>Ga0247815_10002722_pt1 | contig 12968 bp, 12 predicted proteins | sample UWRJL194509B1_FD_181014 | JGI IMG/M metagenome (GOLD analysis project Ga0247815, IMG submission 181014) | Plant litter microbial communities from Arlington Agricultural Research Station in Wisconsin, United States - UWRJ-L194-509B-1 | ecosystem: Environmental > Terrestrial > Plant litter >... | reverse complement strand
CCTGTCGGATCTGACTAAATAAGGATAGTGGCAGTTCCAAACACTATGACAGCTGTGTGGCAAAGTTGATGTGGACACTTTGGTCTGAAAAGGACTGAACAATATCTCTGAAATCTCCAGTATACACAAAATTGTAGGCTGTCTGCTTTTGCACAGCAATCAGCACTTGTTCTAAGGGCACATTTTTCAGGTTCAGGCTCACTTTCTGAGCCCAACCTGCTGCAGAAACCTGCATCAGTGCCATGGTAATTATGACGATGGTTAGCCTCATAATTCGCATGAATTGAGTTAAAAATTCCATACTTTTGTTTTCGGTTTGGTTGTTTAATTGATTGATTCGAACAAAATTTATTGGTTCTCCAAACCTCCGCCAGTCCTGACCGCGAATCGGGATTGGCTTCTTTCACACCTGTTTGGGTAAATCTGAAAAACCTGCAATAGGAATAGGATTAATTGTAGCTGTTACCTCATCACAGTTACCCTCCTCCCTTCAACTTTAAAGTGAACGGTTCCTGTTAATTCCAGTACGTGAAGTACGGTAGATATATTTTCAAATCTGGACATCGACCCGGTAAACGGCTTGCTTTCAAAGCCGGGTTCAAATACGACTTCTACATTGTACCAGCGCGCCACTCCCCTCATGATGTTTTGCAGGCTTTCTTTCTGAAAGGCAAATTTGCCGTTTTTCCAGGCCATGATCTGATCTATATTGGCGGTAATGACGTCGAGTTTGTTGTTTGAGAGTACGGCTTGTTGGTTGGGTTTGAGATAGACCCCTCTCTGCCCTGCGGGCATCTCTCCCTCAAGGGGAGAGAGGAATGCGACCTTGACACTTCCTTCTAAAAGTGTAGTTTTAACGATAGCCTCATCGTTATAGGCACTGATGTTAAAATGTGTTCCTAATACTTCGACTGCTTGCCCGTTGCTTTCTACAATAAAAGGATGGGCTTTGTCTTTAGCTACTTCAAAGTAGCCCTCACCACTCAGCAATATTTTGCGTTCTTTTCCAGTAAATTGATTTGGGAAACTGATCTTTGAATCTGCGTTCAGCCACACATGCGTCCCATCCGGTAATATAAATTCATAAGTCTGCCCTTTAGCTGTTTGTGCTGTCAGCACCCCGCTCCTCTCTCCCCTTGAGGAGAACCGATCCCGATTCATCGGGAGAGAGGGGTCTGTACTTCCATCACTATACTTCATACCCGTATCCCCAATCACCACCCCTTTCTTCTTCCCGCTCAGCTCAATCACTTCCCCACTCGCCAATGTTATCGTCGCACCGTTTTTCCCAGGCGCGATGTCGTTTACACTTGCTATGCTCCCTGTCTTGATACTAGCGTCTTGATACTTGCTACTAAAAAACCAAATCCCAAACACAACCGCTGCTACTGCAGCAGCAACGACCGCAATCCTTGGCCAGAGCACCATACTCCTGCCCTTTTCCTTACGGATCTCAGCCAATGCAGCTACAAGGCCTTCTTTCTTAAGTTGGTTGACCTCATCAATCCCCACATCATCAATAGACTCCCTGCGCAGCGATGCATTGGCATACAAGCGCTCCAATTGGTCTCGCTCATTTGCATTAGCGGCACCTGATAAGTAACGGTCTATTAACTCTTCTGTAGTCTGTTTTGAATTCTCCATAATCGTCCAACTAAATACAAGACACTTGTCAAAGACGCTGGTGACAGATTTGTGAAAATAATTTTTACAGCAACTTTATCTCAGAGGCTATAAAATCTTGAAGTTGCTTCTTATCTGGTAACTGAAGTAAATACCGGCTCACAAAAACTTGGTTGTCTAATCCTGCCAGAGCATATTCTACTAGCGGATTGTTTTTGTCTGCGACCATAAGTATTCCGATCGGTGGATTATCCGAATTTTCTTTAATCTCCTTTTTGTAATAGTTGATGTAGGTATTAAGCTGCGAGATGTGAGCATGGTTAAATTTATCTGATTTCAACTCAATCAGGACGTGGCATTTCAGAATTCTATGATATAGTACCATATCAATAAAAAAATATTCATCCCCTATCAATATTCTTTTTTGTCTCGCTTCGAGACAAAACCCACGTCCCATTTCCAATAAAAAATCTTGAAAATGATCTAACAAAGCTCTTTCTAAATCGCTCTCCTCAATTATTGTTTTTCCGTTTATTCCTAGAAATTCAAAGGCAAAATGTGATTTTATAAAATCTGAGGTATTTTGCTGCTCAGCTTCTGATTGAGTTTTAATACTCATTTGCGCAGGGTTTCCACTTAAACCACTACGTTCAAAATATAGCGTATTGATTTGTCTTCTCAATTCCCTAACACTCCACTGTCCTTTGGCACATTCAACTTCGTAAAAATTCCTTTTCAACGCATCATCAACTTCAATAAGCTCAATAAAATGCGAAAATGATAGGCTAGTAAGTAATCTTTCAACGGCAATTTGTGTTTGGCTGCTGACAGTTTCGGGGGACAGTGTCCCCCGTTTTATATTGATAGCCAATTCGGGGGACACTGTCCCCCGAATTGCTTCCTTTGAAAAAACATTTCCGAAATTAGCATATATCTGATAAAACGACCTGAATCTTCTTAATTCACGCTCATTAATATTTAAAAGCCTCTTTTGATTTAGATTTTCAGATAAATGATGGAGCAATTTAGTCCCATACGCCGATCGGTTATCCCCTTTTTGTTCAAATTCAACTATGTAAAATCCAATGAGCCAGTTGCGCAAGGTCAAATGAATATTTACGGCTTTAACTGCAGCCTGATTTAGGAGGATATGTGTACTCTCAATCTGTTGAACAAGAAATTCAAAATTCATATATAAGTATAAAGGGGTGAGCTAAAGTAATAAGTCAGTATGCAAAGGTCATTAAAATTCAGCACTAACATATAAGTGTGCAACAAAAAGAAAGACATCTAGCACTCTGCTCCATCTGCTTTTGCTAAATTGTATTTTCAAATTCTAGAGTCATGGCACAGCGTAAATAAATTACCATTTAGAATGGCCAAGCTTTTGCACGAATCTATTCAATTGAGGGGGAGGAATCAGGGGCTTTACCAAAGCTTTCGAACAACTCAGATACAGCTCTCTTTTCTGCAAAAGGAGGAAGAGGATCTTCAGGAGTTGGCTTATCATCAAGTTCCACTACAATTACAGCAACCGTTTTACCATAAAATCCTTCGGGTATTCTGAAGCTGTGGCTCTCTTTATTCGGGATCAATATCTTTTTATACATCATATTCACAAATTACAATCTCTGGTGCATCAGCGTAACCAGCACAATAGAGAGACCTGAATATTTACCCAGCTTCAACCGCAGGATCTTTATAGACCTTGAAATCTGCTGCTTCACAGCATCTTCTGAAATGCCCAGTTCGATGGCAATTTGTTTGTTGCTCAGAAACTCTTTCCGGCTCATTTCAAAGGCCAGCTTCATTTTTGGTGGCAACAAAGCAATCTCCTTGTCGATCAGGGCAACCAGCTCCCGTTCATTGATTGCATCAAGCGTCACATTTTCCGATTCTTCCATCTGCGCCGCAATGAGGTCTATGAAATCATGGTTCACTTTTTTATTACGGATGTGGTTCAAGATCCGGTTCCGCGCTGCTTTATACAGATACCCTTTTAGGTTGGTTTTCACGTCCAGCGTTTCGCCCTTACCCCAAAAAGATACAAAGAGGTCCTGCACCAGGTCTTTTGCCTCATCAGTATCTCCTATTACCTTTCTTGAGTGGTGAAACAGCATGTCCCAGTGCCTGCTATACACTTCAGCAAAGGCCAGTTCGTCCTTTTGCTTCAACAAAGCAACAAGCTCTTCATCAGAATACGTGCTGTATGTAAACATCGTTTTTGTATTACCCTATTCTAAGTTAGTGAATTATGAATACAATGTTATGTTATTCTGCTGAGATAAGGTAAATGGTTACTCAAATAAAAAAGTTTTGAGTAATTATTTATCAAGACCTAAGCTGGCACGAAGCTCCTTCACATAATCAATAGAAATTCCATTAATTTCCGCAATGTTTTCATCTGAAAGGTAAGATTTACTAAGCATGTTTTCAACAACCATCCGACGGTTTTGTTCAATCCCCTTCTCAATTCCTTTCTTCTCCCCTTTGCGATAAAAGATATCCTTTTCTACTTTAAAAAATGTGGTTACTGACTGCATAGCTTCTTCTAATTGATGTTCAACATTACTTCGCAATTGCACAAATATACGCAATTGCCTGAAATATTTATTTTTCGTTAGGTCACTTTCCGTACTTGTACTGATCTCATTTACAATTGACAATATCGCTTCCTTTGGGTTTTCTTCTCCCAAATTGGCCAGAATACCCAGCATCTTTACTTCTGGGTTGTCAGACCTGAGAAACAGTTGGTAATTCACTTCTGAAATCCGAATCAATTCATAATTGTATTTATGATTAATTGTATCAATAGCTGTTGGCATAGTAGGCTTTCCCGTTTTAAGAAAGATCACAAACTGCCTCACGGGGATTTTATACTTGCGCATGAGCATAATACTATACTCTGCCATGCGATAGACCATTTCTTTTTCATTGGGAACCTGAAACTCGACGTGCAAAATGTAGGTATCACCTTTGCTGTCTGTTACTTTTTTCAACGCATCAGGTTTCCGTTCCTTAGTGTGCTGGAGGTCATCAGGAATTTCTTCACTTTTGACAATGTCGAGACCGAGCAAATCTTTAATGATTACCGGCAGTGTTTGTTCCAGATTTTCCCGTATGATCTTATCATACTGATTTGTCTGAAAAGCATCTTCAACTTTATTTGGCATATACCCGATCCATTTCGGGCAAATGTAAATCACGTCAAGTCAATTAGTCGGTGATTATCCGGATAAGTCGGGTAACTCTCAATTTTAGCAGAAATGCGCTGTTTTAACTAAAATATTCAGCAAGCATATAATAATCTTTGCTTTTGGTCGTATTATATACCGAGAGCGTTAATTTAGATAGGCGGCGAACGATCGGTATGATTGCTCGTCGCTTTTTTATACCTCTTGCTCAGGAATCAATGTTATTTCTTGTCAATTTTGTACAACCTCCCGCCATCGGTAATTGCGTACAAAGCATGATCCGCTCCCTGGGTAATGTCCCTGAAGCGTTGGTTCTGATCGGCCAGCAGCCGCTCTTCTCCAACAACCTTGCTGTTCTCAATCTGCAACCTGGCAATGTGCATCCCACTTAATGCCCCGATAAACAAGTTGTTCTGCCATTCCGGAACACGGTTGCCCTTATAGAATGTCATACCACTTGGAGAAATCACCGGATCCCAATAGTATACCGGTTGCTCCATTCCATTTTGTTGCTGGATGGCCCCGCCAATAGCCTGCCCACTGTATTCAATACCATAAGTAATTGTCGGCCAACCATAATTGCCGCCTGCAATTACCCTGTTGATTTCATCTCCTCCCCGCGGGCCGTGCTCACTTTGCCACAACTCAGCCGTGACCGGGTGCAGCGCAAGCCCCTGTGGATTCCGATGTCCGATGCTGTACAGTTCAGGTAATGCGCCCGCGCCAAAAGTTGGATTCCCTTGTGCGGCGGAACCAGTTGTGGTAATTCGTACAATTTTCCCGATTGCAGCGGTTACGGATTGCGCCAGGGGACGTGTAGGCAGGCCTGAACGTTCGCCAGTGCTGACCAACAGGTTTCCGGTCTGGTCAAATAAAATGCGCCCGCCGTAATGCAGCCCACCGCCGGCAGACGGATCTGCCCGGTAAATTACTGTCGCTGATTCGATGGACGCTTCATCAACCGACAGCTTTCCTTTGGCTACGGCAGTCCTGGCGCCACCTGCAACAGGCTCAGAGAATACCCAATAAATCATCCTGTTGCTCGAAAATTGAGGATCTAAACAGATCCCCAATAAACCGCCCTGACCGGAAGCATCAACCGCAGGGGTTCCGGTGATCGCAGCGCCAATTGCCCCTGCCGTGGTTACGATCCGCATCTTTCCTGCTTTTTCCGTAACCAGGAAACGGCCATCTGGCAACACCGTGATTCCCCACGGCGCTGTGAGGCCAGAAGTAATTACGCGCGACTCAATAGCGGTTGTGGTACGTGTGCTGTTCACCCGGGTTTGACCGGCAAAGGCCGGCTTGTAACTGGTGTTGGCTGCATTTGTTTCCACCGGAGGACCATCGGACGGAGGGATCACAACCGGATCTGGTTCGCTGTCTATTTTTGCTTTCGAACAAGCGGCCATCTGGATTAGGGCGATGACAAGGACGATCAATTGTAGTTTAATTTTCATACGATTTCTTTTTCTGAACCAGTTCGCTTACTGTAGCTTACCTGGTTAACATTTAATTCCCGATGTTGTTTACCATCAGCCAATTCATTCCTTCTTACATACTGAACTGCTGCCTTATGTACAACATGATTTCAGCATCATTACAACATGGTTGGAACATCGTTGGAGCATCCGGTTGATGTTCCAAAGTTATCAGGCGCATGCTGAGCGGTTGTTTAAAAATTGTTAAAAATAAATCTGTTGAGTACCCGTATTGCCCACTCAGTTTATTTTCATGTCCCTAATTTTGCGTCAAAACAATTGATATGGGAACTTTAAACAACGGGCCTTTTGGTCATTTACACGGTCGTGTAGGCAATCTGGTGAGCTACACCTTAAAAGGAAAGAACGTAACGCGGATCATCGGCAAGACCAGCAAGGCGCCTACCAAAGGAAAACTGGCTCAATACCAACGGATGCGGGTGATCAACAAATTCCAGAAACCGATGCTGCCTTATTTGAATCTAGGTTTTGCAATGGAAGCTGAGGGCACCACGAGCAACGCCTACAATAAGGCTGTATCGTACAACAAAACCCATGCACTACAGGGCACGTATCCTGATATTAGCATGGATTACAGTAAGGCGCTGGTCAGCAAAGGGCCTTTGCCCCCTGCACGATCGGCTGCTTATACTAAAATCGCCGATGGCCTCGAAATTACCTGGCAGGTACCGGCCGACCAGGAGTCGCGCTTTCTAAATAACCGCGCCATGATCGTGGTGTTTTTTCCTGAGGGGACTGACCATCCCGACATACCTGATGCGGTTATGGAACTGAGTGGTGCGAGACGGCAGGAGTGCCGGGATTTTATCTCCCTGACTGCAGAGGAACTCGGTAAGCCTTTTGAAGTGTACCTGGCCTTTATTGCGGCAGACCGCTTTAATGTGAGTGACAGTGTTTGGCTGGAGGAGGCTTAAATTCAGCTCGAAAAAATGTGCAGCTTATAAGTATCGACAGCTCCTGAAGTAATGGGTTTGAGCCAGCTTTGCCGGGCGATGTGTTCCGTGCAGGGGCCGTAACTGATGAGCTTGATCTTCCTGTTCAGCGATTCCAGCTGCAGGAGATCAAGCACCTCTTGCAACATCCTGCCCTGAAATGGGGTATAGAGAAAGAATACCGTCCCTGCTGAATAGTCCGCCTTTCTTGCATCAACATGGATGAAGGTTACCTCAGATAAATTTAGCGACAACGCAAGGCTGAGCGCATAGGTACAGAAAGCAGGCTCCATTTCCACACCAGTGACTTTTACGCCTGTGAGCAGGTTGACCAGAATGCTAACCTGGCCCAACCCGGAACCCAAGTCAAAAAAGACATCATTTTCTGCGAAAGGACAGTTTGCAACGAGTTCGAACACAACTCTTGCAGGGGTCTTCTGGAAGTAAACCATTTCCGGCTCCAGTGACACGGTCTGTTCCGGCAGGGCTAAATCAGGAAATAGGCCGTTTATAAATGCATCAAGTTCGTCGTATCCGGCCTTTTCCTGGTTTCTGTTATCGGCCAAATCCAGACTGATGTAAGTATCGACCATTTTCCTAAACTCCCAAGGGGTATAATTGCCTAAGCGGATTTTTGCCCGAAGTCTTGAAAATAAGATGTGGTCAATTTCTTCCAGTTCAGTCTTTAAGTTTTCAGCACCTTTCCTTAATGAATCCTTGTCACTGGCGAATGTGTGCAGCAAATCCTCCAGTTGGTCAAGCGCATGGAACCGCTTTTCGAAGTTGCTTTCGACATAGATTAAGGGATCGCCAATGATGGCTTCAAGTTCTTTCTGCACTATTCTCCGTTCCCGTTGATGACCCGCTTCCGGAAGTACTGTATCAATTCTGGAGATCCGGCAGGTTTTAGCCTCCTCGTGATCTTCAGTCCGTCGCTACCAAGCAGCTCGTATTTGCAATTGAAGGTTTCGTTCGGATCAAATTTAAAAGTAAGGCTGCGCTTTAGGGTATCAATACTATAGGTAACCTTGGTTTGGAACCCGCCATCGCCCGACTCGTTGTACATCCCATAAGGCCCGAAATATATCTTGAGTTTGCGGTCGGCCAGTACACTGTCCCCGCGATGCTCCTTCTGTAAAATCCATTCAATTGGCCGCTGGTTCAGCCAGTCGCCAGTCAATACATTTCTCTCCCTACGGTATTCCACCAATGGCTTTGAGGCCAGAAAACCGACCAATGCGATTAAAATGAGGTTGATGGCAACTTCAGGTTTGGTAAACTTGAAACGCATACCCTTCCCGATCATCAACTGGAAAATGGTTCTGATTTTCGACCATTCAAAAATCAGTACTAGGATATTTAAGACGAGCAAAATTCCTGAAATCATTTTTGTGCCCGGCCACAGGTCCAGCGCCTGATTGATCAGCCAGACATTGAGTGTAACGGGCAGCATGAGTGTGGCGCCCAACAAGGTCGTCCTTCTAAAAAGCAGCAGCAAAGCAGGGATCAGTTCCAAAAAGCCCAGCAGGATTTGGAACCAGGCCGAATGCCCTAAAAAAGCCCAGGCCAGTGTAGTGCCGGGTATGTTTTCAATACTTTGCGATTGAGCCCAGGTAAAACCGGTCAGCACAAACTGGGTCCTGAAGATTTTGGTGAGCCCGTAAGGAAACATGCCTAAACCCAGCACATATCTGGCTACGCCTAAATAAAGGTGTTTTTTGGATAAAAAATGGAGCGCTTGTTTCATACTACAGGTGGTGTAACCAGACCCAATTTGTGGAAAAAATCCACAATGTGAAAATCTATTTCAAACAAAGTGACGCTTTTTTGCATTTACTGTGCATTAACCCAACGGACCATGCAGAAAAAAGACACGACGATTAACGCAGATCTTCAAAAATTCATTGAGAAGTTTGAACCGAATAAATTTAAAATGCTCAACAGGGGCATCGAAATCAGGGGCAACAGTGATTTGCACCGCAGCATTACTTTTGCGAAAGAACTGATTGAAAGAATGAAACTGAAACTGACTGTACACCATTCTGCAGAGATGGCGATGTACGGAGGATTTGAAGTAATTTACGCATAAACACCGCTTTTTCATCATTTGGCCTAATAGTTGTAATTAGGCCAATTATGATGAATATATTGAATAAATACAGCGTTGACCTATTTCTCCTTCTCTTTGCTGCTGCGCTCGCCTGGTATATCCTTTCAGGCCTTGTTTGGAACGGCTTATAGCTGTATTTTCTCCCTTTTTTTGGAATTGATTTTTCTTTGTTGCATTTTTGTACTGCTTATAGAGAAAGACGGAGGGATTAGACCCTGCGAAGTCTTAGCAACCTGTGCTTACAAGGTGCTAAATTCTACTGGATCCATCGCTGGTTCCTGAAAGATAAGTTGATTGGTAGCATTGGCTGGTATCAGCTAGCCGGACCCACAATTTTCTCCTAAGCTTTGTACATCATGTGTTCGGCACTTGTTTTGGCTATTGGCCACTATCAAAAATAGCGCATGGTTTACTCATATGATTGGTTAACTAAATGGATATTAGAGAAGAATTAGAGAAACGTATCTTAATTATCGACGGTGCGATGGGCACCATGATCCAGCGATATGTCCTTACGGAAGAAGATTTCAGAGGAGAACGTTTTAAGGATCACCCCTGTGATGTAAAGGGCAACAATGACCTGCTCAACATCACCCGGCCTGACATCATCAAGGCCATCCATACCGAGTATTTAAAAGCTGGTACGGACATCATTGAGACCAATACCTTCAGTACACAGCGCATTTCACTGGCCGATTACCAGATGGAAGAACTGGATTATGAAATGAGTTTTGAAGGCGCAAAGATTGCCAAAGAGGCGGTCAATGAGTTTATGGCTGCCAATCCGGGACGCAAATGTTTTGTGGCCGGTGCTGTAGGGCCGACCAACAGAACGCTTTCCATTTCACCGGATGTAAATGATCCGGGCTTCAGGGCGCTGACTTTCGACGAACTGGTAGATGCCTATTACGAGCAGGTACGTGGTTTGGTTGACGGTGGTTCTGACCTCTTGCTGATCGAAACCATTTTTGACACATTGAACGCAAAGGCGGCCATTTTCTCGATCAAGAAATACGAGGAGCTGATCGGCCGAAAAATAGAGATCATGATCTCAGGTACCATTACTGATGCTTCGGGAAGGACGTTGAGCGGACAGACCGCAGAGGCATTCCTGAATTCAGTCATCCATGCCAAACCGTTGAGTATTGGTTTCAACTGTGCATTGGGTGCCAAAGACATGAGACCACACATTGAGGAACTTTCCGCAAAGGCAGGCTGCTATGTTTCAGCTTATCCGAATGCAGGCTTGCCCAATGAATTTGGTGCTTACGATGAGATGCCGCACGAAACTGCGCATTTGGTAGAAGATTTTATCCAGCATGGCTTTGTCAACATTGTAGGTGGATGCTGTGGCACAACCCCTGACCACATCGGTTGTATCGCTGAAAAAGCGAAGGGCGTTGCCCCGCGCAAGATTCCTCAGATCGATAGCAACATGCGCCTGAGCGGACTGGAGCCTGTGACCATCACGCCGGAAAGCATTTTTGTGAACGTGGGTGAGCGGACCAACATTACCGGTTCGCCTAAATTTTCTAAACTGATCCTGAGCGGTGATTTTGAAGCGGCACTTGCTGTTGCCCGTCAACAAGTAGAAGGCGGTGCGCAGGTGATTGATGTGAACATGGATGAGGGCATGATCGATTCAGAAGCTTCGATGACGAAATTCCTGAACCTGATTGCTTCTGAGCCGGATATTTCTAAGTTGCCAATCATGGTCGATTCGTCCAAATGGACCGTAATCGAAGCCGGGTTGAAATGTTTACAAGGCAAGGGAATTGTAAACTCCATCTCGCTAAAAGAGGGAGAAGATAAGTTCCGCGAAAGTGCCCGCAAGATCATGAACTATGGTGCTGCTGTGGTGGTGATGGCTTTTGACGAACAGGGACAGGCCGATAATTATGAAAGAAGAGTAGAGATCTGTACCAGGTCTTACAATATACTGGTGAATGAACTGGGCTTTCCGCCGCAGGACATCATTTTTGATCCAAACATCCTGACCGTTGCGACGGGATTGGAGGAACACAACAATTATGCGGTTGACTTTATCAATGCCACCCGCTGGATCAAACAAAACCTGCCGCATGCGAAGGTGAGCGGTGGGGTATCTAATATTTCGTTTTCCTTCAGGGGAAACAATACGGTCCGGGAGGCAATGCACTCGGCATTTTTATACCATGCCATCCAGGCGGGTATGGATATGGGGATCGTGAATGCCGGTATGCTGGAAGTTTACCAGGAAATCCCACCGGAACTGCTGGTATTAGTAGAGGATGTATTGCTCAACCGGAGGGATGACGCAACAGAAAGGCTGGTGGAATTTGCAGATAAAGTAAAGTCCAAAGGCAAAGAGATCGTGCGCGATGAAGAATGGCGCAAGGAACCGGTAGAATCGCGCTTGTCGCACGCCCTGGTAAAGGGGATCATTGAATACCTCGATGCAGACGTAGAGGAAGCGAGGCAAAAATATGCCCGTCCGATCCAGGTGATTGAAGGCCCGCTGATGGACGGAATGAACATTGTGGGTGACTTGTTTGGCGCCGGCAAGATGTTCCTGCCACAGGTCGTAAAATCAGCACGTGTGATGAAAAAAGCAGTGGCTTATCTCCTGCCGTTCATCGAACAGGAGAAACTGGACAATCCCGACCAGGACCAGAATTCTTCTGCGGGAAGGATCTTGATGGCTACAGTAAAAGGTGACGTACACGACATTGGCAAGAACATCGTAGGTGTGGTACTGGCTTGTAATAACTTTGAGATCGTAGACATGGGTGTGATGGTTCCTGCACAGGACATCATCAAAAAAGCCAAAGAGATCAATGCGGATATCATCGGATTGAGCGGATTGATTACACCTTCTCTGGATGAAATGGTGCATTTTGCAAAGGAAATGGAGCGGGAAGGTTTTACGATCCCATTGATGATCGGCGGGGCAACGACCTCGCGGATCCATGCGGCTGTAAAAGTAGCACCCAATTATTCCGGTCCGGCGATACACGTCCTGGATGCGTCCAGAAGTGTGACCGTAGCGAGTACTTTGATGAACAAAGATACACGTGGTGAGTACATTGCCGGCATACGTGCTGAATACGATAAAGCGCGCGAAGCGCATTTGAACAAGCGGTCGGACAAGCGCTTCAAAACGCTGGAAGAAGCGCGTAGAGACAACTATAAAATAGATCCTGCTTTGATCGCCCCTGCTCCTGCTTTTACGGGGACACGCGTGTTTGACAACTACCCTTTGGAAGAATTGGTTCCTTATATCGACTGGACGCCATTTTTCCAGACCTGGGAACTGCGCGGAAGTTATCCGCGTATTTTGGAAGATAAGGTGGTTGGTGATGAGGCAAAGAAATTATTTGCAGATGCGCAGACCTTACTGAAACGCATTGTTGACGAAAAACTGCTGACCGCCCGGGCTGTCATTGGTTTTTGGCCAGCACAGGCCGTTGGCGATGACATTGTATTGGATGTGGAGGGCAAAGAAGTGGTGATCCATACCCTGCGCCAGCAGGCAGAGAAAACGGCAGATCAGCCGTACTATGCGCTGTCGGATTTCATCGCACAAAAAGAAACAGGTCTTCCCGATCACTTCGGTGGTTTTGCGCTG
>Ga0247815_10002718_pt1 | contig 12974 bp, 10 predicted proteins | sample UWRJL194509B1_FD_181014 | JGI IMG/M metagenome (GOLD analysis project Ga0247815, IMG submission 181014) | Plant litter microbial communities from Arlington Agricultural Research Station in Wisconsin, United States - UWRJ-L194-509B-1 | ecosystem: Environmental > Terrestrial > Plant litter >... | reverse complement strand
GACGGCGGCGCTGGCGCGCAAGCTGGCGCGCATGGGCAAGCGCGTGCGCGTATTCAAATGCGGGCCGGATTTCATCGACCCGATGCTGCTGGAACGCGCCAGCGGCGCGCCGGTGCGCTCGCTCGACCTGTGGATGGTCGGCCGCGACTTGTGCCGCGACCAGCTGGCGCAAGCCGCCGCCGAGGCGGACGTGATCCTGATCGAGGGCGTGATGGGCCTGTACGACGGCACGCCGTCGTCGGCCGACCTGTCGCGCGAATTCGGCGTGCCGGTGATGGCCGTGATCGACGCCGGCGCGATGGCGCAAACCGCCGGCGCGCTGGTGCATGGCCTGCGTGACTACGGCCCGGTCGAGATGGCGGGCGTGATCGCCAACCGCGTCGCCAGCGAAAACCACGCGAAAATGGTCGCCGCCTCACTGCGCGATATTCCGCTGTTCGCCACCTTGCCGAAACAAGCCAGGTCGCTGCCGGAACGGCACCTCGGCCTGGTGCTGCCGGGAGAAGTCAACGATATCGATACGCTGCTCGACAACCTGGCCGACCAGCTGGTGTTCGACGAGGCGGCATGGGATCGGCTGCGTCCTGTGCGCATCGAGATCCCGCCAGCGCCAGCCGCGCCGGCACAAGCGCCGGCGCTTGCCGGCAAGACCATCGCCGTCGCGCGCGACCCGGCGTTCATGTTCATCTATCCGGCCAACCTGGAGTCATTGCGCTCGCTCGGCGCGACCTTGAAGTTCTTCTCGCCGCTGGCAGACGACCCGGTGCCGACGGAAGCCGACGCGGTCTATCTGCCGGGCGGCTATCCGGAGCTGCACGCGGAAGCGCTGTCGCAAGCCGGCGCCTGGCGGGCATCGATCCGCGCCGCGCATGCGGCGGGTATCCCCATCGTCGCGGAATGCGGCGGCATGATGGCGCTGGCCGATACGCTGGCCGACCAATCCGGCGCGGTCTGGCCGATGGCCGGCCTGCTGCAAGGCGCGGTGGCGATGCAGCCGCGCCTCGCAGGTCTCGGCTCGCAAGGGCTGCCGACGGAGCAAGGCGTCCTGCGCGGCCACACCTTCCATTACTCCAAGCTGGAGACGGCGGTCGCGCCGGCGGCGCACACCGTCAAGCATCCCTCCGCTATACAGGGAGAGGCCTGGTATCGCGTCGGTTCGCTGACGGCTTCCTATTTTCACGCTTACTTTCCATCCAACCCGGCGGCGGTCGCCGCCTTGTTCTCTAGGAGTGGGTCATGACACGTACACTGGTTTTGGGCGGCGCGCGCTCGGGTAAAAGCGCCTACGCCGAACGTCTCGCCATCGAATCGGGTAAGGAAGTCGTCTACATCGCCACCGCCACGGCGGGCGACAGCGAAATGGCGGCGCGCATCGCGCATCACCGCACCAGCCGTCCAGGCGAATGGACCACCGTCGAAGAGCCGCTGGCACTGGGCAACCAGCTGCTGCGCTGGTCCTCGCCCGACCGCGTCATCATGGTCGATTGCCTGACGCTCTGGCTCAGCAACCTGCTGTTCAGCGGCGGCGAGGAATATCCGGAAGTCGGCGAGATCGTGTTGCCGGCGCTGTTCCACGAACAGCAGGACATGCTGGCCAGCGCGCTGACCAAATGCGCCAGCGACGTGATCCTGGTATCGAACGAAGTCGGCTTGGGCATCATGCCGATGGGCGCCGTCTCGCGCTGCTTCATGGACGAACAGGGACGCTTGAACCAATCCGTCGCCGCGATCTGCGACCGCGCCGTCTTCGTCGCCGCGGGCTTGCCGCTGATGCTCAAGGGCCCGGCGTGCTGAGTGGGTTGAGCTTTTTTTCCATCGCCTGGCTGATGGTGGCCGGTGTGCTGCTCGACCTGATGCTGGGTGAAGCGCGGCGCTGGCATCCGCTGGTCGGCTTCGGCAACCTGGCGATCGCGCTGGAACTCCGGCTCAATCAGGGCAACGCGCGTTTCTGGCGCGGCGCGCTGGCGTGGGCGCTGGCCGTGCTCCCGTTGACGGCGCTGGCCGCGCTGCTGGTGTGGTTGCTGGCGATCCCCGCCGCGCAAGCCGCCGCCCACGCCGTCATGCTGTACTTCTGTCTCGGTCTGCGCAGCCTACGCGACCACAACCTGCCCATCGCCGACGCGCTGGCGCAAAACGATCTACCCAATGCCCGCCTGCTGACCGCCCGTATCGTCAGCCGCGACACCACCAGCGCCAGCGAAGTGGAACTGACCAAGGCCAGCGCCGAATCGCTGCTTGAAAACGGTAACGACGCGGTCTTCGGCACGCTGTTCTGGTTCATCGTCGCCGGCGGTCCCGGCGCGGTGCTGTTCCGCATGGCGAACACGCTCGATGCGATGTGGGGCTACCGCACCGCGCGCCTGCTGCAATTCGGCTGCACCGCCGCGCGCCTCGACGACGCGCTTAATTACATCCCCGCGCGCCTGACGGCGCTGTCCTATGTGCTGCTGGCGCCCGGCCTGGAAGGCAAGCGCCGCGCATGGCGCTGCTGGCGCGCGCAAGCGCCGGCGTGGAGCAGCCCGAACGCCGGCCCGGTCATGTCCAGCGGCGCCGGCGCGCTCGGCGTGCAGCTCGGCGGCGCCGCCATCTACGACGGCGAAGTCGAACACCGTCCGCCGCTGGGTGCCGGCCTGCCCGCCACCGGCGCCGACATCCGCCGCGCATGGAAGCTGGTCGCGCGCACCACCACGCTATGGCTGGCCGTGGCATGCGCCTGCGCCGTATTGACGAGGTATGCGAATGCTTGAACACGGCGGCAACCTGCGCGACGCCGCGCTGCGCTTCGGCCGCGACGACTGGATCGACCTTTCGACCGGCATCAATCCGCATTGGTATCCGGCGCCCGCACTGCCGGGCAACGCCTGGCACCGGCTGCCGGAAGCCGATCCGGAACTGGCTGTGGCGGCGGCGGCCTACTATGGCGCGCCTTTGATGCTGCCGGTGGCCGGCACGCAGGCGGCGATACAAACGCTGCCCCGCTTACGCAAGCCGTCGCGCGTTACGGTGTCCGCGCCATCCTACGCGGAGCACGCGCACCACTGGAGCGATCACGGTCACACGTTAACGCAAACGCCGTATGCGGAGCTGGACGCGGCGGTCGCGCGCAGCGACGTCATGGTCGTCATCAATCCGAACAATCCGACCGGCGCCGTGGTGCCGGCCGCGCAGTTGCTGCATTGGGCCGACCAGCTGGCGGCGCGCGGCGGCTGGCTGGTGGTCGATGAAGCCTTCGGCGACACGGAACAGCACAACAGCATCGCCTCATACAGCGGCAGCGGCCGTCCCGGCCTGATCGTGCTGCGCTCCGTCGGCAAGTTCTTCGGCCTGGCCGGCATCCGCCTCGGCTTTGTCGCCGCGCATCCCGATCTGCTGCGCGGCCTGGCCGACTTGCTCGGCCCCTGGACCATCAGCGGTCCCGCGCAACACATCGCGCTGGCCGCGTTGCGAGACCAAGCCTGGCAGGCCGGCACGCTGCGCCAGCTGCACGCCAGCGGCGCGCGCCTGCAAGCGCTGCTGGCCGCGCATGGCATCCTAGCCACCGGCACGCCGCTGTTCCAATGGTGGGCGGAGCCGCGCGCGGAGGAATTCTGGCATCACATGGCCGAACGCGGCATCTGGATACGGCTCTTCAAGCAAGCGGCACGCGGCGTCCGTCTTGGACTGCCGCCCGACGAAGCGGGCTGGCAACGCCTGCAAACAGCACTCACCGAATGGACCACGCAATGAAAACAAAGACGATCATGAAGCTGGCCGCCTGCGCGGCTTTCGCGCTCAGCGCAGCGACGGCCAGCGCCGCCATCACCGTGCGCGACGACGACGGCAATGTCGTCACGCTGCAAAAGCCGGCGCAGCGCGTCATCGCGATGTCGCCGCACGTGACGGAGCTGTTGTTCGCCGCCGGCGGCGCGGACAAGATCGTCGGCGCGGTCACCTATAGCGACTTCCCGGAAGCGGCAAAGAAAATCCCGCGCGTCGGCGACAACCGCCAGATCGACATGGAACGCGTGATCGCCATGAAGCCGGACCTGATCGTCATCTGGATGCACGGTAACGTCGAACGCCAGATCGAGATGCTGCGCCAGTTGAAGGTGCCGCTCTACCACAGCGAACCACTCAAGCTGGAAGGCATCTCCGAGAATGTCGAGCGCCTCGGCCAGTTGATGGGCACCGAAAAAATCGCGCAGCCGGCCGCCGCTGAAATCCGCAAGCAGTTCGCCGCGCTGGGCAAGCAGTATTCGACGCGCCCGCCGGTGCGCCTGTTCTATCAAGTGTGGGACAAGCCGCTGTACACCTTGAGCAGCAAATCCATCGTCAGCGACGCCATCCAGTTGTGCGGCGGCGTCAACATCTTCGCCGACCTGAAAGTGACGGCGCCGGTGGTCGGCGTGGAAGCCGTGCTGCAAGCGGATCCGGAAGCCATCGTCGGCACCAGCGAGAAGGATTATGGCAGCGTCGACCTGTGGCGCCCCTACCCGACTATGCTGGCGGTCAAGAACGACAACCTGTTCCGGCTGGAGGGCGAGCTGCTGAACCGCGCCGGCCCGCGCATGGTCGCCGGCGCCACCGCCTTGTGCGAACGACTCGAAACGGCGCGCAAGCACCGCAAGAACTGACATGCGCTTCCCTTATTCCACCCTGATGGTGCAGGGCACCACCTCGGACGCCGGCAAGAGCACCGTGGTCGCCGCCTTGTGCCGCCTGCTCAAGCGCCAGGGCGTGCGCGTGGCGCCGTTCAAGCCGCAGAACATGGCGCTCAACAGCGCCGTCACCGCCGACGGCGGCGAGATCGGACGCGCCCAGGCGCTGCAGGCCATCGCCGCCGGCCTGGCGCCGCACACCGACATGAATCCGATCCTGCTCAAGCCATCGAGCGACATCGGCGCGCAAGTCATCATCCACGGCAAGGTGCGCGCCGAGATGAACGCGCGCGACTACCACCAATACAAAACCGTGGCGATGCAGGCGGTGCTGGAATCGCATCAGCGCCTGCTGGCCCAATACGACAGCATCATCGTCGAAGGCGCCGGCAGCCCGGCCGAGATCAACCTGCGCGACCGCGACATCGCCAACATGGGCTTCGCCGAAAAAGTCGACTGCCCGGTGATCATCGTGGCGGACATCGATCGCGGCGGCGTGTTCGCTCACCTGGTCGGTACGCTGTCCTGCCTGTCGGAGAGCGAACGCGCGCGCACCATCGGCTTCGTCATCAACCGCTTCCGCGGCGACATCAAGCTGCTGGAGCCGGGCCTGGAATGGCTGGAGCGGCAGACCGGCAAGCCGGTGCTGGCGGTGCTGCCCTATCTGCACGGCTTGTTCCTCGATGCGGAAGACGCGGTGCAGGCGGTGCAGGCCGAACGCGGCGCCTTCCGCGTCGTGGTCCCCAGCCTGCCACGCATGAGCAACCACACCGACTTCGACGCGCTGCGCGCCCATCCCGACGTCGATTTGCGTTTCGTGCGCCAGGGCGAGCCGATCCCCGCCGCCGATTTGATCATCCTCCCCGGCAGCAAGAACACGCGCGGCGACCTCGATTGGCTGCGCGTCCAAGGCTGGCCGGAAGCGATCGCGCGCCACCTGCGTTACGGCGGCAAGGTGATCGGCGTCTGCGGCGGCTTCCAGATGCTGGGCCGAGGCGTCACCGATCCGCTGGGCATGGAAGGCAAGGCCGGCGAGTCGCCAGCCCTCGGCCTGCTCGACATGACCACCGAAATGACGACCGATAAACGGCTGGAGCAGGTCCAAGGCGTCTGCGCCTTCGACGCCGACGGCGCGACCGTCAGCGGTTACGAAATCCACATGGGCATCTCCACCGGCGCAGCGCTGGCGACGCCGGCCTTCATCATCGAAGGCCGATCGGAAGGCGCGCGCTCGGCGGACGACCAGATCCTCGGCACCTATCTGCACGGCCTGTTCGACACGCCGCAAGCCAGCGCCGCGCTGCTGCGCTGGGCCGGCCTGAACACCGACCGCACGGTGGACACCAGCGCGCTGCGCGAAGCCAGCCTGGATCGCATCGCCGACGCCACCCAGCCATTACTTGACGCCTTGATCGCATTAAAAGCATGAATCCGCACGCCTTCACCGACGCTGAAATAGCGGGCGTCTACCGCGCCATCCGCGAGCGCCGCGATGTGCGCCACTTCGCACCGGGACCGCTGGAACCGGGCCAGCTGCAACGCTTCATCGAAGCCGCCCACAATGGCCCGAGCGTGGGCCTGATGCAGCCGTGGCGTTTCATCCGCATCGGTGATCCCGCGCTGCGCGCAAGCATCCACCAGCATGTGAACGAAGAACGCATCAAGACCGCCGAAGCGTTGGGCAAACGCGCCGAGGAATTCATGCTGCTCAAGGTGGAAGGCATCCTCGCCTGCGCGGAGGTACTGGTGGTCGGCCTGATCGACAAGCGCGATGACTACGTCTTCGGCCGGCGCACCATGCCGGAGATGGACCTTGCATCCGCCTCCTGCGCGCTGCAAAACTTCTGGCTGGCCGCGCGCGCGGAGGGCATCGGCGCGGGCTGGGTATCGATGTTCGATCCGCGGCGGCTGCGCGAAATCTGCGGCATGCCGGACGGCAGCCAGCCCATCGCCGTGCTGTGCGTCGGCCAGGTGCACGAGTTCTACACCGCGCCGATGCTGGAGCTGGAAAAGTGGGACCAGCGCCGCCCAATCGGCGACATCATGTTCGAAGACCGCTGGGACCATCCCGCCGCTCCATAGATTCCGGCCAGATGACCGTCCGATAACTTTTGTGTGACAATCATGGGCATGAATCCATCCGCCGCCAAGAGCTACCTGCCGTGGGTCGTCGCCACCGCGCTCTTCATGGAGCAACTCGACTCCACCATCGTCAACACCGCGATCCCGGCGATGGCGGCCAGCTTGAACGTCACGCCTCTCAGCTTGAAAGCCGTGGTCACCAGCTATATCCTCAGTCTCGCCGTCGCCATCCCGATCAGCGGCTGGATGGCGGACCGCTTCGGCACGCGGCGCGTTTTCATGAGCGCCATCGCCATCTTCACCTTCGCGTCGGTGCTGTGCGGCCTGTCGGTCAGTTCGCCGATGCTGGTCGCGGCGCGGCTGCTGCAGGGCGTGGGCGCGGCGATGATGATGCCGGTCGGGCGGCTGGCCATCATCCGCACCTTCCCCAAGAACGAGCTGCTGGCGGCGATGAACTTCGTCATCATCCCGGCGCTGATCGGCCCTCTGCTCGGCCCCACGGTCGGCGGCTTGATCGTGCACTGGCTGTCGTGGCGCGAGATCTTCTTCATCAACGTGCCGGTCGGCGTGGCGGCGATCTACCTGGCCCACCGCTACATGCCGGACTATCGCGGCGACGGCGTCAGGCCGCTGGACATGATCGGCCTGGTGTTGTTCGGCACCGGGATCGCGCTGCTGTCATGGCTGCTGGAGGTCTTCGGCGAACACAAACTCGATATCACCTCGGCGGCGGTGTTGCTATTCATCGCCTGCAGCCTGCTGGCCGCGTATGTGTGGCATGCCAAGGACGCGCCCTTCCCCTTGCTGCGCCTGGCCTTGTTCAAGATCCGCACCTTCCGCGTCTCGGTCGCCGGCGGCTTCGTCACGCGCATCGGCGTCGGCGGCCTGCCCTTCCTGCTGCCGCTGTTGTACCAGCTGGGCCTCGGCCTGCCGGCCTGGCAATCGGGCTTGCTGATGATGCCGTCCGCCGCCGCCGCGATGGGCATGAAGTTCATCTCGGTGCGGGTGCTGGCGCGCTTCGGCTATCGCCAGGTCCTGACGGTCAACACGGTGCTGATCGGCCTGACCATCAGCATGTACTCGTTCGTCCAGCAAGGCACGCCGGTGATCGCCATCGTGATGATCAGCCTGTGCCTCGGCTTCTTCAATTCGCTGCAGTTCTCCAGCATGAACAGCATCGCCTACGCCGACGTCGACAACGCCGATTCCAGCATGGCCAGCACCATCGCCAGCTCGATGCAGCAGCTGTCGGCCAGCTTCGGCCTGGCCACCGGCTCGCTGATCACCGGCTGGTTCCTCGGCGACCTGCCGCAGTCGGACCGCATGGCGCTGACCTCCGCCTTGCACCACGCCTTCATCGCGTTGGCGATATTGACGCTGATATCATCGCTGACCTTCTGGACGCTGCGTAAAGATGACGGCGAGTCGATCAGCAGAGGCGGCGCTAAGGCTTAGTATTAAGCGCTACGGCGGCGACGTGCGATCGCGCCCACCAGGCCCAGTCCGGCCAACAACATCGCGTAGGTGCCTGGCTCAGGTACGGCGGTGATCGCGCTGACGGTGGTGTAGGCGCCGTCGAAGCTGTACTGCGCGCCCAGACCATTGATATGAGTGGCGCCGAGCAGCAGCTGGAAGGCGGCGTCCGACGAATAATCTCCCAGCAGGCGGAAGGCGTAGGCGCCCGACGCGGCCTCGGTGAACGACAGCGTGTTGCCGGCGACGATGGAGCCGAGCGCGCCGAAGGTCAGCGACGAGCCGCCCAGCAGCACCGACGAATCGCCGGTCAGCGACAGGCTTGCGAAGCCCTGGCCGTTGGCGCCGCCGGCGTTGGTCAGGCGCAGCGTGCCGCCGTTCAGCAGCAGCGCGCTATCGGAGGACAAGCGGTTGGCGCCGTCCAGCGTCAGCACGCCGCCACTCAGCCGCGTCGCACCGGTGTAGGTGCTCACACCGGAGAAATTCACATCGCCGCTCTGGATCTCGACCTTGCTGAAGTTGGAGATCGAACCGGCGTAGGCGAAGCTGTTGCCCGCGCCCGGATTGACCACCATCGTGTTGGCGTTGCCGCTGCCGCCGTTGATGCCGCCGGTGATCGTGCCGCCGGTGATGGTCAGGCTGTTGGTGCCGCTGCCCATTTCAATCGCCTTGCCGCTGCTGCTGCCGTTGATGATGCCGGCGTTGACGATGACGGTGTTGTCGGCGCCGGTCTTGATCGCGGCGTTGGCGGTGCCGCCGCCGACGATGGAGGCGCCGGCGTCGTTGGTGATACTCACCGTGTAGCCGCTGGCGAGACCGACGGTGACGATGGCCGAGTCGCTCTGGCCACGGATCACGCCGCCGGCCTGGTTGGTGATGCTGGCGTTGGCGTACAGACCTTCACGCAGGCCGTTGCTGCCGGCGATGTCGTTGCCGGCCAGCGTGATGCCGCGTCCGACCGCGTTGCTGTTGCCGCTGTTGACCAGGCCTTCGATGGTGCCGGAGTTGATGATGGTGCCGCCGCCGACGCTGATGCCTTCGCTGAAGGCCAGACCGGCGCCGGCGGCGCTGAAGGCGTTGATCGAGCGGATGATGCCGGTGTTGGTGATGTTGGCGACGCCGTCCACATCGAGGCCGTCGCCGTCGCCGGTCACGCCGTTGCCGGTAATGGTGCCGTGGTTGACGATGATGGCCGATTGCTTGGCGTTGAAGCCGTCGATGTTGATGCCGGAACCATTGATGCCGCGGATGATGCCGCCGGCCTCGTTTCTCACGCTGATGACGAAGCTCGACGTCGCATCCTGCTGGGCGCCGGTGATGCCGTGGCGGCCGCCTTCGATCAAGCCGGTGCTACCGTTGATGATCTGCACGCCGGAATTTTTCTCCAGGCCGATGCCGTCGCTACTGCTTTTGGCGATGGCGACGGCCACGATGGTGCCCAGGTTGTTCACCACGCCGTTCACGCCGGTGCGCACCGCGTCGGCGTCGGTGGCTTTCAGCAAGCCGCCGGCGTAGTTGTTGATAATGTTCGCGCCGGAGGTGATCGCGGCGAAGTCCACCGCTTGCGCGCCGCCGCTGCTGGCGTTCACGGAAATCATCGAGCCATAGTTGTTCAGCGTGACGCTGGCGTTGGCCTTGTTCATCTGGATCACGTCGGCGTCGGCGGCCTGAATCAGCGCGCCGCTGCCGTTGTTGACGGTCAGGTCGCTGACGCCGGTGTTATCGCGGATCACGCGGCCGGTGCCGGTCTGCTTGATCGTGCCGAGGTTGGTCAGCGTCGCGCCGTTGCCGGTCACGGTCACCGTGTTTTTATCGCCGGACACGATCAGCGTGCCCGAGGCGGCGACGGTGCCGCTCTGGCCGGCGGTCAGCGTTTGCGCGGTGGTGCCGGCGCCTGTGATCGTAAAATCCGCCGCCGATGCGACGGCCGGCAGCGCCGCGACCAACAGCAGGAATTGAATGGCGGAGGAGGATTTCGGCAAGGCGATCTGCATGGGTTGTCCCGTTTGTTATGTGAGCAAACTTCCAATATCCCATAAAATTATGACAAGCTTGTGACGCCGTTGTTACAACGCTCGCGACCTGTGCGCGGCCGCGCTAAGCTGATAAGCTGCCCGGCATTTCGATCAACAGGGAGTATTCATGCAGAAAGTAGCTGCCGTCATTACCGCCATCGGCACCGTGGCGATCGCCGTCGCCGCATGCACCATCGCCTTCGGCCACAAGACGCCGACACTGGACACGCCCTACCAGGCGGTGGCGCTGATGAACGGCCAGATGTTCTTCGGAAAAATGGAGGAAGGCGGCAGCGACTATGTGACGCTGCGCGATGTGTTCTATATCCAGGGGCGGCAGAATCCGGAGACCAAGGCGGTCACCAGTGTGCTGGTCAAGCGCGGCGGCGAGGCGCACCAGCCGAACCGCATGCAGATCAACCGCCAGCAGGTGCTGCTGATCGAACCGGTGAAGACCGATTCGCAAATCGCCAAACTGATCGCCGAGCAGAACGCGGCGGCCCGTTAAAAGGCGGGCGGTGATGAACCGGCCCGCCTTCGATTTTTAGAACGTGTTTAGCGCCTTGGTGAACTTGATCAACCACAGGCGGCTTGGACGCTCCAGGTCGGTGCCGCGCGCGACGCGGATCGTGTTGCCTGCGGTGCAACCGGCGCTGTTGCTGGTGATGATGGCGCCGGCGGCGTCGATATTGCACTTGGTGACGTCCGCATCCTCCACCACCACGCCGGCGGCGGTGAACACCTTGGTCTTCATGCCGAAGTCGTTATCGTTGGCCAACGCCAGCGTATTGCCGTCGACGATGGTCAAGCCCTCGGCCTTCTCCGCCAGCCAGCCGATCGCGTTCAGATCCAGCAGCAGGGTTTTCTTCAGCGTCGTCACCGATTTCCAATCGGCGCCGTTGACGGCCACGCCGCCCATGCTGCTCTTCTCCAGGTCCGACGAGGCGACGTTGTAGGCGGCCGCCGCGATGTCGGTCGCGGCACCGATCTCCACCAGCATCAGCTTGTTGAACACTTTGCCGCTCGGCGCCGCGCCCTGCTCGATCACGATGAACTTGCCGTTGCCCAGCGCGACCACGTCGCCCAGCTTGGCGTTGCCGGTGCGGCCGTCCTGGTAGTCGGCGGCGTCCAGCGGATAGGCGTACATCTTGCCCGAGGTGCCGGTGGTCGGATCGAATTCCATCCAGCGGGTGAAGCGCGCGTAGCGTTCGATCGCCTCGCTCTTGCCGGTCACCGAATACGTCGCGTTGCCGTCGGTCAGCGGGCTTTGCAGGAAGCCGTGCAGCTTGTCGGTGGTGGTGTCCAGCGCCATGCCCTCCATGCCGCGATTGGCGCGGCGCTTCAGGAACACGCTCGGCAAGCCGCTGCCGGGCGCGTACTTGTTGAGGATGATGCCGGTGGCCGGATCGATCTTGACGATGAACGGGCCGTATTCGTCGGACACCCACAGCACGTTGCGCTTCTTGTCGAACACGATGGCTTCGCTGTCGATGCCGCCGGCGTTGAAGGTCGCCTTGCTGTTGGCGTCGTATTTCATCACATCCGACACCGGCAGCTCGGATGAGTTGCCGACCGCGCCCGGCGCCACCGGCAAGCCGGAGGCGTTGACGCTGGCCGATACCTTGATCGCCGTCGACGAGCTCAACACCGCGCCGTTCTTGCCAACCGTGATCACGCCGAAGGACGGCGTGAAACTCGGCGACGGGAAGATCTTGGCGCCGGTGACGCCGGTGCCGGTCAGCGCCGGCAGGTTCGGGCCGTCGCCGTTCGGGCCACGGTCGGTCAGGCCATAGAACTCCAGGTCGCCGTTGGCGGCGGTGCCCTTGAAGGCCAGCGCCGAACCATAGGACGGCAGGAAGCCCAGTGGGAACTCTTCCTTCACCTTGGCGTTCGTGCCTTCGTACGGAATGTAGAAGCTGCTGGCCGCCTGCATCTGGTAGCGCGTCACGGTCACAGCGACCGCGCCCAGCGGCGTGGTCTGGCTGAAGCTCTCGTTGACCGGCGTGCCGACCTTGGAGGCCAGCGTATCTTCGAAGTGTTCGCGCACCAGCGCGCGGCGGCTGTCGTCCACGCCACGGGCGGCGTACTTGGCGCCGGCGGCGGCCAGGTTGGCGCTCAGCGCGGTGTTGAAGGCCGGGGCCGCGGCGGTGAAATCGGCGCTCTTGGCGGCCAGCGCGGTTTTCGCGTCGGCGGTCAGCTTGATGCCGTTGGACGGATCGCTGTCGTCATCCAGCAATTGCAGGGTAAGCAGACGGTTGACCACTTTGGCATCCTTGACGTCGGTGACGCCGGCCAGCTGCAGCGGCGTGATGGTGGCGGCGCAAGCGGCGCCGCCCAGCGCGATGCCGCCAATGCTGAAGGTGACGGTGTCGCCAGCATAGCATGTGAACTCGCCCTTGGCGGTCGTGCTGGCCTTGGCGGCGGTGCCGGCGACATAGTCCAGGTTTTCCACCGCGCCATCCAGGAACACGCCGGTGATCGGCGTCTTGGCTGGCGTATTGTCGCTGCTGTCTCCACCGCAACCCGCCAAGACGGAAAACACGGCGAGCGACAATAAGGAAAATTTGTTCATCTGGTAAGCCCTCAATTGGAAAAAGGGCAAGTCTACCGAGCTGGCGTTACACGCCGATGACAGACGCGAAAAAGCCCGCTCAGATCACTGAGCGGGCTTTTTCTATATAACTAGCTTGACGATAACCTACTTTCACACTGGTTGCAGCACTATCATCGGCGCAGAGTTGTTTCACGGTCCTGTTCGGGATGGGAA
>Ga0247815_10002717_pt1 | contig 12974 bp, 11 predicted proteins | sample UWRJL194509B1_FD_181014 | JGI IMG/M metagenome (GOLD analysis project Ga0247815, IMG submission 181014) | Plant litter microbial communities from Arlington Agricultural Research Station in Wisconsin, United States - UWRJ-L194-509B-1 | ecosystem: Environmental > Terrestrial > Plant litter >... | reverse complement strand
TCTCAAGGGCACCGGTAGTTACTATCATGGGTCACGTAGATCATGGTAAGACCTCCCTGCTGGATTATATCAGGAAAGCAAATGTTGTTGCCGGTGAGGCGGGTGGTATTACCCAACACATTGGTGCGTATATGGTAACTACAGCAACAGGCAAAAAGGTTACGTTCCTGGATACACCAGGTCACGAAGCCTTTACAGCGATGCGTGCACGTGGTGCGAAAGTTGCAGATATTGCTATTATCGTTATTGCTGCAGACGATGCGGTGATGCCTCAGACTAAAGAAGCAATCAGTCACGCTCAGGCAGCTGGTGTTCCTTTGGTATTTGCCTTCACAAAAATTGATAAACCAGGTGCAAATTCAGATAAGATTCGTGAGCAATTATCAATCATGAATATTCTTGTTGAAGATTGGGGTGGTAAATTCCAGTCGCAGGAAATTTCAGGTAAGAGCGGATTGAATGTAGATGTACTTTTAGATAAAGTATTATTAGAAGCAGAATTGTTGGAATTAACAGCTAATCCTAACAAACGTGCTACTGGTAGTGTAATTGAAGCTACGCTGGATAAAGGACGTGGTATTGTTACTACTGTTTTAGTTCAGGCCGGAACACTAAAGGTAGGTGATCCTATCCTGGCAGGTAGTTATAGCGGTCGTGTTAAAGCGTTGTTTAACGAACGTGGTCAGAAAGTTGACCAGGCAGGACCTTCTGTACCGGTACAGGTATTGGGTATGCAGGGTGCCCCAACAGCAGGTGATAAGTTCAACGCAGTTGAAAATGAGTCTGAAGCAAGGGAGATTGCAAACAAACGTTTACAATTAATGCGTGAGCAGGGACTTAGAACTCAGAAACATATTACTCTGGATGAGATTGGCCGTCGTTTGGCTATCGGTAACTTTAAAGAGTTGAACCTGATTGTTAAAGGTGATGTGGATGGTTCAATTGAGGCATTGGCAGATTCATTGCTGAAATTGTCAACTGAAGAAATCCAGATCAATATCATCAGTAAAGCGGTAGGTCAGATATCTGAATCTGATGTATTGTTAGCTTCGGCTTCTGATGCAATTATCATCGGTTTCCAGGTTCGTCCATCATCAGGTGCCAGGAAGCTTGCTGAAGCTGAGCAAATTGATATCCGTTTATATTCTATTATTTACGATGCGATCAATGAGATCAAAGCGGCGATGGAAGGTATGCTTGCCCCTGAATTCCAGGAAAAAATTACTGCGAATGTTGAGATCAGGGATACATTTAAAATCACTAAAGTTGGTACCATTGCAGGTTGTATGGTATTGGATGGAACAATCACCCGTAACAGCAAAATCCGTATCGTGAGAGACGGGGTAGTAGTTTACACAGGTGAACTTGCTTCACTGAAACGTTATAAAGACGATGTGAAAGAAGTAGCCAGAGGTTACGAATGTGGTTTGAATATCCAAAATTTCAATAACATTGAAGTGGGTGATATCGTTGAGGCTTACGAACAAGTAGAGGTGAAAAGGAAACTTTAATAGCCTGTACTAATTATATAATACACCCTGCTAATTTATCTTTGACAACAAAGGTTTATATTAGCAGGGTGTTTTTTTGTTCCTATGATTTCGATAGTAATTAGCTCAGTTAACCCTACATACCTAAATGACCTGTCAATTAACATCAGGGAAACTATTGGTGTGCCCTATGAGATCCTAAGTTTCGATAACAGAGACGGCAGTTCAGGTATCTGTGAAGTATATAACAAGGGAATAGCGCAGGCGAAATTCGATATCATATGTTTTATACACGAAGATATTATTATACACACGCAGAACTGGGGGCGAGTTCTTGCCGAAATCTTCAGTGATCCTAAGGTTGGGCTTGTGGGCCTTGCCGGAAGCACATACAAATCCTTAGCGCCAACGGGCTATTATTTTACGGGTAACGATCAGCTTGACCTAAACTATTGCAATGTCAAACAGCGGTACAAATACACCGACAGGCAGGATGGTCATGATTATTTTAACCCTACAAACGAACTTGACGTTCATGCTGCTTGTGTAGATGGTGTATGGCTTTGTGCCAGTAAATCTGCGCTTAACTTGTATAAGTTTGATGAGGACTTGTTAAAAGGCTTTCATGGGTACGACCTGGACCTCTCACTGGGGATTAACCAAAGTTTAAAGGTGCTGGTAACGTTCAGAATATTGATTACCCATTTTTCTGAAGGAAATTTTGACCAAAAGTGGTTTGAGGAGATACTCAAGGTGCATCAAAAATGGGCCTTTAAACTGCCGCTGAATTTGGCGGGAATAAACGAAAAGTCAGTGTTAAATATAGAAAAAAGGGTTTTTCGTTATGCGTTTAGCAGTATGAAGAAATGGAACTTTAGTCTTTTTAACTTTTTTAAGGTGATTTATAATGCTCGCTGCTCACGAATCTGCACTATCGGCTTTAGTCTAAAGCTTTATTTTTCCGCTGTAAAATCCTTCCTTAAGTAGATTAAACTTTAGCTGCAGACGCAATATATGAGAATTGTTTCTGCTTAAAACACTTCCAGATGATACTCAGCAGGATTTTATAATAAGCCGCTTTAGAACTTAATATACCTTTAAACAGTATTTTAATTTCTTCACGTAATTTGGGATCGAGAGTAGTTTCAACCTGGACATAGTTTTTAAATTGAATTTTGAAGGCTTTATAAAGATCTCCTTCTGAGATCATTTCGCGACCATATAATGATTTGATGATCTTCAGTGTTTCAACAAAATTGAGCCCGCTTTTAAACGCTTTTCCGCTAACGTTCTTGTCATGCTTTCTAAAGTAATTTAGTACTCTGCCGCTGATGTGCACTTTTCCAAGACGCGATAGTTCCATCCAAAAAAACCAGTCTCCTGCAAGCTTATAATTCTTAAATTCTTTCGGTATAACTGGATATAATTCACGTCTCCACAGTACCATGCTCGCGTTATAGATGGGATTTGTTAAAAGCATGTGGTTTCTTGCGAATGCGTTTCCATCCACCATTTCACTCAGATATTGATGCGATGACGCCCATTTTAAATCATTGCCGTTCGCAATATAATACGACTGACAATAGCTGATTACGCACTCGGGATGCAGGTTCATGCCCTCTAGCAGATGCTCCAGTAGAGAAGGCTCGCACCAGTCGTCGCTTTCTGCAATCCAAACGTATTTTCCCTTAGCCAGTTCAATTCCCTTTTCCCATTGTTTGAATGTACTGCCACTGTTATGCTCGTTAAATAGCATGTGACTGACTTTGCTATGGGAGGCATATCGTCGCAAAATTGCTCTACTGCTATCGGTAGAGCAATCATCTAAAAGAATTATCTCGAAATCCTGAAAGGTCTGATTTAGAACACTTTCAATTCTTTGAACAAGATATTCTGAATGATTATAGTTCGGTATAATAATTGAAACTTCTGGCATTTACTTCTAAAACGTATAAATGAATCATTTCGCTACAATCCATTAAGCTTATTTGCATAAATATTTATATATGTGCAATTGTAACCTCTTTTTATAGGATGAGTAAAATATAGATACCTTTGTATTCTGTTCTAGCCGGGCAGGGTATTGATTATTATAGCTGAAAGCGATGAAGATTATAAAAGCAGGATATTTGATTTCTTATGATTATAAATATGTTAAGACATCTTTACCAAGGATTTACCCTGATGTTGACGAAATATTTTTTGCAGTTGATGTCAATGGGAAGACATGGTCTGGGGAAGATCTTGAGATTAGTAATGATTTTTGGGATTGGGTAAAGGAGTTTGATGCAGATCACAAAATCACTATCTATCGTGATGAATTTTATCGGGCGGGGCTAACTCCTATGGAATGCGATACCAGAGAGAGAAATATGCTGGGAATGAAGATGGGTGAGGCTGATTGGTACATACAAATAGATTCGGACGAATATTTTGTTGATTTTGCGACTTTTATAAACAAGCTTAAAGAATATGCGGCAGACATACCAACGTCTGTGTATTGCAGTGTTGCCACTCTTTTTAAACAGCTTTCTGATGGGTTCCTATTGATTGATGAATCTTTCGAAACGTTAAGCTTTGCAACGAACCATCCGGTATACGATTTAGCAAGAAACAACACCTCGGGCAATCAGCATGTCTATTGGGACGACCTCGTGCTGCACCAAAGTTGGGCAAGAAGTTCTAAAGAGATCGCCTTAAAATTAGCTAACTGGAGTCATAAAAATGATTTTAATACCGAAAGTTTTTATAAACTATGGACCGCGATAGACGAATACAATTATTATTGTTTAGCCGACTTTCATCCGCTGAATCCGAAAACGTGGCCGCGGCTGACAATGATGAATGGTACAATTGCTGAAATACTTAGTCATCCCGAACTAAGTAGTTTTAGGGCGAAAACAATTGTAGCCCGAAATAAAAATATTTTCTCGAGAACCTGGAAATCGATCAAATCAAATATTGTTCGGTAGATCAGGTTTTCGCTGACCGGAACTTTTTGATTTTATTAACGATAGAATCTGGTTGAATTGCGTAGGGGAACAAAAAAATAAATATGTCTCTTTGCTTTTTTCTTTCCTGAAAGGACCGTGCAAATAACATTCTGAATATACTGGTGACGAATAATCGCGTACGCTTAAAACTGTTTTTTTTGCATTTATTGATTATCTGGTTACACAGATAGTATATATCGAGAACCTTGTTGCTCTCAATAAAGCCTTTAAATAGCTTTTCTTTATAAGTTAATGATAATCTTCCGATAGGCATAAAATGATGGAAGACGAGTTCTTCACTATAATACAAGGTATAGTCTTTTAGAATCAGGCGCTGGCAATATTCTGCATCTTCTCCAGCAGTGAGCTGATCTCCGAATCTTCCAGTTAAAAATGATGGAAAGTTTTCATAAACCTGTTGATAAAGCAGTTTCCGCGTCCCAAGTCCAGCGCCCCATAAATGTCCTCTTTGGGTTACATCTGAACTGAAAGCTGCTTGTTTTCCACAGGCATAACCTTCTTCAAATTCTTTAAACCAACTGGGAATTCCGCCTAATTCGGCTACAGGAATACCCATTCCTCCTACTGCACCTATTTTAGGGTTACTCTCCAATATGGTATATACCTGATCCAGATAATTGGGCATCAGCCAATTGTCATCATCACAAATGATTATATATTCAAATTTGGAATGGCTAACCCCTTTTTCTAATGCGTGAATTTTCCCTGATTTGAGTTGCTCGATGACCGTAAAATTTATCCCTGCCACATTACATTTATTCCATTCACTTGATGCGACGATTGCGGAATCATCGGTGGAAGCATTATCCACAACAATAATTTCAAGATCGATTTTGCCTATAGCGGACTGTGACGCCAGGTGTTTAATTGTTTCAGGCAGTCTTTTTGCACCATTGTAAGTACATACAATTACACTAATTCCTTTGTACATCAAATGCTTATGTTTTACTCATCCAGATTCGTTGCAGTTTTTTCAAAATTGCAATAGGTACCAATTTGGTTAAACTGACTTTTGTTGATAAAGAGTTTCTGAATAGTTCTATGATTATTTTTTTGTTAGCTTTATCGGCGGAATTTCTGTCCATCCAAAATTGTATAAATTCCTTCTTGTACGCTCTATAATAGGCAGTTTCCGTAATTAGATTTTCGCTGTACAACAGGTCGATTATTTTAAAGCCTTCAATAAAGCTGAGGCCATTTTTATTAGCTGTTTCACTTACACTGTGGTCATGCTTTCTAAAATTATTTAAGACCTGACCACTAATGTATACCTTGCCCAGTTTACATAGCTGTATCCAGAAGTACCAATCGCCACAGGTTTTAAATGTTTCCAGTTCGGCTGGTACGAATTGAAACATCTCCTTTTTCCATAAGACCATACTGGAATTAAAAATAGCTACAGGAACCGCGAGATGTTGCCGTATAAAATCTGTACCGTTTAAAATTTCTGTAGGTTTCCAGTGCTCGGAATGAGATATATATGTTCCATCTGCGCGTACAAAGTTAGACTGACAGTAACTGATGATGCAATCGTTGTCTGATGTAATACCGTCAACCAGCGTTTGCAATAGTGTTGGTTCAGACCAGTCGTCACTTTCTGCAATCCAAATAAATTCGCCTTTGGCCAGATTGATTCCTTTTTTCCATTGCTTAAATGTATTTCCACTGTTAACCTGGTTGTAGACCGTATGACTTACTTTCGGATGATCACTGTAACGATCAATGATCTCCCTGCTCGAGTCTGTAGAAACGTCGTCCATCAAGATGACCTCAAAGTCCTGATAAGTCTGACACAAGACACTTTCAATTCTTTGCTTTAGATACGCTGAATGGTTGTAATTTGGGATGATGACGGAAACTCGCGGCATATGATTAAAAAAATTGAGTCTTAACTTTTGAAACTATATTTGCTGAATTACTGCATTTGACAACAAGAAGATGAAAGTTAAACTTTGTATCCCATACAGAGAATTACTGGGCAAAAGTACGTTCTTTTAAATTAGATTTGAAGAGCGGGAGTGTGTTTATTAGATTGTGATGGAAATAGAGCTATCATGAAATCGCGTACTTCATGATTTAAACTGCTAAAAAGAATATATTTATGAAACCTGCAAATGACTAGATCTTACAATAGTAATCTTCTGCAAGCTTCATAACAGATAAAAAACGAAATACATTCATGAAAATTCTGTTTGATAGTCAGATGTTTGATAAACAGGTATACGGTGGGATATCAAGATACTTTGTGAATTTGATTTCCGCACTGAAACGTCGTGCGGATTTTGATGCAGAACTTTCTGTTTTATTTACTAAAAACTACTACCTCAAGGACAGGAAATTGAAATTTGACAATTTTGTGGGAAGGGCACTTCTGTCAGAAAATAAGCGGATTTCAAAATGGAATAAAAATTATAGCAGGTACCGTATTGTAAAAAACGACTTTGATATTTTTCATCCTACGTACTTTCACCCGTACTTTTTAAAGCTTTTAAAACGTCCCTTTGTAATTACGGTACACGATATGATTTATGAACTATATCCTGATTATTTCAATTCTGCAGACCTAACAGCACAGTATAAAAAGCAGGTGATTAATGCCGCATCGCACGTTATAGCCATTTCACAGACCACAAAAGACGACCTCATAAGGTTACTTCATGTTCCCGAAGAGAAAATTTCTGTGGTTTATCATGGCCATACACCTATTAAAAATGACAAAATGCCTGACGTATCCTTACCGGCAAAATATCTTTTGTTTGTAGGGGGGAGGGACGATTATAAGAATTTTGAAAACTTTGCACGGGGAGCTGCTATACTCATGCAGGGCGAACAGTCCCTTTATCTGGTTTGCGCGGGTGGTTCCCGTCTCACATTGGAGGAAGAAGACTTTCTTCAACAATTGAATATCATTGAAAGAACCTTGCAGTATGATGTTGCTGATGATCTTCTATATTGGCTGTATAAGGGCGCAGCGGCATTTGTTTATCCTTCTTTGTATGAAGGTTTCGGATTGCCAATACTGGAAGCATATGAATCAGGATGCCCCGTTATATTAAGTCGTACTCCTTCTTTTGTGGAAGTTGCGGCAGATGCGGCCATATACTTTGATCCCGATAACCCTGTGGATATCGCAGAAAGTATACAATCAGTGCTGGACAATGTTGAGTTAAGGGAACAACTGGTGAGAAAAGGCGAAGGCAGGTTAACGAAATTCACTATGGAACGATGCATAGCCGGGACGATTGACGTCTATAAAAACTGCCTGAAAAAATAAGGTTTATGTCTGTTCCTTACGACCGAGCAATTTCCATTTTAATTCTCTGAAAACAAATCTGGACCAGACCACAATCCCGAAGTATTTTCTGATCAGAGATATCTTATGTTTTTCAAACAATGGGTCATGTTGGGTTGAGGAAATCCCTGTATGGTTAAAGTTTGCAATTGTGTAATCAACAAATTGAATGTGAACTGCAGGATCCGCAAAACACTTCATATTTAAATGGTGATCGGCCGAAATCTTATATTTTAAATCAAAAGTATATTTATCAAATACAGATCTTGGATAGATCATTGCCTGGTGACAGAGCCCGATTTTAGCTTGCTTGTATGGGTTTAGCTCTCCCAAATATTTGCCACCCCGCGCCATTACACTGCCATAATAGATGGTGGATTTTTCTTGTATTACTTTTAACATTTCAGAGAATTCAGGTAAAAGGGTATCATCAGCTCCGATGAAATAGATCCAATCGCCCGTAACCAGCTTTAAGGCTTTATTCATTGCGTCATAAATTCCTGAATCTTTTTCACTTACCCATTTGGTAATTAAGTCATTATTTTTTTTTAAAATGTCAACAGTACCGTCTGTGCTTGCCCCATCTACAACGACTACTTCAAGAGGATGATAAGTCTGTAGGCGAATACTATCCAGGCAGTTTTGTAAATCGGCTGCCGCATTATAAGTGACGATGATAATAGATACCTTATCCATAATAGTTTATTTAGTCAGTGCTTATTATAAATATTTAGATAGTCCAGATTCGCAAATCTGCGTGCCGTTTTTAATACATTCATTAAGAATAGTATCATTTGCTATTAGTTGTTGCCTGGCCAATTCGGGATGATAAATATGAAATACAACCGCGCCGAATTTCAATATCCTTTTTTTTACACCTGCATTAACGAGCCTAACCGCTATCTCACTGTCTTCCCTGCCCCAGCCAACAATAGATTCGTTATATCCATTCACCTTTAGCAGGTCCGTTTTCCAAAAGGCCATATTGCAGCCTCTCACATAGGTAATCTGCTTTGCCTTATAGCGCTCTGCCAAAAAGTTGCTTAAGAGAGGGAACCGCAGGCCATTTGAAAAGTTGGTGATGCCTTTTGAAAGTAAAGGAACAACGGTGCTTTTTTGCCTTATCATTTTTTCAGAAAGGGCAGATGACATTTGAACGCGTGTACCCGATATAAAAGTGCCCGGTCTGCTGAAACGCATATGATCTGCTATAAAGTGAGGTTCAAGGATCAGGTCGCCATCAATCTGTATAATATAATTTCCTGTGGCCCTAGCTATGGCTTTATTTCTAATTCTGGAAAGCTGGAACCCCTCGTCCTTTTGCCAGACATGGATTAACGGAACGGGAAAATTCTCCTGGTATTTTTCTATGAGCTTTTTTGTTTCAGTTCCTGAACCATCATCAGCAATAATCACTTCTGCCGGTAATACTGTCTGCGTAACAATACTCTTGAGGCACAGGTTTAAAGCTTCCGGCCAGTTATAGGTGGATACGATCAATGATACACTATGATTGCTCATAACCATTTAAACAGTGTTTTAATTTCATTTGAACAGTATGTTTGACTTCCTGTGCATGTTCAGATTCACTTGCCCAGGATAACTGTCCGTGTGATAGATGAAACTGTACCGCCTTAAACTTTATTGCCTTTTTTAATATATTATTGTTTACAAAGCGTGCAGCCAATTCTTCATCTTCATGTCCCCACCCTGTGAGATTATTGTTATAGCCATTTACCAGAATGAAATCTGACTTCCAGTAGGCGAGGTTACTGCCTCTTACCCTTTCAGAATTACTGCTTTTCTTTTCAAACAAAAAAGAAAATAAAGGTAACCGAATAGCATTAAACCTATTAATAATGCCAGAAGAAAGAAAGCTGAAATTTATGCGTCCCGATTGATAAATTCTGCTGAGTTGATTTTGCGCGATATGTGCCCGTGTCCCCCTGATGAAAACATGGGGTTCGCGTAGACTGATGTGATCTTCTATGAAATGTTTATCAAGGATAACATCCCCATCAATTTGTATAATATATGGTGTGGAAGACTGCTTCACTGCTTTATTGAGGATCATAGTTTTCCTAAACCCGTTATCTTCATGCCATACATGGAAAACTGGTACTGGAAAGTGTTGTTTGACCTCCTCAATAACAGCCCGTGTAGCCGGTGCCGATCCGTCATCAGCTATGATAACTTCGGCAGGAAGCACTGTTTGCTTTTCAATACTCAGCAGGCAGACTTTTAGTGCCTCAGGCCAATTGTATGTAGATATAATAAGTGATACCTCAGACATATGTTCAGTGTATTATTCTGCAAAAGTCTGCATATCAATTAATCTTTTATAAAGACCATTTTGACCGAGTAGTTCCAGGTGGTTCCCTTTTTCTACAATTTGTCCTTTTTCGATAACAATAATCAAATCGGCATGCTGAATGGTACTTAGCCTGTGCGCAATAACAATAGACGTCCGGCTTTTCATCAGGTTATTCAAAGCATCCTGAACCAGTTTTTCCGATTCTGTATCCAGCGCGGAGGTTGCTTCATCAAGCAGCATAATCGGTGGATTTGCCAATACCGCCCGTGCGATACAGATCCGCTGGCGCTGCCCACCGGAAAGCCTGTTTCCCCGATCGCCTACAAATGTTTGATAGCCATTGTCTGCCTGAGAAATAAACTCATGGGCATTGGCAATTTTAGCTGCTGCAATTACCTCTTCCTCTGATGCGTCTGGTTTGGTAAAGGCTATATTGTTAAAGATAGTATCATTAAATAGAAAAGATTCCTGATTGACCGTTCCCATCACACTGCGGAGACTTTCGATTTTAAGGTCTTTAAAATCAAGGCCATCAATTTTAATAGTTCCGCTTTTGGGATCATGAAAACGTGGAATCAAATCCATTAGTGTGCTTTTTCCGCCTCCTGACGGCCCAACCATAGCTACGGTTTTTCCTTTTTGAACCACAAGGTTAATATCACTCAGGACTTGTTTATCGGCATAACTGAAGGATACATTTTCAAATACCAGTGATTCATTAAATGTTTTCAGTTCTATTGCATCGGGTTTATTTACCATTTCAGGCTTAGTATCGATAAGGGCCAGCACGCGTTCACCAGCTGCTATTCCTGAGTGTATACCGCTAAATGAATCACTAATGGCTTTCACAGGCTGCATTACTTGTGAAAATACGGCAATGTACATAATGAAGTCTGAAGCAGTAAATTCTTTGCTTCCACTAATAACCAGTGAACCGCCATACAGTACGATAATAACTACCACAAGGATACCCAATGCCTGGGAGACCGGAGAAGCCAGTTGCTGTCTTCTTGCCATTTTCCTGTTCAAATGAGAGTAGAAAAGATTCTCGGCATCAAATTTTTCTTTAATCCTATTAGTTGCATTAAATGCTTTGACAATCTTAATCCCACTCAATGATTCATCCAGGAAGCCAATCATTCTCGCAAATGATTCATGGGCCGCGGTAGCCTGTTGTTTTAACCGCTTCACAATCTTACTGATAATAAAACCTGAAACGGGGATGACCAGCAATGAAAATAGTGTAAGTTTTACTGATATGCTGAAGAGTACAAAAACATAAAATATCAATTGTACCGGCTCTTTAAAAACAACCTGCAGTGTATTAGTAACGGTAAATTGCACCACCTGTACGTCTGATGATACTTTGGAAATGATATCGCCCTTTCTTTCGTTGTTGAAGAAACCCAGGTGAAGGTCCATTACGTTGCTGAACACGGTTTTGCGCAAGTTTAGCAGGGTATGTACGCGCAGGTCTTCCATAAAGCGCTGAGAGAGGTACCTGAAAAAATTAGCCAGCAGGACGGAGATAAGGATAAACGTGCAGACAATTTTTAAAGCGCCTTCTTTACCAACTGTTTCAATGGTATGGCCAATATAGTTTTTAAACTGCGCAAGGAAATCAAATCTTCCCGCAGCTTCCATCATACCGGAAGTGGGTTTGCCGTCTGAAAACAACGTGTCTAACAGTGGTGATAAAAGCGTGAAATTAAAAGTATTAAAAAAAATAGCTAGTAAGGTTGCTATGATATATGGGATAGCAAACTTTTCTATTGGTTTTGCAAAAGAAAGTAATCTGAAATAGGTCTTCATTGAATGTAGAAAAATTTAGCGAAGGTACAAATTTTGTATTTGTAATACCCACAGCTAAGTTTGGCGGCAAAATAGCCTGCAGGGTTGGCATAGCCCTTCAGCAGATTACTTGATGATCTTATAATTTTTATATTCACCTATTCTCCATCCCGTAAGCATTTCTATCCTGTGGAGGAACATCCTGCGCGGAGAAAGATCTATTTTATTGGGGTTGTGTTTAAACACCCAGTCCTGCGCAGCAATTTTCTCTTTCATCGTAGCGGGATGTGATTCATTGAATGGTGCCAGTATATCCGCAACAGTTTCAAAATCAAATGTTTTGAAGTTTTTATAATGCTCGATTGTTTTTTCTTCCGGCTGATAATAACTACTAAAGCGTTTCACTTTTCCCAGCAGCAGGTCCGGGTTACGGCAATAGGAATAATGAAATATCCGCGCTTTCAGCAGTTTGACATTAAGTTTTCTTCCCCTGGTATTGTCCTCATAATCTTTCAATGAGGGATAACTTCTGAAACCCTGTGAGTCACGATAAGAATAATAGGAAGGGTCATTTCTAATGATCCTGATTTCCCTTCTGTGCCATTTTCTGGTTGTTCCCCTGTGTTTGTAATCGCCTATGAAATGGATAAAATCAAACAGGAATCCCTCTACGCGTTTGTCTTCAAGATTGTCTTCCATTGCCTTTTTGATCTCAGCCAGGTCATCTTCGTGAAAAACCTCATCTGACTGAATATGGAATGCCCAGTCGCCAGTAACCGCTTTTAACCCGATATTGGCCTGTTGCGCAAAAACTTTGCCTCCTTTAATCAGTTCATCGTCCCACACGGTATCAATGATCCTTATTTTGTTAGATCCTATCGCTTCTATTGCTTCACGGGTGCCGTCTTCTGATTTTCCAACAACTGCGATGAATTCATCACACAATGGAAGTATAGATTTTATAGATTCAATTACAGGATATCCATACTTGAAGCTATTGCGCATATAGGTGAAACCGCTTACTTTCATTCTTTAAAGTATAAGAGTATTTTTATTTTGCCAGAGCATATATA
>Ga0247815_10002716_pt1 | contig 12975 bp, 25 predicted proteins | sample UWRJL194509B1_FD_181014 | JGI IMG/M metagenome (GOLD analysis project Ga0247815, IMG submission 181014) | Plant litter microbial communities from Arlington Agricultural Research Station in Wisconsin, United States - UWRJ-L194-509B-1 | ecosystem: Environmental > Terrestrial > Plant litter >... | reverse complement strand
TATAACAATCACTGATGGGTGCGCAACTATTGAACAGGGGTAGTCGCCTTAAAAGGCTGTGTCATGAGGCTGTGAACATCGGCGCCCATCGTCCGCCATTCAGTAGATGACAGTGTATGTGAGCGATTCGTAATGCTGTGCTCAGGTCCGAGGGACGTTGGCGTTTATAGAGGAAGGGTTTCTCCGGTGCGCCGGCCTTCGCCGCACAAGAATCAATCCCGGCCGCCAAGCCTTTGAGTTCATATACTTACACGACGTGGAGTTTTGTTGTGGCATCACTGCATGCGCGCCGCCCCTGTTGTAGATAAGCTGCGCCACATATCAGCTTCCTCCTCAGCTGTTGAACATAACTTCTGGTAGCGTGCTTGCCGAGCTCAGGTCACTAACACAATGTACAACCTCCACGTGTATGCCACAATGCCCATTGCCAGAGCCATGTCAATCAGCAGGGGTCTGCATGTAGAGGTTGAGAGTGCCTCCACTGCACACATCAGTAACCGGATCGGTCTTTCCTACTGCGAGATAGAGTGCGTATGTGGCTGGTAGAAACTTCTTACGACCTTAAGCGTCACTTCAGATGAGCTTGAAGGGAACATCGTACCCATGAAACTCTGTAGTGTTTAGGAGGACATTGATGGGGACTTCCTGCCAGCCGAGATGCGTTCATGATTAGTAAAAGCCCAAAACCAGACACGAGTAGAGTGCCAGAGTTCCACGAAAGTGGAAACGATCATCTTGGTAGGTCTAGGCAGACAAAGGTTTGAACGGGCACGGCCCAATGCGGTCAATGCCGGAGGCAAGGAGTCTGGAACGTCAGGTGTGGCCGGACGACGATCCGGCTCGCACGATTGGGCCGAACGCACGTTGCCCTTCTTCCTTCACTCACTCGCAAACGTCTCATAGGACACCACACCAGCGCAACCATGTCAACAGCCACCACCACTCCACCGGCATCGGTAAGTACTCCCATGCGGACCATTCCGTGCGTGCTAAGGTCCGGACTGATCTGACCGTTGTTTCGGATCACGACCCAAGATCACGGTACCGGCGGACTTGGAGATCGCGTCGCCCGGCCCCGAGCCAGATGTTTACAACCTTGGCAAAGGCAAGAAGACCGGTAGCGAGCTCAGCGAGCTTAGGAATAGGTCACGCAAGAGCAAGAAGGTCGCAGCCTTCCACAAGGAGCAGAATGAGGTCTGTACACCTGCTTGCCGGCGCCCTGTGACGTGCTGATGGACGGGCAGCTCATTGATGCAATGCTCATGCCACTCGAAGAACATTCGGTGAGAGCAAGGGAGGAAGAGCAGGCCGCAAAGCTGCCAGTGCGTTTCCGGTCCCTGATCGGGCAGTGCAAACTGACTCGCCGGTGCTAGGTCAAAATCGCTGTCTGGACAAGTTTCGTAGCCAATGTTATCCTCTCGGCTCTTCAACGTGAGCTGCATTGATTTTAATTCTTTTTGCACGTATCCGTTGATGCTGATTTGGGTTTAGTGTATGCCGCCATCAGCTCTGGTTCGCTGTCCTTCCTCGCTACAGCGATGGACTCTATTTTCGACCCTGCGAGCAACTTGATCCTCGGTTGGCTTTACCACAAGGCGCACAAATTGGATCCTAGCAAGTGGCCCGTCGGCGGTACCCGTCTCCGGACCGTCGGCAATATTGTCTACGGTACGCAGCTCAGCCGTTCTTCCATTCTGTGAATTTATGTTAAAAATATCCGCGGCAGGTTTCCTGATGACTACCGTCAACACTGTCATCATCGTTGAATCCGTTCGCGGATTCCTCGACCACACCGGCGACGAGCTCAACAAGTTACACATTCCGGCTGTGGCCAGCGTTGCCACCGCCCTTTTCGTTAAGCTCGTCCTGTTCTTTTACTGTCTTGGTATCCGCAAGCATTCGAGTCAGGTCGAGGTTCTCTGGGAAGATCATCGCAATGATCTCGTGCTGAATGCCTTCGGTGCGCTCTCCGACGATGTATACGTCTCGAAAACCATATACTAACAAAGCTCGTTGCAGGGCTTCTCATGAGCTGTGGCGGTAGCCAGTGGCGCTGGTGTAAGCATCGCTTGCGTGCAAGGGGAATCCCGTACTCATTCTCACACAGGGCTCGATCCCATGGGCGGTCTCATCGTACGCGAGTTGTCTCTTGGATCGCCGCTGCACTGATACACAGGCCAACAAAGATCTCCCTTGGCACTAGCATCGCCTGGTGCCGCACAATTTGGAGCGAGTTCGAGCTCCTTACCGGCAAAGCTGCGGCACACGAGTTTACTAAGGTTGTGACCTACAAGACAATGACCTTTAACCCGGAGATCAAGGCTGTGGACACTGTCCGTGTCTACCATGTGCGTTCTCTCACGCCGCTGCCGCAATTTGTCATTAACGAGAACCTCAGAGTGGCCCAGGACTGATCGTCGAGGTTGACGTGGTGATGGATTCAGAGCTTCCTCTGCGCGTTGCGCACGACATAAGCAACTCGCTTCAGGAGAAGCTCGAGTCGCTCCCGAGTGTCGAGAGGGCGTACGTCCACGTGGATTACGAGAGCACGCATGCTCCGGTAAGTTGGAAGTGTCATATCGTGAGTTGTGATAAGTTTGACAGATCGTTTTGCAGGAGCATCGTAAGAAGTACCAATAGGCATGCTTTATGATTCCATGGGCGATAGCCCAGGTCAACAGAAGGATTAAACGCCCAAGTGATAGTGATTGTGCTTAATGATGATCCATACCACGAGCAGCCGCGTCGATTGTTTCTAGATATCGAAGTTTGATTGCTTCTGCTTTTGCCGCGTCCCAGTCTTCACGTCCGATGAGTTCGTCCAGACGTGTGACACTTGCACTCATCTCCTCTGTCGGTCCAGCAACGTCAGCTTGAAGGCTCCTTCAGGCAGATAGCAACGCCAACTCACCCTTGTTCTCGCCAGCTATGCGCATACGGACGTCGTCATCGCCCTCCTCAATCTGCTCCCTCGCCTCCATGACGCGCATAAACAGCTCCTGGTCCTCCATCTGCTCTTCCTCGCCACTTATCCTTCCATGCGCTTCTAAAATCATCTCTGCTCTTCTCCTTGGAGAACTGAGCGCTTTGTATGCCTCGTTGACACGCGCACTGTATTCGCCGGCAAGTTGCTGAGCCTTCGGCGCAGCCGCCGACCACGAGTCTGGATGGCAGACGCGCTGTGCCTGTAAGAACGCCGCGCGCAGGGACTTGGTGTCAATCCTGAACGGATTGGCACCGGGTTCAAGTCTTTGCGCAAGGATGTCGCGTGGAGATGTGGACGAAGGAAGTGGCGCAATGAACTTGCACGCTGGACACACGGGCAAGGCTGTCGGAAGTGGCGCAGAACATTGCGGGCACGAGTGCGATGATGTAGAGTAGAGTTTCTGATGAATAATGGGCGCGCGCGATAATAAATTTGAAGATTGCGCCCGGACGGTTCGGGAAAGTGAACGTGAGAGGCAAAGAGACATGGATGACGCGCAACTCCGCACGCGTCATCCGACATGCCGAAGGACGGCACAGTATGACTCAAATTATTGGACGCAGCAAAGTTGTTGGTAGACTGGGGTCTGGCCAGAGAATTCAAAACCACGACAGTGCAGAATGCGCACTCGTCTCAGCCACGTGCGACGAGAAATACGACAGAAGCGGCCCATGTTCAGGACGAAGCCTTTGTGGACCAGTTGGCCATTTGTAGACTTTTTGATAGAAAATTATCGTTGCCCAAATAGGCGAATGATCGAGACAAGCCATGGAGCCGTGAGCCTTGCGACTGCACGTGACGCGCCCGACCCAGTCTTGGCGATGCGGTGAAGGCAGGGTTTCAAGGTTGTGCTCCGACAAGACCGCATTTATATAGCTTGAGCGAACCCGGAGGCCACTAGAAGGGTCCACCTCGTGTACTCCTTATGCTCTCGCCCTCATGTCTCTTACCTGCAAAGCCGTGGGCGACGTCCTCGCACTTATTCAGCTTGCCATCGAAATCGCAAAGTTTGTTGCGGAGTATCGAAGTGCACCGGCTGAATGTCGAGCTTTGCTTCAAGACCTACGCTCGATGGAGCGCCTTCTCGCGATCGCTCTTCCAACCATCCGCGATATTAAAGACGCTGCGCGTAAGGATGCTGTTTTGGAGCGGTTGCGCATCGTATCGCAGAATGTCCAGGACGCCCTTGACCTCGCGGCTGAATTCCGATCAGCGTCTGACCAGGTGCCAGCAGGTCGAGGCAGAAACTGGGGCACCACCATTTTCAGATGCGTCACCAAACAATCCGAGCGAGTCATGTGGGAGATGAAGCGCAACGCCAACGCCGAAGCCTGTCGTGTTGCTATTGCTCAGAGCTTCGAGCCGCTTGTTCTGGCGCTGCTGCTGTGAATTCATCTCCCCTCATCCGCATTTTCATTGACTGATCAATTTCATAGCACGTGGAAAGCCGATCAAGCCGACGTTCTGTCTGTCATTCAACAATCCCTCGATGATCTCTCTCACCAAATTGATCGCCAATCACAACGCGCCTCAGTTGAGCAGGACTCGTTACATCAAGACCTGCTACTTCTCACAGCATCCCACGACAAGCTGACAAAGTTGCTGGAGTCCATGCAAGAGCAAGGACAGCACATCCTCTCCGGGATTGCGCGTGGTGTTCAAGCCATCCGTCAGGAGCTCGCCGCTGGCAGCCCAGCAGTCGTCGCACTTAGTTTCAACATGTAGGACAGCTTCAGTCACGTCTACGGAAATTTGAGCGATATAGGACGGGTTCAACGCGAACAGGCTGAGCTTTTGGCACAACTCGCTGCCAATTCACTAGGCCTCTTCTTCAACCGCCTGTTGTCCTCCTTCGGCTATATTCCGGCAATGTTCACCTCACCTAGAGCGTTCAAAGGAGCGGCCGCCCTCGTGTTCCGCTCGAAAGCGGGTCATGTTGAAACCAGGCCAGTCATCATCGCTGCACTGCTGCTCGATGGCCGAACTCCAGCCCACACAGAGCAGGTGGCATGAGCAGGGGTAGCCTTCGCATTATTTCTCATCCGGTTGCTATCTCGGCTTTACAAAGTCCCAGTCGTTGGTCATGTTATCTTCGTCAAGGGATTCTGTGATGAAGAATAAGAAGTGCCCGCTACTGAGGCTCGTTCGGCTCAGGTTCGTCTACGTCCCACCCCACATCCTTAGCAAGCGCTTTCATCTGATCATATCAATGCAGGATCTGCACCGCGCCTTGAAACAAAGACTTGCCAGAAAGATCGGCGACGTCTTGTTGCGCCAACGCAAGTACGAGGTCTATAAGCGCGGAGGACCGGCTACAACTACAGGACAGTCAACCGTGTGGACAGGTCTGCCTCTCGACCCAGGCGAAAAAATCGAGCTTGCGGCACTTGTTGCGCGTTTTCCATTCAAAAATACTGAATCGCAACTCGTATTATGCCCGTCTTGTTCAGATGCCATCCCGATCGTGAGCGGGGCCGATCCAGTTAGACAACCCAATGAGCCCCGCCGGGACAAATGGTAGGTATAATGGTTATATTATCAATGCATTAAGCCGCGCTGATACGTTTTACCAACCCGCGGTCCTCTGCTGTCGTACAAGTTTCGTCGGGAGTCCATACTCTCGAAGCCGATAACGGAGGCCGCGGAAATGCTACTAGCGAAGATGCCTTCAACAACGAAAGCATGACAGATACCTTGCCCGGCGTAGCGCCCCCCAGTGGCAGATGAAAGAAGGAAAAACCAACAACCCCAATGCTCCTGGTACCTTCCCCACGGCCAAGAACGAAACCAAGAGTTCATCTCTAACTCGGGAGGAAACTTTGCGCCATTGCCGCAGAGTTCATTTCATCTTCGCGCGTCTCAAGCACGAACTTTCATTACCAGTGACCGATCAACTAGAGTCTGAGCGCATTGGCAGCAATGCATCTGCCAACCAGTTCCTACCTCACGATATGGTCTCCGCCCCCGTCTTCGTCAAGCGTGACGCAGTAGATTCGTTGGTACTTTCGACATTGGTGGAGGTCCACGCTACGTCACCGGCCATATCAAACCACTCAACCAGTCGTTTGAATTGCGGCAATGCAATCCTGAGATACTCTACCGTCGATCAGCTGGTCGGGGAGTACAAGTGGGTGGGCACGGTTGGCAAAGACGATCTAGAGATGAACTTTGGTGGGTGTGTCTCTATCAAAGGACGGCTCACCACTGCACGGCCGTCGTCAATTCGCATTCATGGAACAGGCCTGTCGTAGTGATCATCGACACGCCTGGCATTGACGACACTCGCACCGGCATGAACACGGTAGACATTGTTATAGAGGTCGCTAATCGCCTTGCAGACATGTGCGTCTCTGCTAAACTCGCTGGAATTTTGTAAAGATGTTACTGAATGATGCGCATTCTGTTTACAGGGGAGAGGACCGGCTCACCGGCGTACTTTTCATGCACCCCATCAACAACAATAAGTTCTCCCATACCGCCGACCGCATCTCCAACATACTCGACAGCCTTTATGATTGCAATGCGATGAACCAGCTCACGCTTTGTACGACGATGTGGGACACAGTTCCTGAGGACGAAGGCTACGATCGTTTAGATGATCTCTGCGAGACCGATGCCTGGAACAAGATGATCTCGACAGGCGCCGGAACCGCCATGATATACAGCATCAGCCCCAACGCACAGGCTGAGGCGGAGAGGATTGTGGGCGAGCTTATCAAGAACGTACAACCTGTGGAGCTCGCCATCCAAGACGAAACTCTCAACCAGGTCAAAACCGAGGCACAGACTGCTGCAGGACAAAAGGCGCGAGTGGAAGAGGAGCGCAAGATGCGTGCACTACGAGAGTCCGTGCGCAGAGATAGAGCGCGGTAGCAGAGGCGAGGCTGACGAAGGCGATGCGTGCGCAAGAGTGCGAGCTCGGCAAGCTGAAGAAGCTTGCACAAGCCCATACTCGCGATCTGCAGTCACAGGCTGAGCTCCTCAGACAGGGACAGGAGAATGCTGGGGAGATCGAATAATTGCGCGGGAACGTCAGTAGACTGGAAGAAGCCAGCGCAGCAATTGTGCAGGGGCAGTCGCAAACGCGTGAGCATCAAGAGATGACCACACTGAACGTCCAGCAGCTCCTAGTGGAGTGGATGAAGGCTCAGCGCGAGATGGAAGAACTTCGCGTGAGCATGCGCGGAATGCACGCGGCCGACACAGAGAGGGAGCAGCAAACGAGACGTGTGCACGAGGCGGAGCCGACGCGAGAGGCCCAGTCACCTGCTCTGGCTCTAAGGGAGCTGCTGTCTGCGACGGCAAAGCTGGGACGTCCACGGGACGCTTGGCTGGTGAGTCCCGGGCAATTGCGAGACTATGATTCCGGCGGAGACGGAGTGATCATCGGGACGCGTTGACGAGGCTCAAGCGCAGTGTCGAGAGGCGGGCGTAGAAGATACAGAGAATGTGCGTGGTGGCTATGCCGAATACAAGCAGACCGAGGAGAGTTGTGTCGCAATCAATCCATGCGTCGAGCGGCGAGCGCGATGTTGACGTCCAACAAGCGCAACTCACTGGTAGAAGACTGGCGCAGCAAAGTGCCGTCGCCAACGAGTAACGCGTGGGATAATACGAGCTGTTTTCCGGCTTGTGCAGTCTGTTAATTCGGCGCCTCTGTCCGCCGTCAGATCCTCCGCAGGACCTGCATCGACGATGACCACTGCGCGTCGCGCACCACCCGCAGCTGATAGCGGTAGAGGAGCGTGCGAGCTAGCCGCACGCTCTCCGAGGTCTGTATGCAGTCTGGCATGCGCGGCACCAGATGGGAGAGGGAGCTACTGTGTTCGCTGCCCACTAGTTGGCGTCGACACTTGGCAGGTTTGCCATTCGTTGAGCGCGCGTCCTTGCCGCCACGCGGCAGGCTCAGATGAAGACCAGTGCGGCAAATTTCGCATGCAGAAGGAGATTAGATCGGTCTGTCATTGTGAAGTGACGTTCGCAAGGAAAAGGGTGCGGCCGGCCGGTCCCGAACCAGAGGATGCAGAGTCTCACACTGAGCTTGTGCCAGCCCCGTTCAATAGATCCTTTACAATAACGCTCCTCGTACACAGTATGGTTACAACTCAGCCTTTAGAGACTGAACCGTCCTCATCCATGAATTCCAGTAGTGCACACGTGCACGCCAAGCAAAGGTGGAACCTGGTGCAGGTCATCAAGAATAGTGGCACCCTAACTTTCGATCCTGAACTGTTGAGGGCAAAAAGACGGGGCGATGCGAAATCCGCGGCATCATAATGAGCTGTTACGTGTTGTTGCTTACACAAGTTGTACACCGCCCCGCGGCGCCATCTGTCAAATTCAAATTCGCGCCACACGTCCGGTGCTTTGCTCTTGCTTATAACCTTCGGTTCTTCCTTTCACTCTTCTTCGTCTCGTTCTCTCTCTTCTCTACATTCACATACTTCTCAGTCATGCCCTCTTCTGCCTTTCTAATGATTCGCACGCTGTTCCTCCAGCTCCTACTCTTCTCGGTTGCACTGTCGATTGCCACACCCATCGGCATACCTGTGCGCCCTGTCATCCCAGTCCACCCCGAGCCCATTCCTGCTCGCCCTGGGTCTGGCAGGCCTACACCCGGCCACCCTAACGGTTCAGAGCCTGGTAGTCCTCCTCCACGTCTCGGCACCGAGCCACCGCCCCAGCCGGGACCAATCGAGACCATCGAGGAGACTATTTCACTCGTCACCGACCTTCTCGAGGCGTTCGCACCGGATTCGCCAGACACAGACATTGGCACAAACCCGCAGAAGCCAATCGACCTGACTCAGCCACTACTGCCGCAGTTGGGTCTGTCTCCAACCCAGCTGGAAACTTCTACAGCGTGCCTGAAGACATGTCTTGCACCTCTCGATACAATTGTTGGTGCTGATGTGTGTGTGGCGCAGATCAAAGGCACACTGTGCGTACTCTCGCATTGGGCACACGATTAGCTAAACTAACATCGAATCACACTTCAGTCAAGCAGGAGCCTGTGTGTGCAGCCTAGATGGTGCTGCGGCGAAGATGGACAGCTGTTACACGGAGTGCCTTCCACGAACCGTAATTCTACCCACCAATGCCAAGCCATCGATCCGCTGTTGTGAGTCATCTCGCATTAGACCACTGCGAGGAGCTAATCAAAGTGCAGCACGTATTGCGGCGCAGGTCAACGCTTCGACACCGACAAAGTGAACCAACAACAGCTTCCGGTAGTCACAACATTACCCGCCGCTGAAGCTGATCTCTGAGCCTGCACACGCTCATGTGGAGTTTGCGGCTGTCTTCATCTAATGAACCATTCTCATAATTCCTTGTTTGACACGGACTTTTCAATGTGACCTGCTGTATCTATAAGGCAGTCAACCATGTATACAGGTCTGCCTCTCTACCCAAATGACAAGATTGAGCTCGCGGCTCTGGTTGAATGTTTTCCGTTTGAAAATGCTGAATCCCAAGTGGTGTTATGCCCGCCGTGCTCGCATGTGAGCGGCGCCGATCCTGTTGAGTAACCTGATGAGCCCCGCGAAAACGAATGGCGGGGTAATAATTATATTCTCAACGTACAAAGCCGCGCTGACATGTTTTTACCAGCCCTCGATGCTCCGCTATCGTACAAGTTTGTCAGGGTTGTCTCACATCGATTCACCCGAACCAGTGAATTCGGCCACGCAAGCACGACAAATGATCTAAGAACGACATCTCTTAGTTTCTCATGTCGCGACCTAGTGGAGACATTCTCGCTTCATGTACCCTCGGATCCGCAGCTGTGAGTTCCTGCTCACTCATATGTGAATGCAAAGATAATGGGATATATCTACACCGACTCGGTGTGGATTAATGAGAGCCGACTCGGAGTCAGGGTAGTGTGTGAGGGCGGAGGTGGTAGGTAGGTAGACAACAACAAGCCAGCCAACAAGGGCAGCGCGCGAACTACTCTAAGTAAAGCAACAACCAAAAAAGCGGTCAAATCCAAGAAAATCCCAGTATAACGATTCCGTGCGCGTAACCTCCCATGTGCAAGTCGGAAATGGGGTAGGGGGTAGGGGGCAGACGATGATGAAGTTTTGTGTTCCATGGTGTGGTGTGAGCGTCGACTGGCAACATAGTACAGAGGACTCCGATGCACTCGTTTACACGAGGGTGCCGGCGATACCGGCGGCCTGCATGGTCGAGATGAAGCCGCAGACCATGGCGGAGAGGGCTATGCGAGCGATGACGCGGCCGCGGGATGGTGCGAGCGCGGAGAGGACACCGATTTGAATGCCGAGAGAGCCGAGGTTGGCGAAGCCGCACAGGGCGTACGACGCAATGGTGTACGCGCGTGGGCTGAGCGGATGTTCACCTCCCTGGATTTCCTTGAGGGCTGGAAGGAGAGAATGGGTGTGAGAATGTTGACTTGGGATGTCGAGCAATCAAGACGTACAGAGGTAGGCGACGAACTCGTTGGCGTAGAACTTCTGCGCGAGGAGGCGGGCGACCTGGAGGATCTCCTTGCGAGGAACACCCATGCTAATTCATGAGGTGAGCCACGCGCCACTACTGACTCGAGGAAATAAAACTCACAAGAACGTGACCGGGTACATGATGTAGCCGATCAGCATCTGGAGCGTAAGGTTGTGGATGCCAAAGCCCTTGCCGACCCAGGTCAGGAGACCATCGCAGACGTAGACGAGCGCCAAGATGGTGAGCACGTTGGCGAGAATCTGGCCAGCGACGATGAGACCGAACGTAGCACCCTGCGAGAAAGCGTGGATGGCGTTGGCCGGCTGGTCCCGAGCATCCTCCGCACCACGATCAACGACGACGCGGCCGCGGGTGACAGGCTCCTCTGTCTCTGGGAAGCGCAGCTTGGAAATTGCAATCGAGGCCGGGATGGACATGACGGATGCCGTAACGAGATTCTCCGGGGGGACGCCCATGCCAATGTATGCACTGAGGACGGAACCGGCAATGGTGGAGAAGCCGGAGGTCATCGTAAGATGAATCTCGGACTCGGTCATGAGGTCGACGTAGGGGCGGACGAGACATGCGCTCTCGCCCTGGCCAATCCAAGGGGATGCGGCGGCGACGACGGCCTCAGCACCAGAAACGTTCATCGTCTTGTAGAAGAACCAGGCGCTGCATCGAATTGTCAGTGACGGGTCGCAAGACCAAGCAGACGAATGCGACTCACAACTTGACGATGACCCACTGCATCACACCCAAGTAATACATCATTTGCACGAAAGCAATGAAGAAAATGATGGCGCCCTGAGGTGGTGCGGTGGCGCGTGAGCGGTCTGCCAAGAGCCGGCCGAGGACCACGAGGAACCCATACGTACCAGGACATTGACGAAGAACCAGTGCTTGCCGACGGTCTCAGCGTCAAAGAAGAAGCCTGCGGCTGGGCCGGCTTGGGCAAGGAAGTCGCTGGCGAGGGTTGCAACCCAGCTGAAGATGTCGAAACCGGCCTCGCTCTTGAGCACGAACAGAGCAATGGCTTGCTGGAAGAACAATCCAACGATGACCGTGTCCCTGAAAAAGGAAGGCAATCAGGATATGAACACTCATTAAGGCCGGAATTACGCACCATGGAACCTGGCTACGCGCTGTGGAGAAGATCCAGAAGCAAACCTGGAACACGACAAGGCCGAGAACCGAGATGGCACGATCACCGTAGGTGGTTCCCTCCGGCAGCGCGAAGCCAAAGGCAGAGCCGAAGATAATGCCGAGGAGCGCGAGCCAGCCGAGGCCGAGACGGACGCGGTACGAAAGCGCGAAGAAAGGCTTTGCGACAACCGGCTGCCAGACGGCCTCGATGGGCTTGGTAACGACCGAGTTCGGGATGAACTGGAACGCGATGAGGCTGGCGAATATCGCGCGTCAGTTATATAATAAGGTTTGAGCAAGATGAGAACTGACAGGAGGAAGAACCAAGCCCAGACGGTCTGAACGATCCAACGTTTCCGGGTAGCAGTCACGACGATGGAAGAAATCCACCAGCCGAGGATGACTGCAGCGACAAGGCCGAGGATAACCGGACGGAAGCGAGCATAGAACCTAGAGCCAGACTGCTCTTGCTCGACGGGAGCTACGGCCTGTGATGGCAACGCTGGGACGTCTACTGGACGCTTAGCCGGTGAATCCTGGCTCGAGTGAATGGAGGCCTTCTCGATGTCGACGGCGGGCTTCTCGGCGATCTTGATGTCGGACATGGCTGCTGTGAGGACCGGGTGCCGGATAGAGCGGGCTGGAAGCCGCGGCAGGGAGAGTGAGCCCTTGGGTTGGAGGGGGGAATATTCCACACAGAGAAGTCGCGCGAGCAGCTTCGCGCCAGGTTTTTCAAGCCCATGCGGTGCGCTTATCGCCCGGGTGTGGACCGCGGCGATAGCCAACAGCGGGAGATGGGAACCACATGGTACCCCCAAGTGCCGAGTGTGCGACCCCCCTGATCATCATCCCGCTCCAACATTGCACTTGGTGCCTGTTGCAGAACGCTGGGCAGTGATCGTGCTATCAAATAAAGCAATTTCAACAGCACACCTGAGGAGAAGCAAAACGACAGGTGACGAGGAGAGACAGAGATCCTCGACGCGGGGCTAGAATTCATCAATGACAGGCAGTGCCACCGCTCTGACAGGTCCCTGCTCGTGTGATAATGTATCAGAGCCGCGCGAAGCAGCGACCGTCTATTGTGCATGGTAGATTAAATCAATGCGGTACATGTAGATCTACAAGAGGTGTGAAGGCTTTGCCTATCATGATCGGCGTTGTCAGTTCGGCGACGCAGCAGCAGCAGTTGTCGCAGCAGCAGCAGCCTCCCGCTTCTTTCTTTTCATTTCTATAGCGTCCTTGCGAGCTTCCGTGCAGCCCTTTTGCCCGTCATACGCCCTCCAATCACCCCACACTCCGGTCTGGAACTTCTGTCGTGTGTTCGGGACGACGAGCAGTGCCGACCCTAGCCATTCGGGGAGAGCATGGAAGATATA
>Ga0247815_10002715_pt1 | contig 12978 bp, 20 predicted proteins | sample UWRJL194509B1_FD_181014 | JGI IMG/M metagenome (GOLD analysis project Ga0247815, IMG submission 181014) | Plant litter microbial communities from Arlington Agricultural Research Station in Wisconsin, United States - UWRJ-L194-509B-1 | ecosystem: Environmental > Terrestrial > Plant litter >... | reverse complement strand
ATAAAAGCGGGCAGCTCGCTGGCGACTTCATGATGCGCCAATTGGTAGATCCCGACACGCCCGAGGACGTCAAGAGTCGCGCTGGCTTCGATGGCCACACTTACAAGCTTGTCTTCTCTGACGAGTTCAACACAAACGGCCGAACGTTTGCACCAGGCGAAGACCCATATTGGGAAGCCGTAGATTTGAACTACTGGGCAACAGACGATCTTGAGGTCCGTACCATTGCTTTTGTCAGTTGCAGGCCACTTACTGAACATGGCTCCAGTGGTACGATCCTGGGCAAGCCATGACCCAGAACGGCAAGCTGATCATCACCATCGACAAGAAGGAGAACCACGGGCTGGAGTACATCTCTGCTATGCTCCAGACTTGGAACAAATTCTGTTTTACGAACGGCTACATCGAGGTTCGTTGACTCAGCGAGATGTTCCCAGCTCGATTCTGACCATGCCTGGCAGGCCTCCGTCTCTCTCCCTGGAAACCCTGCTGTAAGCGGGTTCTGGCCCGCGATCTGGACAGTCGGCAACTTGGGACGTCCTGGGTACGGCGCCACCACCCAGGGAGTATGGCCCTACTCGTACGAAGCTTGCGACAAGGGTACACTCAAGAACCAGACGAGCCCGGGGGAAACGCCGCTCTTACGCCCGGACGGTGACGGTCTGTCGTACCAGCCTGGCCAGAAGCTGTCGTCTTGCACATGCCCAGGCGAGGACCATCCCGGACCCGATGTCAAGACTGCTCGCGGTGCTCCCGAGATCGATCTTCTCGAGGCAACTGTCGAGGATGGTGTCGGTATCGCAAGTCTGAGTTTCCAAGCTGCGCCATACAACGCCGACTACCAGTTCAACAACGCCAGCCCCGCGACTACCATCGACGACCCGTCGACGACCAAGTTCAACAGCTATCTTGGCGCCGAGTACCAGCAGGCAATCAGCGCACTCTCCGAGTTTGGTTCGTCGATCTACGAAGACGCCGCGTACGGGACATTCGGGTTCGAGTATCACTCTGGCGACAAGGATGGTCACATCACTTGGGCGATCGACGGCAAGAAACGATTCAGTTTGACTCCAGAGTCACTCGCCGGCGATGAAGTTTCAGGCATTTCAACCCGAGTTGTACCCAAAGAGCCTATGTCTATTGTGATCAACCTCGCAATGGCGGAGAAGTACGTTCACTCCCATCCGCGTCCGTGTATCGACGTGTACTGATGTAACCAGCTTTCAAGCTATCGACACTGCAAACCTCCAGTTCCCTGCACACTTAATAATCGACTATATTCGCGTGTACCAGCGCGAAGGCGAGGAGAACGTTGGCTGTGAGCCGGATGGCTATCCGACCCAGGATTACATCGCAAAGTACGCCGCTCATGACATTAACCGCTGCCCTCACTCACACCCGTTTCTTAAGGCATATTAACGCATATACCAACCCTAATCTGACCACCTGGGAGCAGGCTGGTAATACTTGGCCCAAGAACTCGCTCATGGGCGAGTGTTGATCGCCGTCTCCACCTCATGGCTCTGTCTCCCGCACCTTTCGCTCTCCTGCAAGCTCTCCCACGGACACATTCAGCTCAGAATCTCGCATCACGACATCTCGCATTACATCTTCCCTCCTAGACGATCTCATGACAACTTGCCTCCGGACTCTTCTCTTGCACTCCTTTACCACCCATGAATACCGCGCTCGCCTTACACTCTTGCGCGAGACAAGTGGTCCTTCTGCTGCTGTAGCCATAATGAACACAACCTATCGGCTTTCAGGCCGTGTGCACAAATACAAACTCTGAACTGGCGACGATCTTGGTGAAACCAGAGGAAGATGAGAATTTTTCCAGGTACAGAATGGACGCCATACGTACACAAACGAACCTTGCGGATCTGGCTGGGTACCAGTGAACTGCTGGGTTTTCGATAGGGAGGCGAGATACAGGACAGGCGCTAAAGATAGCGGAAAAGCAGTGTCCCAAGAGAGGCATCATTCAGAATAACTGAATATGCAGAGCAGATGCATAAAAAGACAGGAAAGGAGCGGAAGCGCGCAGTGAGCACACAAAAAGAGCGAGCAAGAATATGGTGACTACGGGGTACGATCAGACTTGTCGCCTCGGGGGGTAACCTGATGTCGGGCTCGGCGCAGTTTCCCAGCGTATCGCGCCGCTGCCAGGTCGCTGAGAGTACTCGCTCTCGGTACGCAGAGGATCTTGTGCGTCGGACGCGGTGCCGTTATGATGATTTTTGGCCTCTGCCGTTGGGTAATCGCTTTCCAAGCCGACGTAGTCGTACTAAGGGCAAGAGGAGATGAGTTGACATGGAGCGGGTGGCAAGTGAGCATGCATACCGCGAACTCGCCCATCTGGGCGTCGTCCATACCGAGGATTTCGTCTCTCGGCGAAGCACGGAGACGAAGGAAGGGAATGTAGTGCATCCCCCAGCAGATGAGCGTCTGTGGTGCGAACGGGCCCATGCGCGTCAGCTAACAGGTCGCATATTGCTGCCGCGCGTTATCTCACGCACCGTCACAACAAACGAGTAAGCAAACCCGGCAGTCGAGTTGGCCAGCTGATATCCCATCTGTTTGTAGTTGTGATCGACCCAGCCTCCGGCAATATCGGATGTGCCATCAAGCGCCGCGATAGCCTTCTGTGCAAAGAATCCGGTCAAGATCTAGAGATGGTGACAAGATGAGTAGGAGGTCGAGTAAGCAAGATAAGGGAGCGGCCACATACGTTGCCGACAAGACCGCCAATTCCGTGCGCAGCGAAGATCTGGAAATTCGAGGGGCAAGTGAGGGTGAGAATTGAATAATTTGCAAATTGAGGGGGCAAAGGCAACGCACGTCCAAGCAGTCGTCATAAGCAAAGATGTCTGCGAAACGGATCAGTCACATCAGGAAGCGAAGCGAGTGATCGACAACTCACACTTGAGCTGTGTGGCAAAGTTACACAATGTTCCAGCTGCGACACCAAATGCGAGTGCAGCCGCTGACAGATCGGTCTGAATGAGAAAATCCGGCTCGGAGTAACAAGCAGCAGAGGTAACTCACGGGCACCGACGAAGCCCGATGCAGGGGTGATGGCCACAAGACCAGCAATGGCTCCGGAGCAGAAGCCAACCGCAGACCACTTGCGTTCCAGTCGCCAATCCTGCCAGTTCACGTATCAGTGTGTGAATTGTGCAGTGATAGCAAGCTGCCAAGCTTAGGCCTGGTGTTAGACGCACCCAAAGCAGCCAGGTCAGGCCTCCGACGCTGGCAGCAAGGTTGGTGACCACACAAGCGTAGGCAGCGCGAAGATTGGCCGACAACGCGGAGCCGCCGTTGAATCCAAACCAGCCGAACCACAGGAATACTGTGCCCAGTACGACGTACGACGTGTTCTGTGGCTTGTACGCCAGACGCTCAGTCCCGTATCCATGCTGCGCGTTGAGACCGTCAGTCACAGCATATTCTGACACCCCGCCAGCCGTATCGCAGGGTTTGGTCAGTACTGCTGACTTACCCGTTTGCCGAGATAAATACTGACAGCGAGCGCCGTCGTCCCACTGGTGATATGGACGGGAGTGCCACCAGCAAAGTCATACACGTTGAGCTTGTACGACCAGCCGTGAGGGTTCCAGGTCCAATATGCGATAGGGCAGTACTGTTGAGACACAAACGTCGGTCGGTTGCGATTCGGAAATGCGCGAGATACGGGAAGGTACACACCACAATCGTACTCCAGATGAAGACCCAGACCATCACAGGTCCGAGACGAGCGCGCTCGGCAAATGCACCAGCGGCGAGCATTGGCGTGATGGCAGCAAACATCAGTTGGTAGGTGCAGAAGACGACAGCGGGGATACGCGCGCTGCCAACAGACGGCGCGTCCAAAACACCAATCATTCCAAAATGACCTGTCGGTGCCGAGCGTGAGCACGCACGCTGGCTCCCATAGAAGGGAAGACGTACGAAGGTCCCCAATGAAGGATGACCCTGTCTCGCTGAAGGCGAGGGAGAAGCTATACCGCCGCGAAACAGTGCCGATAAGCTGACAGTTCTATTCTGCGCCAACTATCCGGCACACTTACCCCCAGAACATCCACTGGACAGAGACGATAGCAAGGATGGCCATGCTGAGATATATCATGGACAATGCATTCTTTCGACGCAGGAGGCCCGAATAGAAGAAGCCAACGCCAGGCGTCATCAACCAGACGAGAAAGGCGCAGAGGAGGACGAAGGACACATCGCCGATATTGTAGAGGGTTTGCGTGTCGGTGGCTGCGTCATAGTGAATGATGTTGCCGGAGCCGTCTTGTGTGAGGTTGACCGTCATGGTGGCTGGAAGAGATTGTTGGCAGACCGCGGCGCGCAAGCAAAACGCAGCAGAGATAAGGGCGCAGGAACGGGCCGGACGTATAGCACACGAGGTAGGGCTCAGGCACGGGCGTTGCAGCTGCAGAGGCGAAAGTGCCGCTGTTGCCAGTCGGGGTCGGCGGGGAAAGGGGACGCACGATCGAGCGCTCAGGCTGTAGAATCGCCGGCGCAAGCTTTATGGTGCTGCGGCTAGAGCGCGGGGTACACTGCAGCAAAGACAGGGTCCTGACAGGAAGACTTCATGAAGATCACAAACGCAAAGCGGATCACGCGCCTCAAAAAAGCAGGCCGCGGTTGGACTCAGCCCGTTTGGAATCGCTGTGAGTGCCTCCGAAGACCCATTGCAAGCCCTCATCTGAGATAATGAACTCGGCTCGCTGCCGTTTTCGCTATTGTAGTCCTGGCCTCGTGTGTGAAGGTTGCCAATAATTCAACCAATCTTCAGGCCCACTGGGTGAAAGGGTCGAAGCGTTAAAGCACGAGCGAGATTCTCCGCGCTGGACCCATCCCTGAGCGGGGTTGCTTGGGCACAGAGTTGTAGGCGTGACCTCTTATCGTCCAATGGATGATTGTGACTGGACACACAACTGGTTGACAGTTCGCATGAATGCTGGCACCGAGGATCTGGCGACGTCGGGCGACGGTGATTGAGTCGAATGACAGTTCACACTGAACATGAACGCACCTGCACTGGACAGTTGGGTATTGGGTTCATTAATAGAAGATCACTGGTGGTGGGGCCAGAGCCAGAGGTGGCCAGCCCTTCATCTATCGCAGCTGGCCATTGGTGGAAGGCTTCTGTTATGTGCTCGGCGCGATCTGCTGGTTCTCGAGCTCTTACGGTCAGAAGGTCGCGCCAAGAAGCAACTCTGAAGGCCTGTGTAACTTTTGAAAGCCAATTGGCTCCGAGCAGCTAGGGGTGCGAATCGCATTCTTGTCACGTGCTGCCTGATCAGGCTTGTGGGCGAGGCTGGATGGTGACAAGTCAGTTCAAGCTCCGCACGGACATGCCCTTGTCCATTTCCTAGGTGGATATTGTTATGTCGGCAGGATATCTGCTGAACATGTTCCAGTCACCACAATGATGAGATTTGAACTCTACAAGATCTCAGGACAGTCGTGTCAAACCCTCCAGTTGGCGTGCGACATGCAAATGCAGGAACATGCACCCGTAAGACGATCACTGAAATCGGAACTTGTAGCCTAAGGACTCTGTCTAACCTTTAGTCATGCTTGAATCGACTTCGGTGATAGTGGATGGCCCTGTTCCAAATTCGAGCGCCGCCGACGTCGACTGCGCTGGTTGTCCACCCTCCAGGTCATGGCCACCAACGGCCACGCATTCGACGTAACCGACGCCGCTCGCATTCGTCACACAAAATTCGGTCTCTGGGATGTCTACGAGGATAGCGGTCGGCCGTCGCGCGCCGTCTGGCCGTCCCCAAAGTCCCTGCGTCACTCACTGCACCGTACACGCGAGCAGGCACGCGCACTCACTCGCAACCTGCACTACGTCTGGATGCTCATAGACTTGCTACGCGCCGTGCCCACGAGTGCTCTCGCATACCTCTTTATTCACTTTGTTATTCGTGTCGCGCTGCCACCTCTCGAAATGTTCTTCGCGGGCCGAGTCGTTGGCATGCTAGAGCATGTGCGAACGTCTGACGTGCGCAACCCCGGCTGGTTCGGGCTCGTATTCTTCTTCAACACGTTCTCGGGCATGGCAGCACACTATTTGCGAGGCTACAAGTTCTTGCTCCAGCAAAAGTGCATTCAATGCATTCAGAAGTTCTTCCTGCTGCACATGATGGACGGTACGCATTTCAACCATACGACTCTGTCGAACACTAGCATATTTCTGACCTACATTGTCACGTACAGCACGCGTCCGTCTCGACATGCCGACGTTCGCTGACCCTGCCGTATCGCGCCAGCTCGACCGGTCAGACCAGCATGCATACTTCTGGCGCGCTCTCGACGCGTTCATCCGGCTCGCTACCATGGCAATGAACTTCGTCAGCGCCATCGGTATGCTCTTGTGGTTCTGTTGGCGGCACCCAGTTGCTGCGCCTCTCGCTGCAGCGTCAGCATTCTCGACACTGTTCATGACGGTCTCGCACATCCGCGGCGAGACCTTTAGATCAGGTTTGTCTCTCGAACGACCGCTGAACAGACCGCTGATGACTGGGTTGGATAGTTTGGGCTGCGACAAACAAGGATCCGAAATATGTACAGCTGCAAGGCTACCAGGACATGGTACGGTCGAGGGACCACAAACAGGAGGTCTTGGTTTACAACCTCGGGCCGCATCTCGTGCAGAGTAAGTGTATGAGCTGAAAACACGAATACTATATCTCTGACCATGTTGTAGAGAGCAAATCAATCGTAGACGAGCTGGGCGACGACTCTGTCATCCAGTTCCGTGGCGAAGATTTCGACCGGATGCGCGACCGCAAGCGGATGATGACCTTCGACGGGATGCGCATGCACGTCTTCCGCGAACTTCCCTATGTGCGTTTGCCGCTATATTTCCTCACATCGGCTCATTCAACTGGTTTTGCCATCCAGATCGTGCTCTCGTTCCTCTGCATTCGTTCACCCGAACACATTCCTATGCTCCTCGGTGCACGGCACATGATCAAACGCTTGCTGCACCATGCCGAACATTCTTTGCGCCGTTTCAGCCGTGAAGCCAAGATGAGCACCCAAGTTCTCGCGGACCTCAAGGCGGCCTTCGAGGTCAGCGGAGTAGAGAACAAGATCAAGGATGGCGAGAAACCATTCCCGGAGAACGCCCAAGAGACGGCAGAGCAAGGCATTGAGATCGAGTTCCGGTGAGTTGCAATTGTAACAGCCTTGGACGGATGGGAGCTGGTGCACTGACAAGTCATGCAGAAATGTATCCTTCAAGTATCCGATGACAGATACATGGGCATTGAAAGATGTCAGCTTCACGATTCAGCGCGGGCAGTTGGCGGTCATTGTTGGCTTCAACGGCAGCGTAAGTTATTTGTCTCGTCGTTTCTAGTGAGACGGGCATAACAAACCGTTCTTCAGGGCAAGAGCACGGTCCTGAAGTTGCTTGCACGTCTGTACGACCCGACGGAAGGCCATATCTTTATCGACGGGCGAGACATCAAAACAATTCGCATTGCAGACCTGCGCGACTGCATTGCAGCTCTGTTTCAGAACTTTACGATCTTTCCACTGTCGGTGAGTTACTCTGGCAGCCTGAACAAGCAGTTGGCTGAAGTCTTTTGATTGGCAGATTCGAGAGAATGTTGGATTGGGCGATGCAGCGTTCGCTGACGACGAACACCGGATTCACCATGCAATGTCTCTCGCGGGTGTCGACTTTGAGGATAGACTGGGACGGGGGTATGACACCTATCTCACGGTATGCCGTCTTGCTTTGAAGTTGGGTTTGGTCCGGCTAATGCGATGACTCTAGCACCCGGTACTCGATCATTTCTCCAACCTGCCCGAAGGCACAGAGACTATTTTTGGGCAAAAAGTCAACTATCAGGCGCACAACGGATTCATGACCAACCGTCGCGACGTTGATTTGTCCGGCGGACAAGAGCAGAAAGTCGCTGTTGCTCGGACAATGATGCGGATGACGAGTGCCGACGATCGAGTAGGCCTACTTCTTTTCGACGAACCCTCCGCAAGCATGGACCCTGTTGCAGAGCACAGTAAGTTGCCACTGCGTGTGTTGCTGCGAGTCTTCTGACCGACTGCGTTATGCCCGCAGACCTATTCGAGACGCTGCGGCGCATCCGTCGGGGAAAGACGATGCTCTTCTCGACCCACCGCTACGGAAACCTGGTGCAACACGCGAACACAGTCGTGTTTATGCAAGACGGGAAGGTTGTGGAGCAAGGCACGCATGGCGAACTGGTGCAGAAGGACGGGGCGTATGCGGTGATGTGGAAGCTGCAAGCCCAGGCATTCCTCGCGGCCACAGCACACTGAGAACTTCGAACGAGCTTTTTTCAAGATCCGTTGAGATTGAAATGGGTCGGTCAACGGAGAACGGCTGATATGCGAGTGGAAGGCGGTTTGGGAAATCGCGAAGACTGGCCACAGGAGTGCCACGGCCGAGGGGCGTTTGGGGGAGGATTGGCGACGAGGATTGCGCAGGTGGCAGATAGACACAGATACCCCAACGATACCCAACAAACTGAAGAGACATGTTCTGCGGCGCAGAAGTGATGCGGCTGGGTTTGAGCAGGCGTTACTCCGGATGGACCTGGCTGCAAATCCTTCCCGCAGCGAATGTCAAGCTTGACCCATTTCTGAACTGCGGCCGTGGCTGGAGGTCGACGACGCTGGCTGCGGCGCGTGCGGGGTTGCGGATGAAAAGTGAGGCGCAGCGGTGAGGCCGAGAGCTGAAAGCCGTGGCGCAAGTGACCGAGACTTGAGTCCGCCGGCCACGCTCTTGACTTCCTTCTCATCTCCTCGCTGCACGACCCGGTCTCTGCTGTCCGTCATTGCCTCACTTAACTCGCCTCGCTCGCTCGCTGATATCTGGTCATAGAACGCGCTCCTGCCATGCCTCCCCAACACTACGACTTTCTGATCAAGGTGTGTTGCCTTGACTTGGGTGTTAGGATCATCCTGAACTGACCGCGCGCGCCTTGTAGCTCCTTCTCATTGGCGACTCTGGTCTGTACGCGTACTCAGTACTTCGACCGTGACTCTGACCTCTGCTGCGTGCTGTGGTTCTGCATACAGGTGTTGGCAAGTCTTGCCTGTTGCTGCGGTTCTGTGACGACGCATGGACGCCGTCGTTTATCACGACGATTGGCATCGACTTCAAGATTCGCACTATTGAGCTCGATGGCAAGCGCATCAAGCTGCAAATTGTGGGTCGTACCACTCGTTGCGATGGCTGCGCTGCTGACCGGCTCGTGTCACCCGGTGTCTCCTGTCCCGCCTTGCCTCGCCTCCCGTCAATGGACTACACAGTGGGACACAGCCGGCCAAGAACGCTTCCGCACCATCACCACTGCCTACTACCGTGGCGCCATGGGCATCCTGCTCGTCTACGATGTAACAGACGAGCGCTCGTTCAACAGTGCGTGCCCCTTTCTGTGGGTTCATACTGTCTAGTCTGACAGCTTGATCCCACCTCGTGTTCTTGTCACCCATCGCAACCCTTGCCAAAATCCCGCTCTCGCCGTGCTCGTCGCATATCAGATATCCGCACGTGGCACTCCAACATCGAGCAACATGCCTCTGAAGGCGTCAACAAGATCCTCATTGGCAACAAGTGCGACTGGACCGAGAAGAAGGCTGTTTCGCAAGAGCAAGGCCAGGCCCTCGCGGACGAACTCGGCGTCCGTTTCCTCGAGACGAGCGCCAAGGTCAACGAAGGCGTCGAGGAGGCCTTCTTCACGCTCGCGCGCGACATTAAGACCCGGCTAATCGACTCACAGCCCGACGCGCAAGGTGCCCAGCCCGGTGGCGGTGGCGAGGCGAGCATCAACCCGAACCAGCCCGCACCGGGGGCGCAGGCTAACGGGTGCTGCTGAGCGCTGAGTTGCTGGGTGTGCACTTTGATGGCCAGTGGTTTCGCGCACACGGATTCGTCTATGCCCATTCTCTCTTCCTGTTCATCAATTCGATGCATAAATCACTTGTGAATGTTGTGTACCTTGGATAGCACACTGGCTCTGTTCTTAGTAATTGTTCTGCTCCAAGTTTGACGACTGTCGAAACGTGTGCGTTCCCCTCGTCTCTTGATCGGTGAAGATGCAAGCAGTGATTGGACATCGAGATTCAACTCTGTCAATTCAATCAAGCAACAGATACGCACACGCGCTATCTTTCGTATGGGTTGTAGGAGTGGATGGGGCTGCTCAGAGTTGGTAGTAACCATGATCGAGATTTGGCAAGATTGATTCAACGAGACTGAACCAAGAGATAAGTCGAGTTGAAATCAGGGTGTTTCACTCTTTTCAGAACATCACTAAGCCGACTTTCGTTGCACTTTCACTTCAAAACGCCAGAAACACAGGCTGCGCGTCTGCAGCTGCTGTGGCAAACGGCGACGCAGCGCTTTACAATGGAAAGACAGCTGCAAGGGTAGGCGAGTTTTCTGTTGGCATAAGAACGTAGCCTAGGATGACATGGGACATGCATCGTGAGACGCAAGCAGGTACGTGGTGGTGGTAGTTGGCGAAGGAGTAGCAGAAAAAGAACACACAGGCCGAAAGCAGAAACACGGTCAACGCGCCGTTCACCGGTAGCGGCGGAGCGAGAGGCTGTTGTGGCGCTTCCAGACGGACCGGCGGTTGGCGAGGTTGTGCAAATGACCCTTGCCGAGACCGCGGTTCTGTACGAAGCGACAAGTCAGATACGATTGAGAACACCACAAGATAACAACGGACCTTCTTGCCAGTCGCAGTGAGACCACGAGCCTCGCGGCGCTTGTGAACCGGGTTGGCGATCCAGTTGATGCGCGGGTCGCGCTTGATGGCCTTGTGAGACGGGTCGACGAGGATGACCTCGTAGTACTTGTAGACACCGTCCTGGTTGATCCAGTACGAGTTGAGAACGCGCAGGTTGCCGCAACGACGGCCAACACGCTCCTCAGCAAGCGAGCGGAGACCACGCTGGGGCTTGAGGTGGTTGACACCCTGGTGGACAGGCTTGCCGTAGGTGGCACCTGAGATACACATTTAGCATCTGCGATTACAAAATCGCAATGATAGAGAACGCACCCTTGGGGACGTGCTTCTTGCGGTTACCACGGCGGACACGGATGCGGTAGATCACATAGCCCTGCTTGGCCTTGTAGCCGAGACGGCGCGCCTTGTCGGGGCGAGACGGGCGGGAGGCGCGGTGGATGACATTGAGCTGGCGGTACTCCCAGCAGCGCACGCGCGTGAGGAAGCGCAGCACATCCGACTGCTTTTTCTTGTACAGCTCGCTAACATACTTGTACGCGCCCATGTCGTCTGCAACACAACGAGACCACCGTCAGCTGCATGATATCGTACTCCGGAGACCGCTGGGACGCCCGAAATTTCGCGAAAAGCAGCAGCAGGGCGTCGCACACGCGATCCACAGAGAATCAGAAGTACGCACGTCGAGGAGGTAAGAGGAAGCCTCTTGAGGGCGGTTTTGGAAGAGGCGAGGATGGGAGACTGCTTCCGGATCGGGTGCACGGAGTCGGATTCAAACGTAGGTTCCGGGTGCAACCCCATCTCAACGCTCGGGAGAGTTGTGGTATCTAGCCAAGCGCCAAAGTGGCACCTTTGAGACTCATTGTGGGACATTCTTAACCGACAACGAAGCCGATCGGCACAACAAATCACACGCTCGATCCCGCCAGCATGTTCTGAACAAAAGCATCGTATATCTCTTGGTTTCATTGTGCGGTAAAGAAAGCGGAAAGGCATGACAGGAGAGTGTATGGCAGTAATGGGTCGGCGACAACGTGTCCGTGGCATCGAAGTCGAAAGAGAGAGTCCAGAGTGGCTAACAAGGGGGCATACAGTACACGCGAGACAAACGGCAGGACTACTGCACCCTTTACTCTGTCGTGACGGACTTGGCACTGTAAAGCAAGGCACAGACGGGTCAGTTTCAGTGATAGCAGTACGAACAAGGCAAGAGACGCACAGGTTCCGCGGGAAGTCGACATCGAAGCCGTTCTTGATCGCGAGGTGGTAGCTGAGCAGCTGGAGCGGGATGATGTTGACGATACCCTGCAGGCAGTCGACCGTCTTGGGCACCCGGATCGTCCTCAGCGGAGCGACAGTCGGGAACGCGTCGTCACCTTCATTGCAGATAACGATCGGCTGCGCCTTGCGTGCCGTGATCTGTGAGAATGCGCTCTGCACCTTGGGGAACAGCGAGTCACGCGTCATGATGATGATCACCGGCATGTTCTCGTCGATGAGTGCGAGCGGCCCGTGCTTGAGCTCGCCGGCGAGAATACCCTCTGAGTGCATGTACGAGATCTCCTTGATCTTCAGGGCACCCTCGAGACACGTCGCGTTTTGGAAGCCGCGACCCATGATGAGCAGCGAACGCTGGTTCGCGAGCAAACCGTGCGCAAGTTCCTGCAGTCCCTTGTCTCCGTCGAGCACCTTCTTGATCTGACCTGGCAACTCGTGCAGACCGTCAATGATCTCGCGGCGACGCTCAATCATCGAGATGCGGTCCTCAGAGAGTTGGATGGCGAACATGATGAGCGCAATGTACTGACTCGTGTACGCCTTGGTGCTCGCAACACCGATTTCCGGGCCAGCGTTGATATGCACACCACAGTGCGTCTCGCGCGACAACGTGGAACCGACCGTGTTGACGATACCAACGCAAAGCGCGCCGCGCTCAAGGCAGTAGCGCAGCGCCAGAATCGTGTCGGCCGTCTCGCCACTCTGGCTGACGAAGATGCAGGCGTCGTCGCGGAAGATGGGCGTCTTGCGATCGAGGAAGTCGCTTGCGAGTTCGACGCTGACGGGAATCTCGGTCAACTCTTCGAAGATGGCGCGTGTCGCGAGCGCAGAGTGGTAGCTTGTACCGCACGCGCAGAAGATAATGCGGCGACTGCGGCGGATAATGGGCAGGAACGCCCTCAAACCACCAAGAGTGACGATGTGCGAG
>Ga0247815_10002713_pt1 | contig 12982 bp, 10 predicted proteins | sample UWRJL194509B1_FD_181014 | JGI IMG/M metagenome (GOLD analysis project Ga0247815, IMG submission 181014) | Plant litter microbial communities from Arlington Agricultural Research Station in Wisconsin, United States - UWRJ-L194-509B-1 | ecosystem: Environmental > Terrestrial > Plant litter >... | reverse complement strand
CGCGGGATCCCGGCTCCCGTTGACACCCGGCGCCGGTACGGGTGCGGGATGCGAGTTTCCATCCCGCGGGAGGCTCCCGAAACATCACTATGTGTATTCTTGGGCAGCCTGTTGTGAGAACTGCAGGCTGCCCAAGTTGTCAAAGGCGGTGATTGAAAAACGTGTACGTGGTGGCTGAAAGCATATTGTTCAAGTTGGCTGACGCCCACACTGCAGTCATGATGAAGATTACTTAAAAACTCAGTAAACTATCTCACTGCTGCATGCACGGTCAGAGACAACTACTAATCTCAAGAGTAGCAAATATTTCAGATCAGCACCATGCTGCACCCACATCTACCACCGCCTGGGGCAACTGCCTTGATTGATGGAGGAACAGGTGAATATTCATTTCATATAGCATAGAGTGGATATGGTTGGCTGAACAAATACTAGGGACAACCCTGCTTATCCTACCACAGTCCCTTATGAATCAGTACTTCAATAGACACCCAATGGGTGTCTTTGGGTACACAGTGCTGGACAATGGTGAGATCACAGGGATAATCAGGCCACTTGTCTTACAATTACCAGGGCTACCAGCAGTTGTCCCAGTTCCCAATCATGTACTGGGAATAACTTCAGAAGGCCAAATTCAATGCCTCCTGGACTTGACCCAGTGTATGTTCCATATTGTGTGCTGGTTGCAATCCTGATTTATTGTGCAGATACCGGACTTGTTTCAGGGCTGCAATATGTGCCTAACCAAACACAATTGGTACCATCAGTGTCAGTAGCAAGCTTGCTACAAAGTCTGCTCCAGCAGCCTGCACCTGTGGTTGCAGCAACAGCAATGTTGCCTGCAGTTACAGGTCATCAAAACAAAATTGGGACTTTGGCACCCACTCAATCCGAGCAATGGCCCGGCGTTGCTCCCATGCCCATTGCAGCTCCTGCATCCAGAGTCCCAAATGTGCCTATCATGGGACCTTTTTCAAAAGCTGGCCTGTCAGCCAGCAGAACTCCGGCATACCGGACTGAGCCATGGGATCCATTTACCAACCCATACCCACAGGGGAACTTTGAACAAGACTTCTCACATGAGATTGTCAAGCTGTCAAACAACCTTCTTGTTGGATGGGCATTCAGAAATCTCAGTGGCAGCCGGCATGGTGATCCTACTGCTGAGAGCTGGCAGAAAGGAAAGGTATCCTCAAGACGGTGCCTTGGAGTTCTCAAATGTGTTGCCTGTGATAATGTTCAGCGACCAAAGACGGAGGTGGCAGCACTTACTGTGCAGCTCACCAACAACTGCAATTGTGGATCAAGGCTAGAACACATGACATGTGATGTTGTCAGCAAGCGATATACTTGGAAAGATGGGGTTCACTACATCAATGGAGGTGAACATCAACACCCACTGCCAAGTCAACATCGTCTCAGTCATGGACAACAGTCCCAATTTGCAACTCTGGTGGCGACCAATCCAAAGGCCACACCGTCGGAACTGGCAGTTGGCATTGAACAGTTGAATGGCACAGCAAAGGCCGCAGGAGAAATTGCACCTCGACTGTTCAATAAGGATGCCTTGCGCTATGAACGCCGGAAGGTACATAATGAACATGGTCATTACACTGGCGGGGATGAGTTCCTAGCTGAGCTTTCAGCTTTGCATGGTCAATTCCCTGGATATATCATGGCCATGGAGTGCCTTCCACCAGGCCCTTATATCATTGTACAGTCAGACTGGATGCGGGAGAAGTCAGCCAATGTGGTTCTCCAAAAGGAGGAGCCTGTAAATGGATTTCAAACGGATGTCGCACACAAGTTCTGGGAGTCTGGAGCATTATTACTCATTACATCTTGCTACTCATCCATGATGAGGCAGTGGGTCCCAGTGCTCATCTCTTGGATTCCATCAGGCAGCACTGATGCCATGTGCCCTCACTTTATGGCATTGCTAAGGGGCTTGTCTCGGGAGTTGCGGAGGAGGGGACAAAGTCTCAAAGACGAGCACTGCATGACGGTATGCGAAAAATATGCTGTTATCTAGACTGCATGACTGATGTGAGCACAGGTCATGGATTTCTCAATGGCACAGAGCAATGCATTCTGTCATGCATTTGCGGATGTATTCCGGGAGCTTGGAGATCATCGTTCATGGATTGATCTCAAGGAGACAGCAGGTACTCTCCTTCGTGGTTGCAAGGTTCACTTCCGTACAAGTGTCAACCGGATCGCCAAGCTCAGTGCTGTGGTTGCTCCGAATCACAAAGCAGCATTCATCCAGTTGGCAACAGGGTTATTGGACTGCACTTCACCAGCAGAATTCAACGAAGGCTGTGAAGAGATCAAAAGGCAGTTTCCAGGTGCCACCAATTGGATTACTTGGTGGCGCCGACCAAATGTTGCTTCAAAGCTGTTTGAAGGGATGAAAACCATGGATCCCCAGCTCTGGGAATCGGCACCCAGCACCACAAATGCAGAGGAGGCAATGCACTCCAAAATGTATGCTCATATTGGGAGAGGACATCAGCTCTTGGCTGGATTACGGAGATTATTTCAACTGGAGCGGATGTTCAGCATGATGCATGCCCATGCAGCCAGTATGTGGTATTTTTATTCATTGACAGTATCTGAAAACAAACCAAAAAATAGGTGGCCAGTCTCTGGAATATTCACCAGAGTGGTGGAAAAGGGCAGAACAAGGTGGAGTATCCTCTAGTGATCAGGTCTTGAGACAGAAGAATGGACGCCTGAAGCGACATCGAATTCGAAATGATGGCAGAGCTCCAGATAAAGCATCTCAGCTGATCAAAACTCCGCCTCAGCCAAAGCGGGGACCTCGTCGAGTTCCTTCTTCTCAGAAAAAGGCCAAAGCAGCTCAAAAAGAGGCATCAGATTCACCGATTTCTGCAATAAGCACTGGTTCTAGCTCGGCAGCACCACCACCAAAACGAATCCGTTTTCGTCTCAGTCGAGAGAAGTCGTTATCTACACATGCCGAAGAAGAATATTCTGCACAGACAGTCCCAGCAGTAACATCACTGGCTCACAGGGCATCAACATTACACTCACCCAGTGCTGTGTTTCCGGCTCTTGACTCACAAAATGACTTCTCTATTCATAGGAGCAGGCCGCTCCAGTGTCTTCAATGGAGGGAAAATAGTTGTTGGCTTGACACAAGCCTGACGATTATTGCTGCAAGTTTATGCCGGCATCGGCCAGGAGTCATGAAGGCCCTTTCAACATACCAAGAAGGAAGTGGTCTTCACCTTCTTGGGACCATGGTTGATACCTATCTCCGTGGAATGCAGCAGTCAAGCCGGAACATGTCAGAGTCTACAGCTATTGCAGAAGAATTTGCTCGAATGCAGCTTCGTATCCGTACACAGCTTCAGAGGACTTCATCAGGCCATGGTGATTTTATGCGGGGGCAACAGACACTCTGGGTGAGTGATGATTTGTTCATCAAGTCTATGCTTGACTGATAATTCTGTGCAGTCCTGGATTGCGCAACTTCACATGATTGATCGTACAGGAGCTGTCTCTGAGACAACACCTGGGCATTTTTCAACATTTTTCAAGATTGCCCGCCTTGGTTATATGGAGTGTGCTGGAGGAGGTGTGAGCTCAATCCCTCATCTACGCATCAAAGCTGGAAAGTACAATTGGCCAAGAGGAACATCAATCACTCTGCCAGTATGGTCAGCAGTCCATGCAAAGGAGTATGGCTATGGTCAAAGTCTTCAAGAATGGTTCACGTGGAGGCTATTACCACATAGGATCTCCTCTGGCTCTGAGTGCTGGCATGATGCCTGGCGGCCAACCTGTGGGGGGAAGTGCACCAGCTCTGAAGTAGTCTTAGCACTACCTCAAGTCCTCATCATCCATATGGACCATGATGATGGCCATCCCATGGGACCATGGCAGGTCTCGGCCAAGTCTCTCCATGCAGGTCCTTCCAGCTTGGATGTGTATTATGATTATGTCGGGTTGACATTCAGCACATCCGGGCTAGGTGCTCATCACACCTGCTGGTTCACACCAGATGGCCAGAACCTGTATGACTATGACGATACACAACACACCGGCCAGGCACAAAGATTGCCTGCATTCTCTGTTGATCAAATTCAGGAGTCTTTGAATCATCCCAACATCAGTGGGCTTATCTATGCTCTGCGACGGGGCAATGCAGCTCAGCAGCGCTTCCTTAACCATCAGCAGCAGCTGATCAAGAAAGAGCTGGGTATAGATGTGGATGCCACATTTACAGCATCTATGGATCTCACGGTGACAGCGGTCCTCAATAGGTCTGGCTGGGTTGAGTTGGATGGCAAGGAGCGGTTCTGGCGGGAATGGCCATTAGCCAAGTCTGACTGGCTTGACTATCAGTCACAGTCAGGACCTGATGCCAAATTGGAGCTGTCATCTACCACTGGGTCTGACTCTGACTCCAATGGACCACCAAGTGAAGTACACTGTAGATGCGGACGGAGAGGTCCACCCGATCAACAAGACCAGGCTGAACATGGCCTGTACGTCAAATGCAGGTCATGTCAGAGGTTGTCCCATATTGCATGTCAAAGGATGGGCTGGGCTGAGCTGATTGGTGTTGATAACTTTACTTGCCATTCTCACCGATGCAGTCAGCGGAGAACAGGTCATGAGAGAGGTTGGAGGTGTGCAAATTTCACATATTTTTGACACTGATACTAAGTCAATATAAAGGGATTTGGAACAGCTTGTGGAAAGCAATAGAAAATTGCCCCTTCCCAAGCGGTTGAGGTGCGTTCCACCTCTGGATATCTGTGATTTGTTGAACTACTACTTACTTCCTACTAGGGCTGGCATGGCAATCCTTGCACAACCAATTGTTCAGCTGAAGGAAGGATTGTGGGAAAAGTCCAAGTACCACTATCCGGCCCGGTTAGTGCAGAAGCTGGAGATTGATGGTCAGACGCAGTGGCAGGTTGATTGGTGGAGCCAAAATCAATATCGTGGCAAAGGTCCCGATGTTGAATCACCAGTTCCTGAAGAAGATATGGTGGATGCCCTGTGGCATGATTCTGTGTCACGCAGAAAAGTCCAGGTATGAATTGTGTGTTTGAGATTGATACATGTTATTAAATGTCTTGCAGCTTGGACGATGGGAGTTGGCTACTATTAGTGATGCCGAAGATGCCCTGCTCAAGCCGCACCTTCAGCCGATTCCAGCCAACATGGCCAAAGTGCTGTCAAGCCATCTTGAAGAATTCCATGCTCTCATGGGCAAGGATTCTGCAAAACTTCGACGCTTGCAGCACTCTATTCCATGTTACAGTGTTCTCAAGCAGGCAAAGCAGCTGAAGCAGATCACAAGTCCTGACTTGGTGCAACTCGTTGGCATTCAACAGTTGTCCCTATCCGACTTCCGTGCACTGTTGCATTGGTTTGAGAAGTTTGGCCCACAGACACTTGAAGGGCGCTCAGCTGGACTTCAGCAAGGGGCTGCCTGGGTCCATGGTGTCACAATAGTGCTCGCAATGCAAAGTCAGCAAAACTTGGAAGATGCATTCCAGCAGCTTCTTCAAAATGAGTTGGCGCAGCACCCTGCAAACACCTTTGCCATGACCCTGGATGCAGTTCAGGTGCTTGAGCGTGCACTGTTCTCGCAGACCTCAGACAGTGGAGATGCTGGGTTACAGCAGTGGGGCCTTGATGTTGGCAAACATCAAGATGGGTGGGACCCTTATGAGGAGTCTAACGACCCAGATTGGTTCAGTGACTGGTTTGACAACTCCACTGAAAGGCGCTTGCGGCGGCGCGGTCAGGTAAGCCATCTATTATTAATTGTGCAGCAAATTTACGCCTTTGTTTATTTTATTTTCTTGCAGCCTGGACCCAATTTTGAGAGCGATGTCAGTATTGATGTCGATTAAGACTATATCCCAGGTTGCCCAAGGTATGTCAGTTATCATAAAGTGATTTGGGACAACTATACTGACAATATTATCTGTCCGATTACAATGGGATGATGTCAATCATTAACATGATTGGAATGTAGACTTGTCTCCATATGTGTTTGTGGTCCCGTGATGGCCTTTGTCTGTGTGTTGTGATTGAGATCTGTATGTCTGCCTGTAATTTACTGATGGCCTCTGGTTCCGAAATCGAATGATGTGTTCTCTGCCTGTGTCTCCCCATCATGTAAAATGTACAATAGTCTTGATTGCTGGTTGTTGATTTGTAACAGATCTATGGATCACCTTACCTCATGTTATCCAAGTGCTTTGTTTTGGAATATTTGATGATGTGTGGTTTCTGGAAGAAATGAAAAGGAATTTCTATAAATAACTATGTTTTCTGTGGAGCACTGACTTCAGGGCAGGCTATGGTTGACTCCAGCTAGTGCTGATTTTCAACTCGAACAAAATTTATTATTAGCTTTTTGTCCAATTTCCATTAGTGATATTTATAATTACATAATTCCAAGTCTTTCAAGTGTTCAAATCTAATTTACATGAAATTCTGACTATGGAGTCTGAATTGTTTGAAGTCACACTACATCTGCATAACAAAAGCATAAACCCATGTTCAAGTGCATTGCATTTAGAATGCACGTCATTATGTCCCATACTGAGATCAAATTACAATGACAGCACTGTGCTTGTACAAATGTACAAATTTCATTAGTCAGACCCTGCAATAAGACAATCACCATGTATATGAACAAATTTTTATTTACAGATGAACCTTTGTGGAAAGATGGATGATAAGCAGCTTCATCTCTTTTGAAGTTCAATTGCAATTGGACGTGTAGATTGTTATGAAGTAATCAAATGTGATTGATTTCCAGCTGTGAACATAAATCTGCTGGGCGTAATATGAAGTACAGATACAATTAGCGATGTTTCGGGAGCCTCCCGCGGGATGGAAAGTCGCATCCCGCACCCGTACCGGTGCCGGGTGTCAACGGGAGCCGGGATCCCGCGGGTGTCTCAGGGTGCAACAGGAGTTCTGTTGCACCAAGCACCCCAACATCTCCTACGTATTAAACATTGTGAATACATGCTCTCAGAATAACTAATTACATGCTAAATGACTCAATTATGTGACACTTTGGGAAGGGAAGAGGAGGGGGAGCTTGAGAGAGGGTGCAGATGTCGAAATTACAAAGAGTATTGCTGCTCCAGACAATGCATAATAAAGAACACAAAAAGCATGCGCGAATTGAGGAGAGGGCTGTGGGATTCGATGCACCAAAACTGGGGATGAGGGGACGCAAAGCAAGAGGACTACAGAGGGGACAGATTGGGTGTCGCCGGACCGGAACTTAAACAGCTTCGATCTCGGTGAATACTGCCCCGATTCATGCGCACATTACGCGCGATAATGACCCCTAACGCGGAGAGTAAATGCCCGTGAAATGCGCGTGAGTAGCGGCCACCGATAAGCTGCAGCAAGGCACGCCAAATGGGGAGCATGGCACAGTCAAATACTCACCTTTAGTGATCAAACAAGAGGCAAAAAACCCTCGGAATATGAGATGAATGCGTTTGCGAGCCTGGTAGGCGTCACAGGTAGGTAGGGAAGTTGGTGAGACGGTGCACACAAAGGCTGGCGCGAGGAGGGTGTTTCAAAACTCCGCTTTTCTGCACACCCCGGCTCTTCCTCAGCCCATCTGAGAGAGATCAGAGCAGTTTTGTACCATTACTTGTACTTCCAGCTGTATCAATCTGTAGTTTTCTTCATTTTTGACACAATTTGTACATAAATTCGACATAATTCAATACTCCTGGCCTGGGCTCACGGGAGCCTCCGGGATGCGCCGGGAGCCTCTCAGGCATCCCGTCTCGGGATCCCGTATCCCGGCAACTTCACTAGATACAATTGCTACACAAAAAAGTATCCCAGTGTTCAAGTGTAATTCAGCTGCAACTAGTGATGTTTCGGGAGCCTCCCGCGGGATGGAAACTCGCATCCCGCACCCGTACCGGCGCCGGGTGTCAACGGGAGCCGGGATCCCGCGGGTGTCTCAGGGTGCAACAACAGTTTCGTTGCACCGAGCACCCAAGCACCACCTGTCTATTAAACACTTTAAATACATGCTCTAATAATGATATTGTGTGATTAATGCTTCAAGTATGTGGTTGGAGAGGGAGGACGAGGAGAGAGAGCTTAGGAGAGGGTGCTGATATCACCCTTACAACGTGACTTGGTGCTCCCGACACTGCATAATAAATAACGCAAAAAGCACGCGCGAATACATTAGGGGGCTGTAAGACTCTATGCGCAAAAAATGGGGATGAGGGGACGGCTAACAGGAGGACTGCAGGGATGACAGGATGGGTGTGGCCAGACCAGAAACTAAACAGCTGTGATCTTTTGGAATACTACGCCGATTCATGCGCACTTGACGCGCGTCAGCAGTCCAGACCTGGGGCAACAAATGCGCGTAGAATGCGCATGAGTAGCGGCCACCGATATGCGTCAGCAGGGCTCACAAAATGTGGATAATGGCACGGTCAAATGCTCACCTTTAGTGATCAAACACAGAGCAAATAGCCATCGGAATATAAGTGCAACACTATTGCGAGCCCGCTATGCGTCACAGATAGGTAGGAAGGTCGGTGAGACGGTGCACCGAGGTTTGGCGCGAGGAGGGCATTACAAAACTCCGCTTTTCTGCTCAGCCCGGCTCTCTCTCAGCCCATCTGAGAGACATCCGAGCAGTTTTGTACCATTCCTTTGATTTAAATGTGTATAAATATTTAGTTTCATTGCTTTTCCGACTCAATTTGTACATAAATTCGACAAAATTCAATACTCATAACCTGGGCTCACGGGAGCCTCACGGGATGCGCCGGGAGCCTCTCAGGCATCCCGCACCCGCACCCGTGCCGGGTGCGGGAGTCATCCCGTCTCGGGATCCCGTATCCCGGCAACTTCACTAGCTGCAACTACAGCATCTGTTTCATACTTTATTTCACTTTAATTCCAAGTACACAGAAAGCTGATGTGGAGAGAGTCCAGCACCTCCCATTTGTTTAGATGGTTTCTAGACACTGATTTCTGTCAGTTTGGATCACTGAAAGCAACAGGTTGACCAACATAAAATGGACAAACTGTTAATATTTGAACCGAAATCAAATACACCTCTTTACGATTAAACTCCATAGTTGCAAACTGAAGTACTCGAATAATGACCACAACTTCTGGATATCCCAACATACATATATTTGGTCAAGTTTGGCTGGTCCAATTTCTAATATATTGAAAATTGACTCTTGGGAACTACATGTACCACATGGAAATGATTTTATACATTATATGAATGATGTTGAGTTGCAGCATCCCTCCAATGGCACATTTGCAGATGTTGAGTTTTTTTGGGGAAAATTTCCTTTTTAGGAAATTTTCAATGCCGACATTTTGGCTTCTTAGTTCATGAAATATTTGATGTCAGAATACCTCCAGCATTGGATGGACTGTTATTTCAATCAGACAAGCATTTTGTGGACTTCAATGCTCCAGCATGCAGCTGTAGTGTGGAAAATCTCATAAACAACAATACAGAATAGTCCTATCCAACGGGAGAGTGATATTGTAAAAATTTCCTTTTTGGGAAATTTGGACACATTTTACTTCTAAGTGGGATTACAACCTGGTAACTACCCAGAAGGGTGGCATTTCACAATAGATTGCAGTTGATTATCTTCAATTGATTTACATTGAGTATGTGCTTCAACATTGTGATCAAATGTTCACACATGTTCATCTAGGATTGATTAGCATGTGCAATTACAATGTCTATATGTGTGATGATGTATTCCAATTTAGATTTACACATGTACAACTGCAACAACTACAATGTCCAGACAGAGTAACTTGAATTTCATTTACAATTCCAGAACTCCACAGTTCGAATAACTCAATCAGAACTGATCTACAAATGCATTTACAGTGTCACAAAGTCAGACATTGAAGTCCAATTACAATGAACCATCACAAGTATTTGAAATGTTTCGTTGTAATAGATCAGTGTATGCAACTTCACCATGCAGAAGTCCTACTTTGATTTTCAAATGATATCTAGTGAATTATAAGTGTCTACAAATGATGGAATACAATAAACGATTAGCCTCAAATTCAAAGTCTACAATGTATTCATAGTTTCAATTACAAAACCTATATGACAGACAATGAAGCTGACCACCAACAATGTTTGAAATAGTCAAATGTAATTGGTCCACTGCTGTAATTACATTCCCGGTATATTATTTACTGAACTCGGTTTACTGCTGCCCAATTACAATTGTTACAACTGTCTAAATGTAATTGATTAGCACTGGCAATTACAATTGGTCCGGCCTAATTTCATGTCATTACACTTTCGCAATTACAAAAGCTTTAAATACGGCTATTGTTCAATTCAGAACAGCACTTACAACACTAGCATATCCTTTCCTTAATTCTGCTTATAATGGTGCAACAACAAATGTATGAATTACATAACTATAATAAATGATCAACCACAATTCAAACATCTATACATTCTAGTGACTGATGGTAACTACACTTCCAATTCATATTCGAGGAGTTGTAGATGTCACCTGTCAATCCATTTCATCTGTTCTTGACTGACCCAGCTTCTTAGCTTTTGAAATGACATCTCTGTAAGCATTTGAACACTTTCAAAGTCCAAGTTGTAAATCTTATTTGTCGGCCCATTGTTTAGATTTGCAGATTTGAACTTGCAAATCCCACTTAGTTTAACCATTTGTATACACTGCTTGAATTGGATAGTGTAGTGTTAAAACCAGCCGGTTTATGAAAATTACACTCAACTACAACCAAGAGTTAACTGTCACTTCGATACTAGTTACTTTCATCCGAAGACTTGGTCAAAAATTCTGGTAATCAATTCTAAACATGAAACCATGTGTTCTTTAGAACAAAAATTTCAAATAGTGCAGAGTGTAGTGTCTTTTTGGCCCAGCTTGATGGTGTACAAATAGTGAATTGTAGTGGGTCAGTGAAAGATTTATGAAACATTAGAGTGGTGAATGTGTCTCAGGAATACCACTTGCTGAGTCAATAAACTGTCAGAATGAATTGTAATTGAGACAAATGTCAGTGTAATACCAGAATTAGATTCAGCGTACCGGCCATTCAAATGATCCACAACTTCTGACCAAATGGACCCTGACTCTTGGAAACCTCCTGTAGAGCAAGGGAAGTGATTTCACACATTCTGCAAAAGAACAATGGATGCAGAATCCCTCCATGAGCATCATTACAAATCCAGGAATTTTTTTTTTGAAAATTTCCTTTTTAGGAAATCATCAAGATTGACTTTTTGGATTAGTATTTCAAGTGATTCTGTGCTTTTACAACAACTTCAATCTTGTAAGGACTGTACTTTCTTTTGCAATCTGTCATGCAGAGTTGAGTGGGTGAGGGCAAATCAGTCATATCTTCTCATCCGCTGGGCCAAATCAGTCCAAACAAGTTCTGACTAGCATGGAATTTTGAGGGTGTTTCTCTGGCTCTGGCCCCACATGACAGTAACCAGCTCCTGCAAATGCAGGAATATTTCATCTCTTGTGGGTGAAGTTTCTGATCAATCTGGTCCAATATTGTTTCTAACTCATCATCAGACTGTCTAAAGTGCCCTGGGCATCTCTCGGCATTTCTATGTGCAGCCTACATGGCAGGAGAAGGTGATTCACGTAGGTGGTAATTTACTGCGACCTTACTGCGACCTCCTGCGCCCACACTCCAGGCTCACCCAGCAGTAATGAAGCTGATGTGAGGCTGCAGGGAGGTGCACTGGCACCAGCAATCAATGCTCTGACCATCAGATGTGCCATTCTATAAGCTAGATGGTGAGCTATGAATATTTTCCAGTTTTCGTGGCTGTGTTTCAGACCCTGACACCTGCGACCTTCCTGCGACCTTCCTGCGCCCTTGCTGTAGCCTCACCCTTGCCCTACTGAGGTGCCGACAAATGTCCTATGTCCTTCTAAAGCATATACCTGCTCTGGGGCAAGTTTCTGTAAGTTCACTGGGCCAGGAATACAGAGATCTTGAAACACTGCCAATATCAATTTAATTCCTGCTCAACATCCAGCCTTTTTTGACACACCTCTGACTGATGGATCAAGACTCTAGGCCCTGTTCCTTATCAAATCCATGCTCTCGGCGGCCACCAAGGCAAGATTCACTAAGATACAGTAGGGCGCAGGTGTCAGGGTCCGGGCGCAGGAGGGCGCAGTACATCAATCATGACCGACCAGCAGTTTGAACTTCACCCACTGCTGCCAGACCTCAGTTATTGATCTCTGATAGTGTTCTATGGTGCAATGTATCCATCCTGAATCGAAACACGGATGTCTGATGCACAGGAGCATTGGAATGATAGGGCGCAGGTGTCAGGGTCTAGGTCGCAGGAGGGGCGCAGTAAATTCACCTCACCCGAGGGCGAGGTATGTTTCTTATCCACATCTGACTTCGCCCTCTTTGCTAATCACACATCTGCTTGCAGAACGGTATCGACTACAACATATTCGACTCACTCCCCGTCCTCACGATTGACGCCGCAGCTCATGATGAGCTACTCACGTATCTCACGTCGCCGTGTGAGCGGGTGTCCAAGACGGACCCGGCTGCGCTGATGTGGTGGTACGATCGTCGTACGCAATATCCTCGTCTCTCGAGGATGGCGAGGGACTATCTGTCAATACCAGGTATGTCTGCATGTGTGCAACTGGTCCGTCTGTCTCTCAACTCATGCCGTGTTGCAGCTACAACCGTCGACGTCGAGCGGCTGTTCTCGCGCGGCCGCTTGATCCTGTCCCACACGCGCAACCGGTGTGGAGCTGCGAGGGTGCGATCGCTCGTCTGCCTGGGCGATTGGTTCTAGTATGACCTCGTCCCTGACGAGGTTGTTCGAGCATGTGCCCGTCGTGCTGCTGTGGGATCTGTGGGGGTCGTGACTGCTGCAGCTATCGACAACACT
>Ga0247815_10002711_pt1 | contig 12984 bp, 11 predicted proteins | sample UWRJL194509B1_FD_181014 | JGI IMG/M metagenome (GOLD analysis project Ga0247815, IMG submission 181014) | Plant litter microbial communities from Arlington Agricultural Research Station in Wisconsin, United States - UWRJ-L194-509B-1 | ecosystem: Environmental > Terrestrial > Plant litter >... | reverse complement strand
ATGCCGGAGAGATATTCCATCACCAGGTAGGCCATGTCGCTGTCCTGGCCCTGGTCGAAGACGTTGACGACGTTCGGATGCGCGAGTCGCGCGGCGCTGCGGGCCTCCTGGATGAACCGCTCTTTGAACTGGCTGTCGTCGGCGAGGTGGCCGTGCATGATCTTGATCGCGACGCGGCGCTCGAGGCGTAGATCGGTCGCGAGGTACACGGTCGCCATGCCGCCTCGCGCGATGCGCGACCTGACCTGATACCGGCCGTCGATGAGACGGCCGATCATCGGGTCGGTAGTGTTCGTGGTCACCGGCCTATTCTAAAGTTCGCACGCCCGAACACCCGGCCCAACACGGCTGGTTCGCGCAACCCCACTGACCCGGATCCCGCTACTTCAGGTCGGAGAGCCAGAAGCGTGCCGACGTCTCCCATTTCGCGTACGCGTCGGGGTAGGCGGAGATCTGCACCTTCTGCGCGGCCTGGGTGACGGTGAGGGCCGACCAGCCGGAGATGTCGAGCAGTCCGCGCGTAATGCCCTTGTTGGGGTTGCTCGGTCCGCCGTAGAAGAGCTTGGCGGCATGCGCCGGGTCGGTGAGCTGTGCCACGGTGCCCCAGCCGGAGCTCGGGCGCTGCTGGAACAGGCCGACCGAGTCGAGGTGGCCGTAGTTGATGTTGCGGAGGCTCGACTCCTGCATGGCGGCCGACAGGGCGATGACGATGCCGTAGTCGCTGACCCCCAGGTTGCGGCCGACCGAGATGATGACACGCGCGTTCGCGGCCATCTCGCTCGTGAGCAGGGTCACAGTGCCCGAGGTGCTCGCGGGCGCCGCGGTGGCGCCGGCGGGATTGACGAGGGTGCGCCCCGCATAGATGACGCTCGACGTCGTGAGGCCGTTGGCGCTGAGCAGCGCCTGCAGGCTGACGCCCAGTTTCGAGGCGATCTTCGTGAGATTGTCGCCGGCGACGATGCGATAGGTGGCGGATGCCGCGGCGGGAGGCGCGGCGACCGGTGCGGCGACGACCGGGGCGGCCACCACGGGCGCGGCGGTGACGGGCGCCGCGGCGGGGCTCGACGCACCGGGGATCGCGACCGTCTGGCCGGGATAGATGATGCTCGCCGCGCTGAGTCCGTTCGCCGTGAGGACCGCTTGCGTGCTGACGCCGAAGCGCGCCGCGATGCGGCTGATCGTGTCGCCCTTGACGATCGTGTAGCGCCCGCTGGCCACGGGTGCCGAGGCGACCGGGGCAGGGGCGGGTGCGACAGTGACGGCGGCGCTGCTGAGCTTGAGCACCTGGCCGGGGAAGATCGTCGACTTCCAGCCGAGGCCGTTCAGGGCGAGAACCGAGGCAGTGGACAGGCCGTACCGTCCGGCGATCCCGCTCACGGTGTCGCCCGAGGCGACCTTGTAGGTGCTCGGAGCCGCGGCGGTCGTCAGCTCTCCCACGGGGAGATCGTTCTCGGCGGCGACACCCTCGTCCTCGACGGTCGTCGTCGGCGGGACCGACTTCTGCGCCTTGTCTCCCACGGGCGACTTCGCCTCGACGCGCTCGATCGGCCCGGTGAGGTTCATCGACACCGCCATGGAGCCGACGAGGATGATCGGCATCGTCGCCATCATGGTGCGGCTGATTTTGCCGGTGTCGCGGGGCGACGGCTCACGCACGAATGCGGGGGCGGTGGGGACGAGTCCCTCGAACACCGTTCCCGCGGTGGTCTGTGTGTCGTGCTGTGAACGATTAGTCATGAGTTCCCCGTCTTGCTCCCGGCCAGGATCGTCGCGTGATGATGACGCGATCAGACCAACGTGACACAGTTGATGATGAGAGTCAATCAGTGTGGCTGATGTGACTGGGGTTAATAAGCACGAAACATTGCCGATTCGCGCTCGTCAATGCGGGCCAATCGGAAGGCTCCGTGGCACCATTAACGGGTGACTGAAACTCCCGACGCCACGTGGCTGACCGTTCCCGACCTGACCGAACTGCTCGGAATCAAGGTGAGTCAGGTGCGCCGACTCATCGAAGACCGCGCGCTCCTCGCGCGCAAGATCGACGGCGTGTGGAAGGTTCCCGCCGCGTTTATCGTGGCAAACGAGCCGATGAGCGAGCTCCGCGGCACCCTGGTCGTACTCGGCGACAGCGGCTTCAGCGACGACGAAGCTATGGACTGGCTCCTCAACGTCGAAGACAGCCTCGGCGTCGCTCCGATCGACGCGCTCCGCGCGGGTCGCAAGGCCGAAGTGCGCCGCGTCGCACAAGCGCTCGCCTGATCGGCGTGCTCCCGGCCGGCTGACTTCGCCCCTCCTATTGGGGGAGCGGTCAGACCGGTGTCGGCGCCGGCCGATCCCCTCGGCTCACGCGGTGCGGCGGATGACGGTGTCGGCGAGCTGGGTGAGCTGCGAGCGCGCGGACGCGCTCAGCGGGGCGTCGGAAATCGCGGTCTTGGCCAGGCCGACGTTGTGGGCGATGATCCGCTCCACCTTGTCGATGGCGCCGCTGTCTCGCACGATTCCCTGGAGAATCCGGATCTGGTGGCCGTCGAGATCGGGATCGCCGAGCAATTCGTCGAGGAGAGCCCGCGCGTTCGACTGGAGTGCCGGGCGCGCGAGCGCTATGAGTACGGTGCGCTTTCCCTCGCGGAGGTCGTCGCCGGCCGGTTTGCCGGTCACGTCCGGGTCGCCGAAGACACCGAGCATGTCGTCGCGGAGCTGGTAGGCGACGCCGAGCGGAAGGCCGAACGCGCGGAGTGCTGCTGCCTGCTCCGGAGTGCCGCCGCCGAGCGCCGCCCCGATCGCGAGCGGGGCCTCGACGCTGTACTTCGCCGACTTGTAGACGATCACGCGGTGGGCGCGCGGGAGCAGCTCGCTCTCCGGGTGGTTGCGCCACGCGTTCTCCTCGAGGATGTCGAGGTATTGGCCGACCGTGACCTCGGTGCGCATCAGGTTGAACTCGTCGCGCGCCGCCGATGCCGCCGCGGGGTCGGAGAGCGACCGCAGGCCTCGGTCGAAGATCTCGTCGCTCCAGCTGAGCAGGAGGTCCCCGAGGAGCAGACCCGCCGAATCGCCGAAGGTCTTGGGATTGCCGAGCCAGCTGTTCGAGCTGTGGAGCGACTCGAAGCGCTTGTGCGCCGACGGGCGCCCGCGGCGCGTGTCGGAGTTGTCCATGATGTCGTCGTGCACGAGCGCCGCCGCGTGGAAGATCTCGAGGGCCGCGGATGCGGTGACGACGGAGGGGAAGTCGACCTGTGCCGCGTCCTCCGCGACGTCGAAGCCCACACCCGGATTGCTCACCGACTGCCACCCCCAGTAGCAGAACAGAGCGCGGAAACGCTTGCCTCCGGAGAGCAGATCTCGGGAGAATCCGACGAAATCGTCGAGTTCGCCGGCGATGGCCGTCAGTTGCGGTGACCGTTCCTCCAGAAATTCGTCTATACGTTCTTGAACAAGGTCAACTAACCGCGTACTCTCAGCCACACTCATAGCCTAGCGAGCCGCGCGGGGCGTATTATTGAAACCAATCGCGTCGATAGTCCGAGCCGGAGGGGATCAGGATGCCACTTTCCGAGCAGGAGCAACGTCTCCTGGAAGAGATGGAGCGGGGTCTCTACCAAAACGACGCCGATTTCGTCGCAACCGTAGGCCAGCGCAGGGGCAAGCCCAACTACACGATCGTCGTGGTCGGAGCCCTTCTGGCGATCCTCGGCATCGCGACGCTTCTCGTCGGCGTCGTCGTCAACCTCATCGTCGTGGGGGTGCTCGGATTCGTCATCATGTTCGGCGGTGTGCTCCTCGCACTCGCGCCGCCCCGCCGCCAGGCGCCGTCGCCCGACCTGCCGTCCAAGTCCGGCAAGACGGCGAAGGCAGGGGGCTTTATGGACGGCCTCGGCGACCGCTGGGACAAGCGCCAAGACGAACGCGGCCGCTAGACACGCGCCGCGCCTTCCCCCAATCAGGACCGACCTTCGGGTCGGTCCTTTTTTTGTGCCCATTTTCGGGCCGGATTAGCGTATTTTGCTCCATTTCCCTCCACCGCGAATCACAAGGTGATTACTGGCAACTTTGTCCCCAAAACGGGAATATTCCCGCGCTTTCCTAGTTTTGTGGTGGGTTGTGGAGTAAAGTGGAGGTTATCCATCCGGGCCGGAGTGAAGGGGAGTGTTCCGTGTTTCTTGGCACCTACGCCCCCAAGCTCGACGACAAGGGCCGCGTCATCCTTCCCGCAAAATTCCGCGACGAGCTCTCGGGCGGACTCGTGGTCACCCGCGGCCAGGAACGGTGCCTCTACGTGTTCACCGAACGCGAGTTCGAGAACGTGCACGAGAAGATCCGCCAGGCGCCCGTCACCAACAAGCAGGCGCGTGACTTTCTGCGCGTCTTCCTGTCGGGCGCCAGCCAAGAACGCCCCGACAACCAGCACCGCGTCACCATCCCGGCCAACCTGCGCGAGTACGCGAAGCTCGGCCGCGACCTGACGATCATCGGGGTGGGCAGTCGCGCCGAGATCTGGGACACGGACACCTGGAATGCCCACTACGACGACACCGAGGCAGCGTTCTCCGACACCGACGAGGAGGTGATCCCCGGACTCTTCTGACCCGCCGGCAGTGACTCCCAGCCGTAATGCCCTGACTTTCTTCCCCGATGTCAGGTCGGAACGGATGGGGATCAGTGCCAGTGAATACAGAAACCGAAAGACTATGAGCGACAACGACATCCACACCCCGGTGAACCTCGAGCGCAGCATCGAGCTCCTGAGCCCCGCTCTCGAGCGCGACGGTGCCGTGCTCGTCGATGCCACACTCGGCATGGGCGGCCACGCGGAAGCCTTCCTCGCCCGCTTCCCCGACATCGCTTTCGTCGGCATCGACCGTGACCCCGACGCCTTGGCCATCGCGGGCAAACGTCTCGCCCCGTTCGGCGACCGGGTGCACCTCGTGCACGCGGTGTACGACGAGATTCCCGCGGCCCTCGAGTCACTCGGCATCGCGGAGGTGTCGGCATACCTGTTCGACCTCGGCGTCTCGTCCCTGCAGCTCGACGAGGTCGACCGCGGGTTCTCCTATTCCAAGGACGCCCCGCTCGACATGCGTATGGACTCGACGTCGCCGTTGACGGCCGAGCGCATCCTCGCCGAGTACAGCGAGTTCGAACTCCGCAGGATCTTCTACGACTACGGCGAGGAGAAGCTCGCTCCCCGGTACGCCAGCAAGATCGTGCAGCGCAGGGAGATCGAACCCTTCGTACGCTCCTCGCAACTCGTCGAGGTGATCATCGCCGCGACCCCCGCCGCCGTCCAGCGTGCCGGACACCCGGCGAAACGCGTCTTCCAGGCTCTACGCATCGAAGTGAACCAAGAACTCGCCGTGCTCGAACGCGCCATCCCCGCGGCGATCGACACGCTCGAAGTCGGCGGCCGGATCGTCGTTCTGTCGTACCAGTCGCTCGAAGACCGAATCGTCAAACGCATCTTCGCTGCTCGCTCCGCGTCGACGGCGCCCGCCGGGCTGCCCGTCGAGCTTCCCCAGCACCGCCCAGAACTCAAACTCCTCGTGCGCGGCGCCGAATTGGCGTCCGAAGACGAGAAGGCCCGCAACCCCCGAGCAACCCCCGTGCGCCTCCGCGCCGCCGAACGACTGAGGAGAATCCAGTGAGCAGCAACCTCGCATTCGCCACGCCACTGCGCTCCCCGCGCGAAGACACGCGCAGCACGCCCCATATCGAGATCGTCTCGAGCCGCGAGCAGCGCAAGGCGCGTCCGCGAGTCGTCTACGCGGTCGTCACCGTCGCCGGGCTCTTCGCCCTGTTCCTCGCGCAGCTGTTGCTCAGCATCGTGGTCTCCGACGGCGCCTACCGCATCGCCGGGCTCCAGACCGAACAGCGCGACCTCGGACGCCAACAGCAGGCGCTCAGCGAGCAACTCGACCTGCTGTCGTCTCCGCAGAACCTGGCCGCCCAGGCCGAATCGCTCGGCATGGTGCTCAGCAACACGTCGCCGGTCTTCCTCCGCCTCGCCGACGGTGCCATCGTCGGTTCCGCATCGGCCGCCGGCGAGGGCCAGGCCGTGATCGGCGCCACCGGCAGCCTCGTACCGAACGCGCTCCTCGGCGACATCCCGCTCGTCGAACAGGCCGCCATCGCCGGCGGCACGGCTCCGGGAACCGCGGACACCGCCGTCGGAGGCAGCTTCGTCGACCCGGTCGCGGGCGCGCCTGACGCCGGCGCGACGCCCGGCTCGGTAACGTCGAACCCGATGGCGCTGCCTTCACCGGTAACGCGCTGACACCCACCGACCGTCGACGTCGCGGGCAGTTTCAACGTGAGGATCCGAAGCAGTGAATGATGCGCGCAAGACCAGACGACGCTTGGCCGTCGCCGCTCTGACCATTCTCGCTGTCGTCTCGTTGTTCGTGGTGCGGCTCGTCGACATCCAGGTCGTGCGTGCCGCGGACCTCAACACCGAGTCCCTCAGCAAACGCTCCGTCGCCCAGACCACGTACGGTGCGCGGGGCAACATCGTCGACACCAACGGCAAGGTCCTCGCCGACAGCGTCGACCGCTTCGACATCACCGCCTCGCCGCTTCTCGTCAACGCCTTCGACCGCACCGCCGAAGACGGCAAGTCGAAGACCACGGTCTCGGTGACCGACGCCATCGCCGAGCTGTCCACCGCCACGGGTGCCCCCGTGGCCGACATCACCGCCTCGCTCACCAAAGACCCCGAATCGAACTTCGCCTACGTCGCGAAGTCCGTCACGCTCGAGCAGCTCACGGCCGTGCGCAAACTGGGCATCCCGTGGACGTACGACGTACTCCACCCCAGCCGCACCTATCCGAACGGAACCGTCGCCGGAAACCTCGTGGGCTTCATCGGCACCGACGGTCCGCAGAACGGACTCGAAGTCACCGAAGACAAGTGCGTCGGAAGCACCAACGGCTCGGCCACCTACGAACGCGGCGCCGACGGCATCCGGATACCCGGCAGCACCGTGACGACGAAGGAAGCCAAAGACGGCGGCACCCTGAAGTTGACGATCGACAACGATTTCCAGTGGTACGCACAGCAGGTGCTCGCCGAGCGTACCGTCGAGCTCGGCGCAGAATGGGGGACCATCGTGGTCGTCCGGGTCAGCGACGGACACCTCATGGCGGTCGCCGACTACCCGTCGGTCGATCCCAACAACGTCGACGGGGTGCCGGTCACCGCACTCGGTTCGCGTGCCTTCAGCTCGCCGTTCGAACCCGGCTCCACCATGAAGTCGATCACGGTCGCGTCGTTGCTCGACGCGGGCGCGATCACCCCGACCACGCAGGTGACGGCACCCGGCCGACGCGATCTCGGCGACGGCCAGTCCATCAAGGACGCCTGGTCGCACGCCGACATCCCCTACACGGCGACCGGAGTTCTCGTGAACTCGTCGAACACCGGTATCTCGTTGCTGGCCGACAAGCTCGCCGACAAGGAGACCCGCCGCGACTACATGCTCAAGTTCGGGCTCAACTCCAAGACCGCGGTCGACTTCCAGGGCGAATCGTCGGGCTCCGTGCCGCAGACGCAGAACTGGGACCCGGTCACGAACTACGCGGTGCAGTTCGGGCAGGGCATGACGACGACCTCCGTGCAGATGGCCTCCGCGTACCAGACCCTCGGAAACGGGGGAGTGCACATGCCCGTGACCCTCGTCGAGGGCTGCCAGTGGGCCGACGGAACGGTCACCGAAGTGCCGACCAACCAGGGCACCCGAGCGGTCTCCGAGGCGGCCGCCGACCAGACCGTCGCGATGATGGAGAACGTGGTCACCCAGGGCGGCCTCACCGCCGAACTGACGATCCCCGGCTACCGCGTCGCGGCCAAGACGGGAACCGCCGAGGTCGCCGACGGAAACGGCTACGGCAGCGACCGCATCATCTCGATCGCCGGCCTCGTGCCCGCCGAAGCACCCGAGTACGCGATTGTGGTGTCGTTCGCGAAGCCGGTTACGATGAAGACGTCGAGTGCCGTCTCGACGACGTTCAAGAAGATCACCACACAGGTGATCAAATCGTTCCGCATCGCGCCGTCAGACGAACCGTCGCCGAAGATCCCCGTCACGTGGTGACGAGGGCCGGGGTCCGGCATCCACGAGCCCCCCACAGAACCCGCGTGAGTGAAACCGCGCAGAAATGAGAATCGCGTGACCGCCAGGATCCCCCCGGTGCTTCGACCGGAGCATCCGTCGGCTCGATCACTCGCGGCTCTCGTGAGCGAATTCGACCTCGACCACCGCGGTTCCGTCGACGGGGTCGAGATCTCGGGCGTCACGCTGAGCACCGGCGACCTGCACCCGGGCGACCTGTACGTCGGCATGCCCGGCGCACACAGCCACGGCGCCAGCTACGCGGACCGCGCGAAAGAGGGCGGCGCCGTCGCCGTGCTGACCGACGAAGCCGGGGCGCAGCTCGCCGCGGCCACGGGACTCCCGATTCTCGTCGTCGATTCGCCGCGCGAGGCGCTCGGCGAGATCTCCGCGTGGGTGTACCGCACCAACGAGCACCCGCCGCTTCTGTTCGGCACGACCGGCACCAACGGCAAGACCAGCACCTCGTACCTGCTCGAGGGCATCCTCCGTCAGCTGGGTCTGGTCACCGGGCTCAGCTCGACCGCCGAGCGCCACATCGGCGACCTGACCGTCGTCTCCCGGCTCACCACCCCCGAGGCCAGCGAGATGCACGCCCTGCTCGCCCGCATGCGCGAGAGCGAGGTGCGCGCCGTCGTCATCGAGGTGAGCGCCCAGGCGCTCAGCCGCAACCGGGTCGACGGCCTGCTCTTCGACGTCGTCGCGTTCACGAACCTCAGCCACGACCACCTCGACGACTACGCCGACATGGAGGAGTACTTCCACGCGAAGCTCCCGCTGTTCCAGCCCGACCGCGGCAAGCGCGGCGTGGTGTCGCTCGACTCGCCCTACGGCCAGCGTGTCGTCGACGAATCGCGCATCCCCGTCACCACCATCTCGTCCACCCCCGGCGTCGTCGGCGACTGGAACGTCGAGATCACCGCCGAAGAGGCCGCCTACACGGCGTTCACGCTCACCGGTCCCGAGGGCCGTTCGTTGTCGAGCCGCGTGCCGATCATCGGACGCCACATGGCGGCCAACGGCGCGCTCGCGATCGTGATGCTGGTCGAGGCGGGCTTCGAGCTCGAGGCCATCGGCCAGGCGATCGGCGCGTACGACACCGACGGCGTCGGCATCGACGCGTATCTCCCCGGCCGCACAGAACGCGTCTCGGGCGACCACGGCCCGTCGGTCTTCGTCGACTTCGGCCACAGCCCCGACGCGTTCCTCAACACCCTCGCCGCCGTGCGCACCTTCACGACCGGCAAGGTCATCATGGTGTTCGGCGCCGACGGCGACCGCGACGCGACGAAGCGCCACGAGATGGCCCGGGTCGCCTCCGAGGGAAGCGACGTCCTGGTCATCACCGACCACCACCCGCGTTTCGAGAACGCCGCCTCGATCCGGGCGACGCTCGTCGAGGGGGCCGCTCTCGCCGAGCACCAGGCCGAGCTGCACGAGGTCAGCCCTCCCGAGAAGGCGATCCGCGTCGCGGTCGGGCTGGCGCGCGAGGGTGACTCGATCCTCTGGGCCGGCCCCGGACATCAGGACTACCGCGACATCGAGGGCGTCCGCACGCCGTACTCTGCCCGCGAAGAGGCGCGTGCCGCCCTCCGCGAAGCAGGCTGGGACGAAGCCGGCCGCGTGTGATCCTCGCAATCGCCGGCCGGCGCTCCGCGACGATGCGCATCCTCGCCGATGCCGTACTCGCCGACGTCGCCCACACCTACACCGACGACCCCGGCACCGCTGACGTCGTCGTGGTCCTCGACGCCTCGGCGCGCATCGACGAGCCCGGTCCGCACTCCGTCGTCGTCGCCTATGCGGATGACGCGGCCGTCGTCCGCGCGCTCGCACACGCCGGGCCCCGCGTCGTCACCTTCGGACTGTCGCCCTCCGCCGACGTGCGCGCCGAAGCGGTCGAGGCGACCGCCGCCGGAACGAGATTCGAGGTCGTCGCGGCCGAGTCTCGAGCCGTGGCATCCGTCGGGATCCTCGGCGAATCGATCGTGCCCCTCGCCCTCGCGGCCCTCGCCGTCTCGGGCGCCGCCGGAGTGCCCACCGTCGACGCGATCGCGGGGCTCGCGACCGTGACCAGCGCGGCCGAGCACGACATGCAGGTCTCCCGGCTGTCCGCGGCGACAGTGCTCGTCGACGACACCGCCGACGGCACACCGCTCTCGACCGCCGACGCCCTCAAGGCGCTCGCGCAGCTCACCGTCGACGGAACGCGCTCGATCGCGGTGCTCGGCGAGCTCGACCTCGACTCGTCGTCCGACCCGCTCGACCACCGCGAGCAGCACGACCGCATCGGCCGTCTCGTCGTGCGCCTGAACGTCTCGCGCCTGATCGTCGTGGGCCAGTCGGCCCGTCACATCCACAACGCCGCCGGGCTCGAAGGTTCGTGGGACGGGGAGTCGGTGCTCGTCGAGTCCGCCGATGAGGCATACGATTTGCTGAATGACTCCGAGTTCGCCGACACCGCCGCTCCCGTGTCACGGGTCGTCCTCGTGAAGTCGTCTCCCACCTCCGGCCTCTCGGCACTCGCCGACCGGATCTCGCACACCACCGCCTTCGAAGGCCGAAAGGCGACCGCATGATCGCGCTTCTGACCGGAGCTGGCTTCTCGCTCTTCTTCACACTGTTCACCACCCCGTTGTTCATCAAGCTGTTCAACCGGATCGGCTGGGGACAGTTCATCCGCGACGACGGACCGCAGTCGCACCACTCGAAGCGCGGCACGCCGACCATGGGCGGCATCGTCTTCATCATCGGCGCGGTGCTCGGCTATTTCGTGGGCCACCTTCTCGCGGGGGAGCCGTACACCCTCGTCGCGTTCCTCGTGATGTTCCTCATGGTGGGCCTCGGGCTCGTCGGGTTCCTCGACGACTTCCTCAAGACCCGCAACCAGCGCAGCCTCGGCCTCGGCGGCTGGTCGAAGGTGCTCGGCCAGGTGATCGTGGCGGCGATCTTCGCGGCCATCGCGCTCAACTTCCCCGACGAGAACGGCCTCACCCCGGTCTCCACCATGATCGACGGGGTACAGCACACCTACATCTCGTTCGTCCGCGACATCCCGTGGCTCGATTTCGCGACGTTCGGCCTCATCGCCGGCGGGATACTCTTCGCGATCTGGTCCATCGTCATCGTGGTCAGCGCGTCGAACGGCGTCAACGTCGCCGACGGCCTCGACGGCCTCGCGACGGGCGCGTCGATCCTCGCGATCACGTCGTACATCTTCATCGGCTTCTGGCAGAACAACCAGTCGTGCTTCAACCCCAACGTCTACGCGGACAACGCCTACAAGTGCTACGAAGTGCGCGACCCGCTGGATCTCGCGGTCATCGCCGCCTGCATCGTGGGGGCGCTCATCGGGTTCCTCTGGTGGAACACCAGCCCGGCGCAGATATTCATGGGCGACACCGGTTCGCTCGGCCTGGGCGGGGCACTCGCCGCTCTCGCCATCCTCAGCCGCACCGACATCCTGCTCGTCTTCATCGGCGGCCTCTTCCTCATCGTCACAGGCTCGGTCATCCTGCAGCGCGCCTACTTCAAGATCACCAAGGGCAAACGCATCTTCCTGATGAGCCCGCTGCACCACCACTTCGAACTGAAGGGCTGGGCGGAGATCACCGTCGTCGTGCGGTTCTGGATCGTCGCCGGCCTCTTCGTCGCGGGCGGCGTCGGCATCTTCTACCTCGAATGGGCGACCGCGCGACCGTGACAGACCTCACCACCCTCACAAGCTGGCACGCGGACTGGTCCGGTCTGCGGGTCGCCGTGCTCGGCCTCGGGATGACCGGCTTCGCCGCGGCGGACACCCTCGTCGAACTCGGCGCCGAGGTGCTCGTCGTCGCGGCCGAAGCTCCCGAAGAGCACGCCGACCTGCTCGGTGTCATCGGCGCCGAACTCGTCGAACAGCCCGGCCTCACGAGCGTGCCCCCGCGGCTCGAGGAGTTCGCGCCCGAGCTGATCATCGTGTCGCCCGGGTTCCACCCCGACCACACCGTGCTCGAATGGGCCGAGGCTTCGGGCATCGCCGTCTGGGGCGACATCGAATTGGCCTGGCGCGTGCGCGACAAGGTCCGCGCGGCCGAATGGATCACCGTCACCGGCACGAACGGCAAGACCACCACGGTGCAGCTGGCGGCCCACCTGCTCGCAGCGGCCGGCCACCGGGTCGCCGCCGTCGGCAACATCGGAGTGCCGGTGCTCGACGCCGTGCGCGACCCCGTCGGCTTCGACGTGCTCGTCGTCGAACTCTCGAGCTACCAGCTGCACTGGATCAACCAGACCCCCGAGGGCGCCCTCTCGCCCTTCGCGAGCGTGTGCCTCAACCTCGCCGACGACCACCTCGACTGGCACGGATCCGCCGACGCGTACGCCGCCGCCAAGGGCAAGGTCTACGACAACACGCGGATCGCCTGCGTCTACAACCTCGCCGACGAGGCCACCCGGCACATGGTCGAAGAGGCGGACGTCGTCGAAGGATGCCGCGCCATAGGTTTCGGCCCCGGCGCACCCGGCCCGAGCGATGTGGGGCTCGTCGACGGCATCGTCGTCGACCGCGCCTTCCACGACGACCGCCGCAACGCGGCCTACGAACTCACGACCCACGGCGAGCTGGCCGCCGCCGGCCTCGCCGCCCCCCACTCGGTATCGAACGTGCTCGCGGCATCCGCCCTCGTCCGTGCCTTCGGCGTCGCCCCCGAGGTGATCCGCGAGGCCCTCGCGACCTTCCGCATCGACCACCACCGCACCGAGACCGTGCTCGAGAGCGACGGCATCCTGTGGATCGACGATTCCAAGGCCACGAACCCGCACGCGGCCGACGCGGCACTCCGGGCCTTCTCGCCCGTCGTCTGGGTCGTCGGCGGCCTGCTCAAGGGCGTCGACATCG
>Ga0247815_10002709_pt1 | contig 12986 bp, 17 predicted proteins | sample UWRJL194509B1_FD_181014 | JGI IMG/M metagenome (GOLD analysis project Ga0247815, IMG submission 181014) | Plant litter microbial communities from Arlington Agricultural Research Station in Wisconsin, United States - UWRJ-L194-509B-1 | ecosystem: Environmental > Terrestrial > Plant litter >... | reverse complement strand
ACAAACATCCCTAAAAGCAATATCAAAAAAAACGCATACAAAAACAAGCTAAACTTCAAAATATCAACTTCCTGAAACAATACATAAATAAGAATTAGCGACAAAACAGCATTTAATAAGTAACGCAACAAAAGCCCTGAAAAAAGTTTAAAAGAATCTATTTGCGGAAAAGGTGCATCTTTAAAATCAGATTCAAAATAAACCAAAAAAGGATCATAAAACAATTTGCTTTCAAAAGTCCGTATTATCCCGAAACACAATATAATAAAGATTGCAATTAGAATTTTAGTTTTATTTTGAAGTAATTTATTTAGCATATTTTGAAAATTTATTTATCCAAATAATCCACAAAATAAAAACTGCACCATAAATAATTAGCGGAAATAAAGTGCCATGTAAAAAATGATTATACTGCGGAAAATAAAACAACAGCACAACCAGCAAAGCGATTCGAATAACATTGAGAGTATAAATAAACAAAATACCAAACAATATATAAAGTAGTGTTGTTTTAAGTTTACCTGAAAAAGCAATTACAAAAGCAACAAACAAAATAATAACGCTCACAGCATTACAACCTTCAACAATTCGAACAAGATATTTTTTATTATACCAAACCTCTAACCATGAATCGGTAATGCTTTTATAAATTTTGATATCACAATTAAATAAATCCATTAATTGCGCCACATTTTTACCTACAATGTTTGTTATCCCATCAACATCAATTGCTTCAAAAGTATTGAGATATAATTTATAAATTAATGTAAGTACAATATAAGCAGCAAAAAAAGTGCTTATAAATATAAGGAAAGGCTTAAATTGAATGAGGTATTTTTTCAACAGAATTTTTTTTCAAATTTATGTATTTTTGAGATTAGCTTTAAATACTTTTGTATAAAATTTTAAGATTATGACATTTCAGGAATTACAACCAAAAATAAGCGCTATTGTCGCTGATACAAAATTAGTTAGAGACGAAAAATTACTGGCTATTTGCCAACTATTAAATGCAAATGTAGAATACTATAACTGGGTTGGTTTTTATTTCGCCAATCACGAAGCCAAAACTTTACATTTAGGACCGTATGTAGGAGCAGAAACTGATCATACCGTGATTCCGTTTGGAAAAGGAATTTGCGGACAAGTAGCTGAAAGCAACGCCAATTTTGTAGTGCCGGATGTTGCAGCTCAGGACAATTATATCGCCTGTAGTTTTACGGTAAAGTCAGAAATCGTAGTTCCTTTATTTGTAAACGGACAAAATATTGGTCAAATTGACATTGACAGTCACGTTATAGATCCTTTTACAGAAGCTGACGAACGCTTTTTAGAATTTGTAAATCAAGAAGTTGCAAAATTGTACTAAAAATAATACATTCGCGTAACTTTACTTTTAACCATTTCATGAAACTAATTTTACGCGTTTTTCTTTTCTGCATCGTTTCAACAAAATTATTTTCTCAAAATACTGCCACTTCAGACAAAGTTATTTATCTGGATTCTACCTCTATAGAAACAACAGATGAAGAATATAAATATATAAGAGTAATTAAAGAATACTATTCCAGTAATAAAAAAACTTATACGGTTAAGGATTATTATAAATCACAAAAATTACAGATGATTGGCACATCATCCGACAAGGACATCCTTAAAGAAGAAGGTCCTTTTGTGTATTATTACGAAAATGGCAATAAAAAACTAGCAGTCAGTTATTCAAATAGCAAGAAAACCGGAAAAGAGTTCAATTGGTATGAAGATGGAAACCCAAAATCTGAACTTGAATATTTTGAAAAAAAAGGAGAAGTCGTTTTTAAAGTAAATAGTTTTTGGAATCCAGAAAAAGAACAAACGGTAATTAATGGTAACGGTCACCTTAAAGAAGTAAACGAAGAAGTTGAACAAAGCGGAAAAATAAAAGATGGTTTTCCTGACGGAATCTGGAAAGGAAAAGGCATAGAGACTCAATACACATTTACAGAGAATTATGAAAACGGAAAACTAATATCAGGCATAAGCATTGACTCTTTAAACATTGGTCATCATTATAAAATTATATTTCAGAAAGCCGAACCAAAATCCGGCATGCAATCTTTTTACAGAAGCATCTCCGAAAGCCTATATCTTCCTGAAAACAAAACATTTGGTAGTCTGTACATTTATTTTATCATCAATAAAGAAGGAAACCTGATTGAACTAAGAGTTTTAAAAGGACTTAGTACCGTTTTAAACGAAAGAACAATAGCTACAATAATAAATGCTGGAAAATGGAACCCGGGACTAATAAGGGGCATACCAGCACAGGGTAGCTATACAATACCTATCAGAATTGTAAAAAACAATCAATAAAATTCGTTTTTCCAAAAAAAAGTTCTAATTTTGCACCGTCTTACAAAAGATGTACGACATACATAAAAATCATTAAATAATATTGGAATGTATTTAACTAAAGAGAAAAAAGAAGAGATTTTCGCACAACACGGTGAAGCAACAAACACTGGAAAAGCTGAAGCTCAAATCGCATTGTTTACTTACAGAATTAGTCACTTAACTGAGCACTTGAAAAAAAATCGTCATGATTATAATACTGAGCGTTCATTAGTACTATTAGTAGGTAAAAGAAGATCGTTGCTTGATTACTTGAAAAAGAAAGAGATCAACAGATATCGTGAGATTATCAAAGTATTGAATATCAGAAAATAATCAATATAGAAAAGAGGTGCGAAAGTGCCTCTTTTTGTTTTTACAGATTGTATTTAATTACAAGCATTTTATAAGAAAAAAAGTTTGGTTTTTCATTGGGTTTTAGAATAAACAACAACTACACACAACAACTACAACACAACTAAAACCCATTGTATAACCAATAAGGAAAAATTATGATTCCACAATTATTTGTAGAAAAGATCGATTTAGGTGATGGCAGAAGCATCACAATCGAGACGGGTCGTTTAGCAAAACAAGCTGACGGTTCGGTAGTAGTAAGAATGGGCGACACGATGATACTTGCAACAGCAGTATCTGCACGTAGCGCTAACCCAGCGGTAGACTTTTTACCATTAACGGTAGATTACCGCGAAAAATTTGCAGCAGCTGGTCGTTTCCCAGGTGGTTTCTTTAAGAGAGAAGCTCGCCCTAGCGATAGTGAAGTATTAACAATGAGATTAGTAGACCGTGTTTTACGTCCGCTTTTCCCAGACGATTACCACGCTGAAACACAAGTTATGATTCAATTAATGTCTCATGACGAAACTGTTATGCCTGATGCTTTAGCTGGTTTAGCTGCATCTGCTGCATTAGCTGTTTCAGATATTCCTTTTTACAACTTAATTTCTGAAGTACGTGTTGCACGTATCGACGGTAAGTTTGTAATTAACCCAAGCAGAGAAGACTTAGCAAAATCTGACATCGACATGATGATTGGTGCTTCTATGGACTCAGTTGCAATGGTTGAAGGAGAAATGAAAGAAATCTCAGAAGCAGAAATGGTAGAAGCTATCAAATTTGCTCACGAAGCTATAAAAGTTCAAATTCAGGCTCAATTACGTTTACAAGCTGCTTTTGGTAAAAAAGAAACTCGTACTTACGAAGGTGAGAAAGAAAACGAAGAAATTTACAAAAAAGTAAAAGCTGCAGCTTACGATAAAATTTATGCTATTGCAAAAGTTGGATCGGCTAAGCATGAAAGAACAGCTTCATTTGCTGAAGTAAAAGAAGAAGTAAAAGCTTTATTTACTGAAGAAGAATTAGCTGCTGACGGAGATTTAGTTTCTAAATATTTCTACAAAACAAACAAAGAAGCTGTTCGTAATGTAGTATTAGAATTAGGTATTCGTTTAGATGGTAGAAAAACTACAGACATCAGACCAATCTGGTGTGAAACTGATTATCTACCAAGAGTTCACGGTTCTTCTTTATTTACACGTGGAGAAACTCAGGCATTAGCTACAGTAACTTTAGGAACTTCAAGAGAAGCAAATCAAATTGATTCTCCATCTGAACAAGGTGAAGAGAAATTCTACTTACACTATAACTTCCCTCCTTTCTCTACTGGTGAAGCAAAACCTCTAAGAGGAACTTCAAGAAGAGAAGTTGGTCACGGTAACTTAGCTCAAAGAGCTTTGAAAAACATGATCCCTGCTGATTGTCCTTACACAATTCGTATTGTATCTGAAGTTTTAGAATCTAACGGTTCTTCTTCTATGGCAACAGTTTGTGCAGGAACAATGGCTTTGATGGATGCTGGAGTTCAAATGGTTAAACCAGTTTCTGGAATTGCTATGGGATTGATTACTGATGGTGAGAAATTTGCTGTATTGTCTGATATTTTAGGTGATGAAGATCATTTAGGAGATATGGACTTTAAAGTAACCGGAACTGCTGATGGTATTACAGCTTGTCAAATGGACATTAAAATTGATGGTTTACGTTACGACATTATGGAGCAGGCTTTAGGGCAAGCACGTGAAGGACGTTTACATATTTTAGGAAAATTAACTGAAACTATTGCTGCTCCAAGAGCAGACGTTAAAGCGCATTCTCCAAAAATCATCACCAGAACTATTCCTGGAAACTTTATTGGAGCATTAATTGGACCTGGTGGAAAAGTAATTCAGGAATTACAAAAAGCTACAGGAACAACTATTGTAATCAACGAAGTTGATGAGCAAGGTGTTATCGAAATCTTAGGTACAGATCCTGCAGGAATTGAAGCAGTATTAGCTAAAATTCAATCTATTACTTTCAAACCTCAAATGGGCGAAGCTTACGAAGTTAAAGTAATTAAAATGCTTGATTTTGGAGCTGTAGTAGAATATACTGCTGCATCAGGAAACGAAGTATTACTTCACGTATCTGAATTAGCTTGGGAACGTACAGAAAATGTTACTGATGTAGTAAACATGGGAGATGTATTCCAGGTTAAATACTTAGGACTTGATCCTAAAACAAGAAAAGAAAAAGTGTCAAGAAAAGCACTTTTACCAAGACCTCCACGTGAGGAGAAAAAAGAGTAATCAGATCTTAGTTTACTAAAGGTTTATTCATAGAAAACCCCAATTCAATTGAATTGGGGTTTTTCGTTTTTAAGCACTAACAATAAATCAATTAAAAAGCTTATTCTTCTTGAAGGGAATTTTATTTCGAATTAAATAAGCATGATAACAACTTGGCACATCAAAAGTCCATTTTGGGAGAATCAGAATAATAAGCAACACATCAATATGACCGATAATTCCAAAAATAATAGCCAGCGAAAAAGTAATCCCGGAATAACCAAAACCAATCATCCCAACAAAAGCAAGCAATAGCGTTATTCCCCATAATTTAGACAACAATGCGTGCGTACAAGTTTCTTTTCCAAATTTCAAGAAACTAAAAACATACGTTAAAGCTTCCATTATAAAAATCAAAGTAATTGGCCAGGCATTATTTATTATTATTTCAGGATTCAACAACCAGGAACACCACGCAACACAAAGCCAAAAAACCAAATCGGTCTGACTGTCCATCCTTCTAAGTTTTTCTGATGAAGTTCCTAATCTTCGCGCCGTAATTCCGTCAAAAATATCAGACAATAATCCAAGAAAGATCAAAACAATCAATTCTTTTCTAATTTCACTACCATAATTATAAGTTAGAATTATTAAAACAGGCCCTAATAAAAGCCTGAAAGCAATAAGCAAAATTGGTATATTTTTCATTTGTTTGTTTTTTATTTTTTGAATTGCCAGTTAAAAAAAGGAAGTTTGCGTTTTCCATTTGTATTCCAAAGACCAAATTGCATTCCTCTTAATTCTTTAGAATTATTAAACAATCCAATTTGAATTCCGTTATGCCGCCTGGAAACATTCGATGTTCCAATCTGAATTCCATTACCTGAATCAGATATATTCGCCAGACCTGAAATACTTACACCAGAAAAACTCTTAGTACTTAATATTCCTCCAACAGAGAATCCATTCATTTTATTCATTCCCGAAATTATCGAAATATTCATCCCTCTTAATTCTGCTCCACCCATAAATCCGCCAGAACTAATATTCAAACCATTTATCCTAATATAAGTAGCAGTACAATCATCAAAAAAAGCTACATTACTAATAGTATTGTCATTAATCCCGACGACCAAAGATTCAAAAGGAACATTAATTGAAATTGTAAATAAAGCCACTGAAAGAGGACTGGCTTCAACATTTAATCCATTAATGGTTTGAAGCTTAATATTTTTGTTTTCATAATGCCCTACTCCCAGCGCAAAACCATTTACTTTATTGACTCTTTTAGATATTGGAGATAAACTAAAAATCTTTATACTATCGTTCCTTAAATTATTATTCGATTTCCATCTAAAATAATGCAGATCAACATCATTATCTCCAAATATTATTGAAGAACTTGCAGGAAGATTGTTTACCAAAGTATCTGTCTCTTTTGGCACATTATGCTGCCCAAAGCAAATGCCATTAAACAATAAAACACCTATAAGCTGTACTCTGTAAAAATTGCCAAAATATTTGACACTCATAATCTGATTTACTATTTTCATATTATTTTCTTTAAAATTACAGACCAAACTTATTGCAATTATCACATCTTAATTTGCATAAATCAATAAAATTATTTTCTACATTTGTGATTATCGCAAATTATGAAATATCAGGAATCCTTATTAAAAGCCATTCGACTTAAAGTTTCTGCTTCGGTTTCTTTAATAGATGAAATAGCAGCTATTTTAGAAATTAGTTATGATGCTTCACACCGAAGAATATCTCAAAAAAGTAAATTCTCTATCGATGAAGCCATTAAACTTGCCAATCATTTTAATATCTCATTAGATAATCTCTTTTCGAAAAAAGAAAAAGTTATTGTAGAGAAAACAATTGAAATCGAGACTTTAAAAGATATGCTTCAGTATTTTAAATCTTCGGCAGAACAAGTTGAGATACTCACAAAGAATCCGGAAACGATATTGTATTATTCAGCAAAAGATATTCCGCTGTTTTATTTTATGGATGGAACTATTCTGTCAAAATTCAAAGCTTTTGTGTGGCTGAATCTCTTAAATTCCAATCAGAAAAAAGTTTCTTTTGAGAATTTTATTATCGAAGAATCGTTTACCGAGTTTATGCAAAAACTAAAAAAAGCGTATGAAAACACTTTTGTAAATGAAATCTGGAACGACACTACTATAAACAGCAGCCTACAGCAGATTCTTTATTTTTACGAAGCTGGTTTACTGGACTTAAAAAGTGCGAATGCACTTTGCAAAGACCTAAAAAGAATCATTAATTTAATACAGGAAAAATGCAATAAACCCAACACCAATTTTGCCATTTATTACAATGAGCTGATCCTACTCAACAACAATATGCTTATTGAAACCAATGAGAAATTGACCATGTTTGTGCCTTATACGTTACTTGGCTATTTTATTACTGATAATGATGACAGCTGCAAAAATGTACATCAGTTTTTTAAGCAGCAAATTAGCAACTCAAAACCATTAGGACAATCCGGTATAAAAGAACAAAATTTGTTTTTTAACAGAGCAAACAGAAAGATAGATTATTATATTGAAAAGATAAATTCGCAAGTCGATCTCTTTTTTTAATGCATATTCTACTAAAGATTTTTATAGAAAACCCTAATTCAATAAAATGAATTAGGGTTTTTATTTTATTGAAAAACAGTACTATTAATGAAAATCACAAAAAAATTCAGGAACTTCATTTTTAACGGGAATTAAACTAAAAAAACATATCTTTTTCGCTCTTTTATTCAAAGAAAAAAAATATCTTTAGCCTACCAAAAATAAACGTATTAACCCTAAAAACCCTATTATGGAATTTAAAGTTATCCAGCTTACAAAAATTAATACCCTAGATTTCAAATTCACTGACACAGAAAATCTTACTTTACCAGTTCCTCCCTTAGCTTCGGCAAACCATTTCACAGACAAAGAAGGAGTAGACACATTAAAAATCTGTGCTACTATATACATTAATTCTAAAGATTCAAAAACTCCCGTTGTTGGAAGTTTATCAGAAGATGGTAATGTTTTCGAAATTTATTTTGACTACGATTGGGATGACTCTTCACCGGAAACTTACGATGTTTGGTATGTAGAAATTGACTATACTTCTACAACCGTTGGAAACATAACACAAGTTATTTCTTATTTGAAAAATTTAAATTCAACAACAATTGTAGGAGGTGGTTTAGGAGAAGATCCGACAATCTCTAGAGGAACAAAAACAAGTTCAAAAGATTAATACAAAAATAAGCGTTATGTTAATCTATGGATTTCTATCATCTTGTATTATAATTAACAACCATTAAGCAAGTTGTAAATCATAATATAGTTGAATCTAGTAATTTTACAAAATGCCAAAATGATTCAAAAAATACACAATTTCACTTTACTTATTCTTTTTTTACCCTTAATAGTTTTTTCACAACAAGAAAAAAATACTAATTATTTTAATGTTGCTATTCAAAAAAAAGTAAGTTCATTAAAAGGAGAAATTAACTTTAATAAAGCCCATTCTTTTTTTTTTAAAAAAGAATGGGATTCTACATTGGTGTATTCTATGAAACAATTAAATTCCGTTTCAGACATAGAAACAAAAGATTACTGTCACTATTTTAGGGGATACGCACTATTAATCAAAGGTCTTTACCAACAATCACGCATTGAATTTGGTTTAATAAACAAATCATTCCTGTATTATTATCTTGTACAAAAAAATACAGGACGATTATTTTATTTTGAAAAAGACTTCAAAAAAGCAATTACCTATTATTTAAAGGCTGAAAAAGAAATACTAAATCATAATGACGAGAGTGAAATAGCCAGTTTCTATACAAATATTGGAATTTGTTATGTACACTTGAATCAATATAAAAAAGCAGAATTCTATTTAAAAAAAGATGCTCTTTTAAATCCTAAGAATGTTACAAAAAGTGTCGTTCAATCTAATATAAACATTGCAAATTTCTATTACGCACAATACAAAGACCAACAAGCTATATATTATTTTGAAAAAGCATATTCTTTATCTAAAAACATAAAAGATTTTGACTTAAAACAAACTACATCTTTTAACATGGCCATTGTAGAGGAAAATAGAGGCAATTATAAAAAAGCTCTAGTCTACAGAAAAGAGTCTAGTCAATGGAAAGACTCATTAAACAACCAGAATAAAATCTGGGCTGTTGCTGATTTTGAGAAAAAGTTTGCTGTCGCTCAAAAACAAAAACAAATTAAAGTATTAGAAGTCGAAAACAAATTAAAAGATACTCAACGTAAAAGTTTGTTTTTTGCCTCAATAGGATTATTGCTAATCTTAACCGGAGGAGTTTATCTATACGGTCAAAAAGTAAAAAATGCAAAAACTATTTTACTTCAAAAAAATAAACTTGATGAACTTAATGCTACTAAAGATCAGTTATTTTCTATCGTTAGCCATGATTTACGCTCATCGGTAAATGCATTAAAAACGAGTAATGCTAAATTATCTGCTACACTCGAAACTAAAAATTATGATGAGCTCCATCAACTTATCATACAGAATAGTACGATTGCCAATGGCGCTTACAGTCTATTAGATAATTTGCTGCATTGGGCGATGCTACAAACCAAACAATTGTATTTCCACAAGGAATCTATTCATTTGTATTCTATCGTACAGCAAATCGAATACAACTATAAACCTTTGCTGCAGGACAAAGCGATAACTTTTGAAAATTCGGTTTCTAAAAATATTTTTATTTTTGTAGATCTTGATTCCTTAAAAATTGTACTTCGAAATTTATTAGATAATGCTATTAAATTTTCTAATGAAAATGGCAAAATAAGTTTTTACACTCAGGAAACCAATCCTGATTTTTGCGATCTTATAATCGAAGATAACGGAATTGGAATGAGTGAAAACACTATTAAAGAGCTACTACAAGAAGGAGAACTTTTAGCCAAGAAAAGTAATTCTGAAATTATAGGAACCGGTTTAGGATTGCAGTTGTGCAAACAAATGATCAGGAAAAATAGCGGAACTTTGGTTATAGAAAGCGAGATTAACAAGGGAACTAAAATGATATTAAGCTTCCCGAAAACAATTAATTAATAAACTTTATAAGCAGTTTTTTTTTAAGCATTCCCATTTTAATACAATAAACACAATATAAAATACAAATACTATCTGTATTTTATTGATTGAGGTTTAACTTATATTAATTTCAGCAAAAACCTCTTTTAAGTAACGACATATCACATAAACAAATAGACTTATTTCAGTCTCAATTATCTTACATTATTTCTATACTTGTGTTCTTTTTTTGTTTATTTTTATTTTTATAACTAAAAAATAGAATACCATGAAAAACAAACCACAAACAGCAAAAGAATCAAGCCTTAAAAACTTTACTGCTCTTTCCAGAAAACAATTAGAAACTATTACAGAAGGAGAAGATCCAGTAACTTCAAGAGGAACAAAGACAAGCGCAGGAGATTAATCCAAACAGCTAAAAAGAGCACAAATATTAAAACAAAACACCATGAAAAGCAAACCATCACAAACAGCAAAAGAATCAAGCCTTAAAAACTTCAATCCTCTTTCCAGAAAACAACTACAAATTATTACAGGAGGAGATGATCCTAAAACATCTAGAGGTACAAAAACAAGTATAGGAGATTAATCCAAAATAGCTTAAAAATCAAAAACTAACATAAAATAAAACACCATGAAAAACAAACCATTACAAACAGCCAAAGAATCAAGCCTGAAAAACTTTACTGCTCTTTCTAGAAAACAACTACAAATTATTACAGGAGGAGATGATCCTAAAATCTCTAGAGGAACAAAGACAAGTGCAGCAGATTAATCCAAACAGCTAAAAAGATCACAAATATTAAAACAAAACACCATGAAAAACAAACCATCACAAACAGCAAAAGAATCAAGCCTTAAAAACTTCACGCCTCTTTCCAGAAAACAACTACAAGTTATTACAGGAGGAGATGATCCAAAAACATCTAGAGGTACAAAGACAAGTGTAAATGATTAATTCAAAAATGACTTAAGACAAACTGACGTGTAAGAAACTAAAAAAAAATACCATGAAAAACAAAACAACATCGCTTGCCAATACAGCAAAAGAATCATCTTTAAAAAACTTCACTCCACTTTCTAGAAAACAATTACAAGTTATTACAGGAGGAGATGATCCAGTAACTTCTAGAGGTACAAAAACAAGTATAGGAGTTTAATAACAATCAAAATAAATTGAACTTTTATTAATTTTTAAAATCCCGATCTCAATATATAAAGAAAGATTGGGATTTTAATTTTATATATCCTAAAACAAATATATTCATCTAAATCTTTAACGAATAAGCCATAGTATCAACTTTGTTTGAATAAATCTCTAAAAAATCCTTTTTTAAACAATTATTTTTCTATAATAATTCTTTACTTTACTACATTAAAAGGTACCACAAAAAATACTTGCTTCCCAAAAACAAGAACCAATGGATAATATTAATGTTTTAATTATAGAAGACACTCCTGAGCAAAGCGATGCACTTGTTAAAGTTCTAGTGGAAAACAATTATAACATTACAGGCGTTGCCGCCAACTTTACAGATGCATTAAAACTTTTTTACGAGAATACTGTAGATATTATTATTATAGATGTTTTTCTGGACGGAAAACCAGACGGAATCACTTTTGCTGAATCTATTAATATTATTCCTAACGCTTCGAAACCATTTGTGTTTTTGACCAGTTCGCAGGATCGCCAAATTTTTGAAAGAGCAAAACTTACCAAGCCTTTTAGTTTTTTGATGAAACCTTTTAACGAACTCGAAATCCTCTACGCTATAGAAATGGCTGTCGAAAAATTCTATGCTCAAACGAATGTTTTTATGAGCGAAGAACAAGACACTGTAATTAGCAATGATTATTTATTCATCAAGAAGAAAAACTCACTAAAAAAAGTCGCCATAAACGACATTTTATATATCGAAGTCGAAGAACGCTATTGCAATATTATTACCGAAAAAGAAAAATTTGTCATTCAGATCTCTCTCACCAAAATCAGTAATTTATTGGATAAAAATAAATTCGTAAAAACACATCGTAATACGATTGTCAATAAAGATAAAATTGAAGAAATTATTTTGGCCGACAATCTTATCATCTTAAAAGGAGACCACAAGATAAACCTTAGTGACACTTATAAAGATTTTCTAAAAAAAATGAACATTCTGTCTTAGTACAAGTAATTCCTAACTATACAGATCCTCTCTATCCCGGGAGGATTTTTTTTGCTTTTGCAGGAAATATCCCAAACCCGAAAGACTTCTAAAGATTTCATGACAAAAAAAATGGCTTTCGTGACATTTTTGATTTCAAACAGAGAAATCAAAATTACTTTTACCCCAGAACCCAAAAGCTATGCAGACATAAATGAGACTTGCCGTAAATACACCACCAGACATGAAAATTTTATCCATTTTAAAAAAAATAAAAAATAATCCTTGGATTGGTATCGCTGTTTCTCTGACTTTAATAATTCCGAGTTTATACGAAATCCTTGATGACGTTACGGTATTACGAAAAGAATATATTTTATTGATTATCGCATTTCCTTTATACATAAAATCATTAAAAAAGATATTCGACAATATGCTTGATGTCTATGATGACATATCTGAATAAAAAAAAGTTTGCCCCCTTTTTCAGCAAAAAACACTTCATTCTTAATCTTTTAAGTCGGGGTGTTTTTTTATTTTAAATAAAAATTTATTTTTTTGTAACCTTTTCGTATCTCTTTACGTATAACTACTTGTACACTTAAAAATTGAGGAGACAAAAAACATGAGACAACTTAAAATCACCAAGCAGGTAACCAATCGTGAAACTGCATCGTTAGACAAATACCTACAAGAAATTGGAAAAGTTGACCTAATTACCGCTGATGAA
>Ga0247815_10002708_pt1 | contig 12992 bp, 18 predicted proteins | sample UWRJL194509B1_FD_181014 | JGI IMG/M metagenome (GOLD analysis project Ga0247815, IMG submission 181014) | Plant litter microbial communities from Arlington Agricultural Research Station in Wisconsin, United States - UWRJ-L194-509B-1 | ecosystem: Environmental > Terrestrial > Plant litter >... | reverse complement strand
ATCTCGGGTAGGGTAGAAGAGCGGGACGCACGCGCAGGCCGGCCTCGACGGCGAGGTAGTCGTTGAGCTGGTTCTGGAGGAGCGCGACGTCGGCCTGGCGGGGGTCGCCCGGGATGGCAAACTTCTCACTGAAAAGTGGTCATGTCAGCAAAGGTCAAGATTGAGAAGGAACGGGTTGGTGCCAGGCACAACAATGCGAGTGAAGAGCGGACTCGGAGCATGCGCCGAGTCTCCCCACACCATTATCGAGGAAGGCGCGAAGCTGAGGAGCGGTACTCACAGCGCAAAGCCGAGAGCCGACTTGTCCGAGTTGCGGAAGTCGATGTCGCTGAACTTGACACCACCAGATTGAACATCGGGAACGCCGAGCGCGAGGTTTGTCTATATATGCATTAAAGATAGAGCATGACAAGAATTGCATGGCGATGAGAGATTGAATGGTCAGAATCTGCGCGTTCGTGAGAAACAAGTGGAACGCACCCCTTCGATACATGAGACACTCCCAAGGGCCGCCAAAGAGTCCGAGACTTCTTTCGGCAGAACGGCTTTGCCGACGATGAAGCATGCGCCGCCTTGGCGAGCGGCGAGCGGGGCTGTGGAGGTTGCTGTCAGCGCACATCACAAAGTGAACGCAGGTGATAAGCGCACCTGCGAACGCAGCAGAAATGAAGGCAACAACAGCGAGAGTGCGAGCGAACATGTTGAACTTGACTAGTTGATGAGGCGTTTGAAGATGCGAATACCAGAAGCGCGAGCGAGTGAGCGTGAACGAGGAAAGAGTGCGCGAAGATGAAGGAAGGAAGCGAGCAAGGGGAATGAACAGGAACCGGTCCTGGGTGAGCTGAACGAGAGGGCAGACTGGAGAGCACGACCTGCGCGGTCGTCGCGTCCTTTTGAAGGACGGGCAACAGACGTGGGCCGATGATTCTTCGGCGTCGCGGGTTGCCAGGCCGATTGTGACGGGATCATGTCCGTTGTCACCAATATTGAAGCTGACCGAAATCAAGACATTAGCAGGGACAATAATGAGGAGCCAGTCGAGGCGTTGCGGCAGAACGAGTGGTTACAATTCAGAATCTGCAGGCTGGGTGTCCAAGGAGTGGAAAAGAAGCGCCGCGGGCCCCGGGTGGCGTTGCCGAACACGTGTGCCTGGCGATCAGACGATTTGCGTCAAACCCATCGCTTGCTCGCCTAATTTTGCACCAACACGTGGCCTTCATCCGAAGTGCGAAGCAGCTGAAGGCGATTGAAATTTGACAACAGGATGTATTTCAGCGGAGTACATCTTACCTGACTTCATGAGCACGTATCCGGACTGTATATGGACTGCTTGCAACCCGTGTGTGATTGGCATGGCATGTGGCGCAAATCCCGCCGGTAGGGACCGGATATCCCACGCCGCTCCTCCTGTACGATCGTCGTCTGACATTTGCAACTGCAGTTCAGCCTCGCTTTGCCCTATAAGCGAGCCAAGCAGTAGGCGCGCGACCTTGCTTCTTCATTTGTTCCGGCTCGCAGCCAGCATGACCGACAGCAGAGTCGGGGCGTGCGTCGGACGTTAGCCCCTCGGGTGGGTCGGCTCAACTACTTGTACTAAGGCGCGCGTGCGTCCAAGTCGACGGCTTAGGCTTCAACTCACGCGGTAAACGAATGTGGCGCGTCGACCCTGGTGCTCGCTGCCCTATCTGCAACTGAGATCCGGTCTTGGTTGCCCACTTGGACCCACAGCTTGTCGTCATTCGTGGATCTTGTCCTCTCCCCACGACAAACATGTCGGGCATAACGAAAGACAAAGAGTTCTGGCTAGAAGATGGCAACATTGTCTTACTCGTGAGTAGCATTCGTCTGAACTAGTTGACAGGTCACAGCACTGATGCCACGGACGATTGGAGAAAGATCGATGGCGTGTACTTCAAACTGTACCGCGAGCTCCTCATGAAGCAGTACGGGCTCTTTAGAGACGTTCTGTCTCTACCCGTCGGTTCATCGCCGCAAGAAGGCCGCTCTGTCGAACTTCCTATCCGCATACCCGACATATCGGCCAGAGACTTCCAGCTGTTGCTAACTCATATGTTCGGCCTGTACGTGCCAATTTCATCCCTTGCACTAATGATGTTAAATCTGCCTTAGCGCGACTCCTGATTTGCAGGGTCTCTCAACAGATGATCAGCTGCGACTCCTGCGCGTGGCGCACCGACTCCAGCCCTTCGGCGTGGCCCACCGTCTCGCAACGTATCTAATGCAAAAACTGGACCCTCTTGCCCGGCTTTCTCTCTGCGTTGAGCTTTGCCTTGATGACCTGCAGCAGGAATCGACAGGGAGCCACGTGAGTCCCTCAGCTGCAGAGAAGCAAGAGAGAAAGGGGTCGGCAGCAGACGAAGGCGCAGCGTCTCCTAAGAAAACTGATCGCGCCTCTGGATGGCTCGCCGATGCATTTGTGGCCGTGGTTCTTGACTTTGATATGAAGTTACCGTTTTACGACCGAGATTGGCCACTCGATGCGACATGGCGCTTACATCTTGCCACTGCACGCGAAAAGGTCTCGGAGGGACGACGCACCGCGATTGACAAGTGGGCAACGGGCGATGAGCATGGATTCTCCTTCCGCAGTATGGACATCATGCAGGTGACGCATCTTCCCCATATGACACAGTCCAAGTCAGTACAGCAGCGGTTCTGGAAGGAGACGCTTGCTCGCAGTACGTGTTTAATTCTCAGTAATCCGTCGACTTACATGATATTAGACGTGAAAATTGGTTGGTTCGAATATGATACTGGAAGCGAGACGTTCATGCCAAGTGCTGAGGCGGAGCGCAAGTTGGTGCGCCGGTATTTGAACAAGATGTACGACACGATAGCCGTTGATATCTAGATACCAACGTCCTTCAAGATTTGAGCTACGAAATTTCAAGATACCCAATCTCTTTCTTTCCTTAGCAGGAGTCCGAAGATGAATAAGGGGTCGTCTCTTCCAAATGCCTCGGGCCTGAAGCCCTTACCTCTATTGGCAACATCGACCAGGCTTTCTCGGCGGTTGACCTGGATGCGCCTGACGTTTGCCGCGTGTTGCCGCAGACTGAGCCTCACCTCCCTCTGCCACCAGCATGACCGACATTGTTAAAGATGACGAGTTCTGGTTTGAAGATGGCAACTTGGTGCTTCTTGTACGTGTGAGCCGCTGACTTATTTGATATGAACTGAGTGATCGCACACGCCGCAGGTCGATGGCGTGTATTTCGAACTATATCGCGATCTTCTTGTGCGACAATGTGGTCTTTTCAGAGACATGTTGTCCTTGCTCCGCGGTTCATCGGCGCCCGAAGGTGGCTCGGTTGAACAGCCTATCTTCATTCCCGACCTCACCGCCAGCGCCTTCCAGCAGCTTATGCGCCACGTATATGGCACGTACGTGTTATTTTCATTGATATAATCTTGAATATGCTTCTGCTGATTAGAAATCAGTGTCGCAGCTGAGCCAGCTGATGTCCTCTCGCTCGAGGAGGAAAAGAGTCTCCTCATGGTCGCGCATAGACTGCAAGCCAACTCCATCGTCCTCCGAATAGGCAGGCAGCTGCTTTCCCGACTTCCCTTAGTTGGTCGCCTCTTTATCTGTACAGAATACGATCTCGAAGGAATCGTGCGCGCCGCACACGTGCCGCTAACCGTTGCCAGTGCGGTGCGCAGAATAATGGAACAACAACCTACCGCAGGTCTCCCGAACAGCATGATGCTGCCGCCGGAATCCTCGCCGATACTTTCGTTGAAGTCGTGATGGATCTCAATATCAAGGTCCCGTTCCACGATCCTGACTGGCCGCTAGCCGCGGTGTGGCGGTTGCATTTGGCTACAGCTCGCGATGAGCTCATCGCAGCTCGGCAGGATGCGCTCGAAAGCTATATCGCGGGCTACCCCAACGAAGCCTGGACTGCAATGGACTGCCTTGAGCTTGTCCATCTACCACGGACAACGCAGACAGACGCAGGATTGCAAACACTCTGGGACCAGAAGATCGCTCGAGGTATACAGCTTTGACTTCATATTTCACTTGATGCTAAAGGGTCTCTGTTTTTCTAGGCGGTCGAATTGGACATGTTAGCGACGCCACCAATTATCGCAGGTTCATGCCGAAGGAAGCTGATGAGCAAGCCCTCATTCGTACCTACCTCCGCTCACTGAAGTGAATGTATTTCGCTCATTCGTGTATCATTTCATGCGCAATGCAATAGCTTGTTCAACCGCTGACTTCCTCGTAGCCTTTGTTTGTTTATTGTGAATAGCCCATATGATATTCACGTATAGTGTGTAATTCTCCCACTGTGACACTTGCAACTTGAGACCGGCTGCTACGAGACTTATGTAGATCACGCGAAGATTTGACGGTCGCGGAATTTGTGTGTCCGGAGAATGTGCGAGGTTCTTCAGGTCCGTCAAAGCGTGACCCTCAAAGGAAAACCATGAACAATTCCGCAGGACGCTGTGCACTACTTCAGGCACTCGTTGCCTCATCGATGAGAAGTTTTGTGAGGTCTGGCTACCCGTCGCCTATCTTGTTCGAAATTTGTATCATTTCGAGTCAAACTCCTCTGATGTTTTTAACTGTGGTCTGATCTCTGTATCGCTACCTAATCTACAGTACATAAATTCAGTATTAAATGTTTGTCTAACCGGCCAGCCTTCTGCAACAAGCATGACCGACAAAGTGAATAGTTTCGAGGAGGGTTGCCTTCTACTCGAGAATGCCCTGAGCGGTTCATGGCGTACATTTACCGATGAATGCATTTAGATATAGGCTGACGGAATAGGGTTCAAATTCAGGCGCGAGTTGATCCCTAATGCGGCGTGTCGACCCTGGTGCTCGCTTCTTGATCTGCAACCATAAATGGATCACGGCTCCACAGCCTGACCCACCGCCCCCAAACATGAACGAGGTTGCAAAGGATGACGATTATTGGTTTGAAGACGGCAATCTGGTGCTGCTCGTGTGTGTGAAATTTACTGTTTTGTATTGATAACGCTGATGGCCCGAATGCGCTGGTGGGCAGGTCGACGGCGTCTACTTCAATTTGTACCGTAAGCTGCTTGTGCGGCAGTGCGGCGTTTTTGCAGACATCTTAAAGCTTCCCGATGGACCGATCCCGGTAGAGGGTAGCTCCATTGAGCATCCGATTCACGTCCCGGACGTGGTTGCAAGCGACTTTCGACTCATCCTACGATACATCTATGGGCTGTACGTGTTTTTCAGCTGGGATAGCCTGTTCATTACTGAATGTGTCTCAGAGCCGATATAGGCTTTCTCGAGATCCTCACTTTCGAGGAAGGAATGCGTCTCTTGCGAGTCGCGCATCGACTCCAGGCCAACAACATCGTTCTGCGACTAGGCAGGCACATGCTTCTACAAGCAACTCCAATTGCCTGCCTCTTCATCTGCACCGAGTTCGGTCTTGATGATCTTCTACGCGAGGTCTTGGAAAGCGAGCAGGCACGTCGCATTCGAGACACCAACCGCTTGCCACGTAACCCCCGTGACCCAGCGGTTCCACCTGCAGACCTGTTGCCAGAGCCTCTGGACGACAATATACCCGGAGGCCTTGCCAACTCCTTCATCAAAGTCGTCATGGACTTTGATATCAAGCTCCCGTTCGATGATGCCGAATGGCCACTCTCCTTGTTTTGGCGTCTTCATCTTGCCACGGCTCGCGACCGAGTCTCTGCGGCTCGCCGCGACGCACTCGATCGACATGTCATAGAATGGCCAAATACTGATTGGAGCGGGATGGATGTACTTCAGTTTATCCATCTTTCACAAACAACGCAGACCGATTCAGGCTTGCATGCACTCTGGGATGAGAAGATCGCTCGAGGTAAGCAGCTCGCCTGTAGTTGATCGGCTTCCATGGCTGTGTTTTGATATCAAAGCTTCCGTTTCTTTCTCAGGAGCTCGTGTTCGTTGTATTGAAGATGCCACGAATAGCCGTAGGTTCATGCCAAGTGAAGAGGATGAGCGCGCCTTGATCCTGGGTTACCTGCAATCGATCACGACTGGTACCAATGGCTAGTTCATCACAACAATATGAACTTCTGTGTCTGGCACTTCGAATTGAAAATTATATTTGAAACGTTCAGAATTTGGGTATGTGCAGGCTTCGCGTCGTAGTATGACGTTCGCGCACCGGAAACAGGAGGTAAAGACTGCAACCCGCAGAGCCACATTTACCGCCAATCGCTCGCACGAGCACATTGACGGACGCGTTAAAATATGACGCCAATCAGCCCACTTGTACGTAGCGATGTGAAGTGTGGCGCAAATCCCGCGGTAGGGACCGAGGTTCCATGCTTCTTGCCTTCTTGCCTTCTTCGCTTGCCGCACAGCGTTTGCAACTGTGATCCGCCCGCCCTCGACCCTATTATGCGCCAATGACGGATGACGCGCAGCGTCGCTCGTCTTTCTCGTCCCTTGTCCGCTGCAGGTGGGCTGGTCAGGACGTACCAGTACTTGTCTCATTGACGCGCGCGTTCCCAGGTCGACAGCGTGGACTTCAAGCTCAAGCGCGGGCCGATCTTTGATGTGAAGCGCCAGCCCTGGACCTGTCGCGGAACTGAGATTCGGTCTTGACTGGCTGGATCGGCACGCAGCTTGTCGCCGCTCGCGCGGCTTGTACTCTCCCCACAACGAGCATGACCGCCAAAACGAAGGACGACAAGTTCTGGCTTGAGGACGGGAACCTGGTGCTGCTCGTGCGTGCTTTCCGTCGGTTCTAGATAGCGCCACTGACGCCCTGAACGGTCCGGGAAAGGTCGACGGCGTTTACTTCAAGCTGTATCGCGAGCTGCTTATCAGGCAGTATGGACTCTTCAAAGATATTCTATCTTTGACCGTTGGTCCATCCTCACAGGAAGGATCCTCTGTAGAGCATCCTATCAACCTACCAGACATCTCCGCCAACGACTTTCAGCTGTTACTCTCCCACATGTTGAACGTGTATGTCAGAACCCTCACTCTAGCCTGCTGGTGCTAACCCGTACACCAGCGCTGATTCTGATCCGGAGGAGTTTGCGATGGACGACCAGTTGCGCCTTCTTCGCGTTGCGCACAGACTTCAGGCCGGTGGTATTGTCTATCGCCTGGTGAAGCTCCTCATACCAGCTCTGGATCCGCTTGCCCGACTTTCACTCTGCATTGAGCTCTCCCTCGACGAGCTGCAGCAGGAGCGGATTCAAGGTCGCTCTATACCTCGCTCCTCCGCCACCAAACATACAGCGCCACCACCGGCGTCAGGAACAGTTGATAACACTCAACCCACTGGAAAATCAGACCAAACTTCAAGAATACTTGCCGATGCATTTGTAGTGGTCGTTCTGGACTTCGACGTGAAATTGCCGTTTCACGACCCGCGCTGGCCTTTGAGTGCCAGCTGGCGTCTGCACCTCGCCACTGCACGTGAGCAGGTCGCAGAGGCCCGTCGAAAAGCAACTGGTGACTGGGTTAGAAGCGGGTTTAGCTTCCATTGTGTGAATCATTTTCAGCTGATGTCTTTCTTTATAGGTGAGACAGTCAGGAGCGGCGATAAATCAGTTTTGGTTCGATAAGATTGCTAGACGTAAGTTATAATTTCGACCGTTCCAGGTAGATGTCGTACTCACACGATTCAAGCTGTGTCGAAGGGTTTGGTCGAACATGCTCCTGCCAATGAGGGCGAGACGTTCATGCCCAGTGCAGACGTTCAGCGCGAGTTGGTCCGCCAATACATGCGCAAGATGTACAGCACCGATGGGCTCAACAAATAGATAAGAATGTTTCATTTCCTGGGTACCCGATTTATAGCCTCTTCTTCGCGTTGCTTCCCGCCTCAGTTTGTAGTCCGATCGGCTATCATCATTCGTTATTTGTGATCTTGTCATCCCTGGTGTAGCATAGGTATCACTGGTTCCGACATCTGAGCGAAGACAAGTAGGCCGATCCATCTACTTCATTTATGAAAACCTGTGTCGGCTCAGCCTAATCGTTCTCGTCTTATGATGCGAGAGCTCCGTCGTTTGTTCTCCATAGCTGCCGAGGTTGTGCAAAAGGCGCAATCGGTCTAGTATCGTCTTAAAAGAGACGGGAGAGGTCTGAATTGTCTGCACGTGCTGTCGGGATATGTTTTCCCGCAACGACCGTGGAACAAATTCATGAAAAATAGCACCACTGAGGGCGAATGTGAGGGTCCACAGAGCCAGCACAAGAGCCCTGGAACTTCTTTCCCGATCCGAAAATTGAGCCCTGGTCTCGGTTTGGTTTCCGCGCCTGACGCCGACCGCGTGTTACCGCGCGCGTGTCTGTCAAATTTCCGCCATCAGCATGACCGAAATCGTCAAAGATGAAGAGTTCTGGTTCGAGGATGGCAGTTTGGTGCTTCTTGTATGTGCGATTGGCTCAATTGATTTACCTGATCCAAATTAGCGGACAAACCTGCAGGTTGACGGCGTGTATGTGAAACTGTACCGCGAGCTGCTTTCACGACAGTGTGGCCTGTTCAGAGACACATTGTCTCTAACTCAGAGCTCTACTTCGACGGAAGGGAGTTCTGTCGATGATCTGATCCCCATGCCTGGCGTTGCTGCTGGAGCCTTTCGGCGGCTGATGGGTTCATATTCGGCGTGTACGTGCTACTTGAAGTCTCCGAGCTTTGCTGATGAGAGTGTACAGGGCTGAAGCAGACCCTAGCAATATTCTGACGCTCGAAGAAGAGCATGGTCTCCTGCAGATCGCACACAGGCCGCAAGCCAACGCCATTGTGCTCCGGATAGGAAAGCAGCTACTTCCTCGACTCTCACCACTTGCCCGCTTATACCTATGCACGGAGTATGATCTTGACGGGCTTCTGCGTCGCGCTGTGGAGAATGAGCGCGCGCGCCGAACGCGCGTCAAACACCTGTTGCGCCTCAACGCCACACCAACAGTAGTCAGTATGCTTTCCGATGCATTTTCCGAAATCTTTACGGACCTCGACGTGAAGCTACCGTTTCACGACCCTCAATGGCCACTGTCCACGACCTGGCGTTTACACCTTGCTACCGCACGGGACCAGTTAGCAACCGGGCGCCGCAGCTCACTTGAACGTTACATTGCGAGCTGCCGCCCTGACGAAACCTGGAGTGGAAATGACTGCCTTCAATTTATTCATCTTCCGCAAACGACGCAGACCGATGCTGGACTGCACAAGCTCTGGAGCGACAAGCTTGCCTTAGGTATGGTTTGCATCCTGAGAGACTGATTTAATAACACAAAGTTGCTGTTATTTAAAAAGCAGTCTGCGCCATGTACATGACGCCACCAATTGCCGCAGTTTCATGCCAAAGGAAGCCGATGAGCGCGAACTCGTTTGCGCCTACCTCCGCTCGGTGACCTGAGCGACGCTTTGGGTTTCACACGCAATGTAGGCTACGGTAAAGCTAGAACAATACGGCGATGAATTATGACCTCTCTCCGTGAAAGAAAATATCTACCTGAACAAAGTACGCGCAGGTGGCGTCCAAATCGCATACACACTCATTCGTGTCGAGTCCTGCAACCGAGCCTTTATCTCTTGCCAGGGCGATTCGAATAAGCGGAATACCTCTTGTAACCTTTGTACCAGAAGCTTTGAGTAAAATGCGTCTATATCTGGACCACATTGGCGTCGACGGACGCCCGATGTGGTACAAGTACCCAATGGGACGTCAGCATCAAGACCAAGGAACGAGCAGCGCGACAGTCAAAGGCGAAACAGAGTTTCACCCAAACGGGTAACTCAGGCCGAATCAGGCATCCTCAACGTTGCATCTCAATCGTTAGGCCGGACTTGTGGTTGGCATGGGATGTTTGGCTTTCCCTAAATGCCTCGCTCCCGCCTCGTGCCGTCCTCAGCTTCGCTTCCTCCCACCTCCCACACAGCATGTCCGACGCTTCTACAACTGATAGACATGAAGAGTTCTGGTTTGAAGATGGAAATCTTATTCTCTTGGTCTGTCATTCTCAATTGATGCTAGTGGCTGCGCAACCTGAGGGCCAGCCCAGATCGACAACGTGTACTTCAAGGTGCACCGAGAGGTTCTCGCGCGCAAGACAGGACTTTTCAAAGACCTACTCTCTATGCCTGCAGAGCAAGACTCTACAGAGGGCAACTCTATCGAGAATCCTTTGAGGGTACCCGACATCAATCACTTTGACTTTGCCATTGTTCTGTGTGATATATACGGCCTGTAAGTCGGTGCTCAATTCCAAATCAGACAAAGGAGCTAAAAAGCTCATTTGGTAGTGCTCCATACAGCCGCCTCATGGAAGGCACACACGAAGAGAGCGCACGTATCATCAGAGTCGCACAGCGACTTCAGGCCACAGGAACTGTCGTCAAGCTGGCTATCCAGCTTATGAGCGAGCTCCCGCCGCTCGCTCGCTTATCTCTTTGTCGCGAGCTCGATCTCGATGAAGTTCAGCGCATCGCATCATCTGCGGAGGCGGCCCGGCAGTCTAGAGCGGTCAAAACTGCCGAGCTTCGCGGCCATCCGACCGAGCCTGAACTGAAACCTCAAGAATCAGATACAGCCTCCGCAGATTCTCCAATTCGAGACCTTCTTCTCTTTAACGCGTTCCGCGACGTTGTCCTTGACTTCAGCCTCAAGCTGCCTTTCACCGATAGCAGTTGGCCCGTGGATGATTGGATGAAGGTGCATCTCGCCACTGCGCGTGAGCAGCTCGTCGAAGGGCGGCGGCACAAGGTCCTTCAGATGGCAAAAAGCACCAATGGGGGCTCTTTTAGATCTGCAGACCTGGCGTTCTGCTCGAGCATCGGTACCCTGTCCAACCAGGCGATGCGCACCTGGCCGGTTTCGACTGTTCAAGGTTAGTCATTATTTGATCACGATAAATGGAGCGATGACTGAGGATCGTAACAATAGGCTACACGCTGGGGATCATATACTCTCAGGCTGGCCTCCATGCGTGGTCCGTTCCCGAGCATGAGGAGCTCGCACTCATCCACACATACTGGCAGAAGTTGTTCCCTGCGACATCGTAGGCAGATATTGCGCCATCAACTCTGTTTTTTTTAGACGTAGTAGTCACCGTGAGTCAATAAAGACATAATTGTAATCATGCGAGTAGAATTGAACGTTTTAAATAAGTTCAACTAGCTATCCTGATTCGTTGTGCTAACAGCGAGATGTTTAAATGTTGTCCTCAGAGCGGTTATACACGGCTACTAAGAGCACCTGTATCGCAAGAACATGGGTGACATGGGTGACCTGGGTTGATCTGACCAGCAAATCCTCCAAAGCTTCGCTCTTGGACGCCTTCATCTGGAGGGTGAGTACCGGCAAACCCTCGGAATTTGCGGCCTGCAACGTCGTCATCTGGAGGATTTGCAATCTTGACTCCGACTCCTCCAGTGGTACTTGCTACTCTCAAGGAAGGATGGTTGATAGGACCATCGGGCGAGGCGCTGATTTGGATTCCGGCCAAATACCGCAATACCTTCCAACCGCACCATGTAGGATTCGTATTGAGCCTGTAGGAATCACTCTGAAAGTATTAAAAGGACAATGACATCGCGGTGATCACTGGGCATCATGCTGGCGTCAGGACGTTACCAAGCTCGATCCGTAAATCATGTAGCTCATTTGTAGTTGCATAAGCGGATTAATCAGTAGCACTTGACGCCCAGCCGTGGGATATATCATTCAACACGACCCCTGCCAATTGAATTTCTGAACGAATCTGTCGGCCCATGCGTCTGTAATCGTAGTAGTCGTTTGACTAATCCAGATTTCACGGTCAAGCGAGTTGCGTGGCTGAGGATCGCCAAGAGTTGGATTATTGACTCACAATTGACTGTGTCACATCCCTCAGTGATTTGGCACAACTTTTTGGGTGCAATCGACATGAAAGATGATTTCCTGGTACAGCACATGCATGCGGGGAGCGTGTATTCAGCGAAATTGACCATGCTGACTAAATACTAGGACGACCCTCGCTTCGCTTCGGCCAACGATGTTGTATAGAGGTCACGTGAGCCTACACGTAGACAAAGGCTTGTATAGATGTAATTTGGAGCGCCATGCCGGTCACACGGGTCAAGAAGGTTTGCAGTCAGAGGATCAAGTGAATACCTCTCAGGCTTGTGTATTTCCACCTCCCACCCCCAATTGTTGTCACAGGGCGAAAATGCACAAATAAAGCATGTTTTGAGCTTTCATCGGCTGAACCAGAGATGTTAAATCCTCAGCAGACCGGGAGTGAGAGTTGATGTGTGAGCAGAGACGATGAGACGAGCAGGCTAACCCGCCGCTGTAAGCGCAAACGTCAACCCCGTACATGCTCTCAGAACATCGAAGTTGCCGCGGTGAACTCTCTTTAACCGCATCCGTCGAAATCTCCGTCCTAGGCATCCATTATTTCGGTCGCTGGTACACCAAAGCATACACCAATCCTCCGGTGGACATGCCTCTCAGCCACGGACATAGAACTCATCTCACTGTTGTGATCCATTCTTCTCTCATCCGCATGCAGTGGATGACTCGAGCACCTCTTCCAGGGGACGCGAGAGAGAGCACAGGGAATCTGCAAATACAGGGCCTCTGGTTTTCTTTACTACTTCTAGAGTCGCTTTTACACTATCTGATCTGATCTATCGCATCCTTCAACCACCCTCGTTTCGCTTCGGAGAAAGAGTGTCTTAGTGGTGCTATAGTCCGTAAATCCACTTCTCGGTACCATCCGCTGGCTAGGGACACTGCAGTGCCATCTCACATCGCAATTAATCTCCATCTTAGTTGACTATCTGCAGGAATGAACTCATTTCAAGGAGGGCTGTCGCTAGTGTGCTCCGCTTAAGTTCATCTCGCGAAACATAGTTCAGAACCAAGTTGAGATTGAAATCAAGACCCAGACGCTTGATACAGGCTCTGAGGCGTGGGAAAGTACTTTCGAGAGTTTCAAAAGGCTTCAGACGCAAATTTATGCCTATGGTGACTTT
>Ga0247815_10002707_pt1 | contig 12993 bp, 8 predicted proteins | sample UWRJL194509B1_FD_181014 | JGI IMG/M metagenome (GOLD analysis project Ga0247815, IMG submission 181014) | Plant litter microbial communities from Arlington Agricultural Research Station in Wisconsin, United States - UWRJ-L194-509B-1 | ecosystem: Environmental > Terrestrial > Plant litter >... | reverse complement strand
AATAATGTTTTAAGATCTTCAACCTTTAGCATTTCACCAGAATATATAACTTGTTGCAGGGGCCATTTGCTACCATCAAATGCAACAATATCTGGTGCCAAAACAGCAGCTTCAGCAATTCCGGCAGAACTTACCAGTTTAGCTTCGGTACGTGATAACTCATAGAAAAGCATAAAAGGCACATCCAATTGATAGCTATCAAACTGCGCATTGGTTAGGTCTGCAATTTCCGTAACTGATTTGGCTTTACTAATTACTGCACCGAGATCCTTTAATACCTGTGTACGCCTGCCCGCCAGCATCTTCTCAGTAGTTTCTGTAATGGGGTGAAAAATTCCGCCAATACCACCAGACTCATCGCGGATAGGGGCAAAAGAAAACGTCATCCATGCTTCTTCAAGGTAACCGTATCGTTCCAGAAACATACGCTGATCGGTTATATAGGTACCTTCTCCCTGTTGTCCGCGGGTGAATTTATCACCCACAACTTCCAATGCAGATTCCCAGCAGACACGAAAATTCATACCCATAGATTGGGGATGCATTTCGCCACAAATAGGCCGGTAACTATCATTATAGATTTGAATGGTTTCGGGGCCCCAGGCTATTAATATTGGGAAGGTAGATGAAAGACATAAACTTACTGAAGTGCGCAAACTTTGCGGCCAGCTTTCCGTAGGGCCTAAGGCTGTTTTTGACCAGTCCATGCTGCGGATCAGCTTACCCATTTCGCCTCCGCCTGATAAAAATTGTTCACTGCTTTCAGTCACCTCTATTAACATCGCTTAATTTGAATGTGGTAAAGATAAGGTTTTGAAACATTCGGAAACAATGCCGCTGGCGTATCGTTGCCAATCTTCCTCCCATGAGTATTCCGTCATTTTCTCCACACATCATTAAGAGCGCCAGATGATCCAGTCCGCTGCGGAACCCGGTGCACCACAAGATGACGTAGGCGTTAATTTTAAAGGTGCAAAATAACTTTATAATGCGTATGAAAGTATAGAAATTAAATTGCGTATCGCATTTCTGCGTTCGGTCATACAATTATGAGAGCTAAAATTGTAGTGTGATAGCCGATGGTAGCTAATATTTATCTATTATTGAGTCAGATTTCATATTATTTGCCATTTACGGTTAGCCGATGTCAGTATATCTATTATACAATGATAAACAGCTTCTGGACTCATTAAGATCCGGAGATAAAGACGCATATACCGAAATTTATCAGCGTTATTGGCCGATTCTTTTTCGTCATGCACGTAAACTATTAAAAAATGAGAAGGATGCTAAGGATGTTGTGCAGGAAACGTTTATTAGTTTATGGACGATAGCAGCAGACCTTGATCAAAAAACTTTGCTCTCACCGTATTTGTACATGACCGTACGGAATAAGATTCTAAATATATTTAGGCATAATAAGGTGGTTAATTCTCATTTGACCAGTCTTGATGATTTTATGAGCAGCGGTACGAATATTACAGACCATTTGGTGCGTGAAAAACTATTGATCAAATTAATTGAAGAAGAGATCGCCAATCTTCCGCCCAGGATGCGTGAAGTATTTGAACTCAAAAGGAAATCTAACTTGTCCTACAAAGAGATAGCAGAAATTATGGATATTTCGGATTTGACAGTTAAAACCCAAATGTCTAAAGCAATCAAAATACTGCGTGAAAAATTTGGTGAACAGCTGAACAGTTTTATGCCTTTTCTTTAAATCTATTTCATTTTTTTGGTAAAACTCTTCTTTTAAAGGCTTTTAGTTTTACTTTTCAACTTATCTGACGGTAATCTTATTTATTTTTCCATATTTCTTCAATTTGGATACAACATTCATTTATGCGGGGTGTCATAACCATATACCTAGCAAGAAATAGTACAATGAATAAGGAAAACTCGGCAGAGCTGATTGATAAATACCTGGCAGGGAAATGTTCGGAGCAAGAAAAAGCAGTACTGGAATCATGGTACCTGGTCAATGCTGCATCGGCCACTGATACGTTGCCTGAGCCAGATTATGTAACGATAGAAAAAGAAATGTGGCCGGTAATTGAACGTGCAAGTAATCCGGCAGTGAAGCGGAGAAGGTTATGGCCGAGGATTGCGGCTGCAGCAACACTTCTATTCGCACTTTCTTTTGGGTTCTATACTTATCATTTGCGACAAGCATGGGATGCCGAAAAACGCTATGCAACAAATATTCCTCCTGGTGGAAATAAGGCATATCTTACACTTGCTGATGGAAAAAAGATCAGCTTAACCGATGCAGGCAACGGGCAAATCGCTGAGCAATCCGGGAATAGTATCACTAAAACCGAGGATGGCCGTCTGATATATGTATCTTCTAAGCAGGCGGGCGGGGCGAAGAATACTGATCACTTAAATAACACAATAGAAACTCCCAAAGGAGGTCAGTACCAGGTTCAGCTTCCTGATGGTACCAAAGTATGGCTGAATGCGGCAACATCGCTAAGTTATCCGTCAACCTTTGCCTTGTTAAAGGATAGAAAAGTAGCATTAAAGGGGGAGGCTTATTTTGAAGTAGCCAAAGATAAAACCAGGCCCTTTATTGTGCATGCTGACCAACAGGACATCGAAGTACTGGGAACACATTTTAATATGAGCGTTTACCCTGATGAACCAGCGGCAAAAACCACGCTGCTGGAAGGCTCGGTAAAAGTGAGTGTAGCCGCAGAACAGCAAATACTTAAGCCGGGTGAGCAGGCTGTTACTTTGGGCAGCAGGATCAAAATTTCCCCTGCTGATACGGAGCAGGCGCTGGATTGGAAAAACGGAGATTTTATGTTTAAAAAGGAAAGCCTGGCAGAGGTGATGCGCAAAGTATCACGCTGGTATGATATCACGGTAGTATACGAAAAAGACGTGGACCAGCTGCAAACTTTCAGTGGCCTGGTATCCAGGTCTAAAAATATCTCGGCGGTACTCAAAATAATGGAATCTACCGGACAGCTCAGGTTTAGTATAACAGGCCGGAAAGTAACGGTAATGAAATAAATAAATAAATAAACAATCAACTTATAACCAATTCACTCAAACTAACCACATGGAAAAATTTTACAGAAACCCTTAGCGCAGCCGCAAAATGTAGTTATATGAACCGGGAGTGGTGGAACACCCCCGGTAAAAGTTTAACATTCATTAAAACCCGAACGCTTCGGGCATTGAAAAAATCAACTTATTAATGAACCGTCGTGATTGCTGCAAACCCTTGAAAAGTATAAGCAATCACCGCATAAACAGACGTAAATGTATGCATTTTTACTTTAAAAGCCTATGCAGGCCTTCCGCCGGCATGGCCAAAACCCTGCTTGTAATGAAGCTTATTTTCATCCTACTAACAACCGCGATATTACAAGTAAGTGCAGTGACCTACGCACAGAAAATAACACTACAGCAGACACACGCCCCATTGATCATTGTATTAAAGGAAATCAGAAAACAAACTGGTTATGACTTCTTTTACAGCGATAAAATGATGGACAATGCTAACCTGGTAACACTTCATCTTAAAAATGCTGATCTGAAAGAAGCATTGGAACTTTGTTTTAAAAACCAACCTTTAAGTTACACAGTAGAAAATAAGACAGTGACCATTAAACCAAAGGAGAAATCACTGCTTGACCAGATTATCGACCGTTTAAAAGCGATAGATATTTCCGGTCGTGTAGTTGACGAAAGGGGCTTACCCTTGCCGGGTGCCACAGTCAGGCTAAAGAAAAATACCCTCACCATAGCTGTCATCACAAATAAGGATGGCCGTTTTATATTCGGCAATGTTGATGAGCATGCAATTCTGATTGTATCCTACCTGGGTTACCTGGACAAGGAAATCAGCGCCAATGCAGACCTGCAGAACATTGTATTGGAGATGAGCAATTCCAGGCTCGATGAGGTCCAGATCCAGGCTTATGGAACAACTTCACACAGATTAAATACTGGTAATATTACTTCGGTAAAAGCATCTGAAATAGAGAAACAGCCTGTTGGCAATATTTTACTTACCCTTCAGGGAAAGGTACCCGGAATGTCAATCATTCAAAACAGCGGCATGCCTGGAGCTGCTCCTGCGGTGAAGATCAGGGGAACAAATTCAATCAGCGCAGGAACATCGCCACTGTATATCCTTGACGGCGTTCCGATACCAGAAACACAACAAAGCATTAACCCGGCTGTATTGGGAGGCGCGGCAATGAGTGGTCTGGAGGGAATAAATAACGCTGATATTGAAAGTATAGAGGTATTAAAAGATGCTGACGCAACAGCAATTTATGGCTCAAGAGGTGCAAATGGAGTGATCCTGATTACCACTAAAAAAGGAAGGGCAGGAGGGACAAGTGTAAACTTTAGTACCTATACTGGAATAAGCAGGGTACAGCATTATGTTGATATGCTGGATATCCAGCAATATAACCAGATGCGCCGGGAAGCACTGGCAAATGACGGTCTAACTGCTACAGCAACAAACTCTCCGGACCTGATTTCCTGGGATACAACCAACGTTCATAACTGGCAGAAAGAATTGATAGGGGGCACAGCCGCTACCACTGATGCGAATGTTTCTGTATCAGGAGGTTCTGGAGGGACAACCATTTATGTAAATGCTGGATACCACAGGCAAGGAACGATATTTCCAGGAGATGCCGATGATGTAAGAAAATCTATTAGGTTGAATGCAAACCATGTTTCTCAGAACGGAAAGTTTACCGCAGGAGTTATCGCAGGTTATAACACCAGCACGCTCAATCTGCAGGGACAAGACCTTACCAGCACGATAGACATGGCACCTTCCTATCCATTATATACGGCTACGGGGGCGCCAAATTTTTCTGGCCAGAGAAGTTATCCCTTAGCCTATACCATGCAGCCTTACAACAGCCAAACCAAAACCTATAATGGCCATGCCAATATATCCTACCAACCGGTAAAAGGACTAACTATCAAATTGGATGCAGGTTTAAACAATGTTATAAGCAACCAGACTTTGAAAACGCCCCTGGAATCTTTGAATCCCACTTTGAACACCAGCGGCAGTCTATATACAGGCAATTACCAGACCAATACCTGGATTGCTGAGCCTCAGATTACCTATGCCCGCCGTCTCAATAAACATAGTTTTAATTTCCTGATTGGTACTTCTTTTCAGAAAACAACTGCAAGTGCCATGAGCGGTACGGGTACAAATTTTGCAAATGAGGCACTACTGGGCAATTTAGCTTCTGCGGGGACGATCACTATAGGTCAGTCTGATAACGAATATGCATATACGTCACTCTTTAGCAGGCTGAATTACAATTACGATGAAGAGTACCTGGCGAATGTAAGTTTTAGAAGAGATGGTTCTTCACGGTTTGGACCGGATAAACGCTTTGGTAACTTTGGAGCGGTTGGCCTGGGCTGGATCTTCACTAAAGAACGCGCTGTACGTGAAGCGCTCCCTTTTCTAAGTTATGGAAAGATTCGCGGAAGTTATGGTATAAATGGTAACGACCAGATTTCCGATTATGGCTATTTAACTACCTACAATAGTAGCTCAAATGGTTATCAGGGCACTACACTTGCCCCCGCTTCACTCGCTAACCCTACGTATCGCTGGGAAGAAAACAGGAAGCTTGAAGCAGCGGTAGAATTGGGCTTTTTTAAAGACCGTATCATTTTAAGCACTTCGTTTTTCCGTAACCGTACAGATAACCAGCTGATCAATTACACGCTTTCTCCGCAAACAGGTTTTTCTTCTTATCAGGCTAACTTCCCCGCATTATTACAAAACCAGGGTTGGGAATTCGAACTGAATACGGTCAACCTTAAACAGTCAGCACTTAAATGGAAAACCTCTGTAAACGTTTCATTCAGCCATAACAAATTGTTGAAATTCCCCGGGATTGAACAAACTTCCTATTTCTCTACCTATATTGTTGGTCAGCCGATCACTATTGTAAAAGGATATGTATTCAACGGGCTTTCTGCAACGGGTGTGCCTGTACTGGCTGACTTGAACAACGACGGAAGTATCAGTTCTACGGCCGACCGTATTGTGCTCGGAAATACTGATCCGCTGACAGGAGGCTTGTCAAACGAGTTCAGTTACAAGAATTTTGATTTTAGTTTCTTTTGGGATTACCTGCGCCTGAACAGCTATGATCCGGCGATCTCGGCGGTAAGATCAGGTACAATAGGTACAAACAGAACGGTTGTTGTGCTAGATCGCTGGCAAAAACCAGGTGATGAACTGGTTACCAATACTCCAAAATTTACCATCTCTTCTGCTACATATGTGGCCCGGAATTATCTGCAATCTGATGTGAACTGGAAGGAAGCGAATATTTTCAGGTTGAGAAATATTGCATTCTCTTACAATCTTCCGCAGCAGCTGATGAAGAAGCTAACCATACAAAAAGCCAAAATATTTTTCCAGGGACAAAATTTATGGACATCGGGCGATCATAATACTGTACTGGATCCTGAAACGGGCTATAGCAGCCTGCCGCCGCTTCGTACGTTAACCCTCGGTATCAATTGTACATTCTAATTGAAAAAACATGAAAAGATATACTGTATTAAATCCTTTGAAATATCCCTTACTCCTCATCATCCTGTTTTTGCTTTGTGCAAATATGGCCTGCAAAAAGTTTGTAGACACGCCTTTGCCGGCCAGTAAAATCCCTGCAGAGCTAGCATTAGCTAGCGACGGAAGCCTTGTATCCGCGCTGCTGGGTGCTTATGCTGCAGTTACAAATACAACAGTGTTCACAACCTGCTATTTTAGCGATGAATTGATATTTTCCAATGCGGCAACCAGCACCCTGCAGGCCCAGGAAAATACTTATACCCCGGATGTGGATTATGGCTATTTCAGCAACTACTACAAAGCCATTTACAATGCCAATCTTATTCTCGAGGCCTTAAATAAATCCAATACCATTACCCCGGCAGTGGCTAAGCAGGTAAAGGGAGAATGCGAGTTTCTACGCGCGTTTAGTTATTACAGGTTAATCAGCTTTTACGGAAGCGTGCCACTGGTGCTTACCACTAATGTAGAAGTGTCTGCCACGCAGGGGAATACGCCTGTAGCTCAAATTTATGATCAGATCATAAAAGATCTTCAAGACGCTAAAACCTTATTGCCTGCCGCTTATCCTTCGGCCGACCGGGTACGGGCAAATCAGTCAGCAGTGAGCGCTTTGTTGGCCAGGGTTTATCTGCTGAAAGAGGATTGGGCAAACGCCGAACTGGAATCCAGTCAGTTAATCAGCTCTGCAGATTACAAGATGCCGGCTGATTTAAATGCGGTTTTTGTGAAAGGCAGTACAGAAACGATCTGGCAGCTTTGGAATGTGAATGGATACACACCTGGTGGGGCAACTTTTCTTCCGAGTGTAACCTCGTCTGTATTTTACCGACTGAGGGATGGTCTGGTTAATGCTTTTCCCGCTACGGACAAACGCAAGGCAGCCTGGATAAAAGCAGGTACTGGAGCGTCTGCTAACTTTTACTATCCAAATAAATACAAACAACGGGTAGCCGTCACTTCCGCTGCGGCAGAATATCTGGTTGAATTTAGACTTGCGGAGCAATACCTGATCCGTTCTGAGTCCAGAGCGCATCAAAACAAGATTGCTGACGGCCTTTCAGATTTGAATGTAGTACATGGAAGGGCAAACACAGTTTTATTCACATCTGCTGATCAATCAGATTTGTTATTGAAAATAGAACAGGAGCGAAGACTTGAACTGATGACGGAGGAAGGACTCCGCTGGTTTGATTTGAACCGCACCGGCAGAACTGCATTTTGGCTGGCGCCCATCAAACCTACCTTTACGGCAAGAGCCGTGTTGCTTCCATATCCAACAAGTGTACTCATGGCAAATCCTAACTTAATGCAAAACCCGGGGTATTAATTGAATCCAGGCATTCTTCATAAAAAATGCCTGGGTTTATTTTTTCTTACACTCTAATCAAAAAAAATGAAAATATTTTTCTGGGGCATACTGATGTTATGCTCAATGGCGCTCTCTGCACAAACAGACACTGTGAATATCTCTGCAATAATAGGCGGAAAAGCTGCAGATCAGGATACAGATAAAAGACTAGCGGTAGGGGGGCAGCTTCCGGACTTCACGGCTAATGATCCAGACGGTAAAAAAATCAGTCTGTCAGATTTTAAAGGAAAATATGTTCTGGTAGATTTCTGGGCTTCCTGGTGTATTCCCTGCAGAAATGAATTTCCTTTTCTTAAGAAGGCATACAGTAAATACAAAGATAAAAACTTTGAGATCATAGGTTATTCAATAGACTCAGAAGCCTCTGTATGGGTATCTGCTATTGAAAATGATGATACGCCATGGGTGCAGGTGTCTCATTTACTAGGATACAAAGATCCTGTTGCCGTTAATTACCAAATAAATGGGGTGCCTGCTAACTGGCTAATAGCTCCTGACGGGAAAGTGATTGCGCGCAATTTGCGTGGTGAAGAAGTAGGAAAGGTGCTTGCCAAATTTATCAAATGACAGATTATGAAATTGTATAAATCTTATTTTCTGCTGTTTATTGCAGCAGGTTTTTCCCTGACGGTTGTTGCGCAAAATCTGAAACCAATAAGGGGAACGATTAACCAGAAGTATTCAGAAATAAAAACCTGGTCGTACGACCTGCCAAATGGTGCGAGGATGGTGATCAGACCAGATGATTCATCGTCTGTGATCCAGATCCGTGCATTTAGTCCGGGTGGTGCATTATTGTTTCCGCAGGATGATTATGCTTCGGCAGTTTGTGCTGGGGACATTATCGCGGCACCTTTTGAAAAAAAAGATGTAGCTTCCCTGCACATGACCGCTGGGGTGGACAGCAGGTACGCTACTTTAACAGCTAGCTGTACTGCCCCGGAACTTGAAAAAGCACTGCAGCTGATCTACAGTTATTTTACCGATCCTAAGGCAGATAAGGCTGCTTTCAACACTAAGGTGGCTCGGTTGAAAAAAGAAGAGCGACTAAGGTTGAGTCTGCCTGAAAATGTGCTTTCTGATACATTGAGTGCTGTTTGCGGCCAAAGAAGGGTAACAATGGCCGCGCTCCAGTCGGCAAATGCGGACCGGGCCTTTGCAATATTTAAATCCCTGTTTGGCAATGCTGCAAATTTCACATTTGTACTCACCGGAAAACTGTCTGGTACTGCGTTCAATGAAAGCCGTAAATTAAACCTGATTTCAACATATCTGGGCGCACTGCCTTCGAAAAAAGACATGTCACAGGAATTGGCAAAACCGAACCGTAGCAGAAGTACATTTTCTACAGAAGGGGAGCAGGTCCTGCTAAAGGCGATCCCTCAAGTTCCTGCAGGCAAAATTTACAGAACTGTTTATGCAGGTAACAGCCCTTATGCTACTGTTAAATTGATCTATCATGGCAACTATGAGTTTAGCGACTCCACGGATCTTCAATTAAAGGTGATGACCTATCTGCTTGGGCAGCAGTTGGGCAGCAGAGCTGAACTGAAAAACGCAACCGCATTGCTTTCGATTGATAGATATCCCAGGCGGAATTTCTTTATCACAATTACTTATCAGTGCCCGCCTCAAGAATTACAGAGTAGTATAAAAGATGTGCAGGAGAGTATCAAAAACCTGCAGCAACATGCATCACCAGATGTTATTAAACTGTATGTTACAGAACAAAGGCAGCTCCTGAAAAAGCAATTTTTTAACAACGGGTTCTGGACAGATTACCTGGAAACAAAGTTTAAGCTTGGCGAGGATCCATATGATATAGCCCATTACCCGTATTATTTCAGAAAGGCCACTTCGTTGTCGATACAACAGGCCGTAACTGATTTTTTGACGACTGAAAATTGCGTCCAGGCGGTATTGCTGCCAACCAGAATGCGGCGTAAATAGTTGGGCAAGTCCCTATAAGATTATCAGAAGATTTAAAAATACAATATGAATACAATTAAATGTCTGGCCTTGGCCAGTTTGTTGCTTTTCGTGTTTTCCTCATCAGTGAAATCACAGCACATCATTCCGGTACCCAAGCCAGGAACGATAAAAAATGAGTCAAAAGTGCCCGCTCTAAATATCACGCGCCTTACTTTAAGCAATGGTATGAAAGTTATTCTGATGCCAAATATGTTTGAACCTGGCTCAATCTACTTCTCTCTGATTTCACCAGGCGGAACATCTTCTTATGCTAATGCGGATTATCTTTCTGCAGAACAGGCAGCTGTAGTTGTGCGCGCAGGAGGGTTGGGGAATTTTGATCAGAAGGAACTTTCGGCATACCTTAAAGGTAAAAAAGCAGGGGTGAACAGCTTTATAGTTGGTCGCACAGAAGGGCTCAACGGACGTACTACACCTTCAGATCTGGAAACTGCAATGGAGCTGACCAATGCTTATTTCACAGCGCCCCGTAAAGATGCACAGGCATTTGATGCAATGATTGCTCATTGGAGAGCTGAACTGCCGGATCAAGTGAAAACTGCGAATGATATCTTTAAGGATACCATCCGCATGGTTAGGGCAAATTATAACACACGTTTCCTTATGCCAATATCTCATGACCGTTTGGACCAGATTAGCCTTGATAAATCTTTTAAGATTTATCAAGAACGTTTTGCTGATGCATCTAATTTTAGCGCCATATTTATAGGTGATATAAATGCGCAACAGATTAAACCTCTGTTGGAGAAATATCTGGCTGGTTTACCCTCTACCTATTCCAATGAAAAAACCACAGAACTTGGGATTAATATTCCGAAAGGTAGGAAAGAAAAAAATGTTTATAAAGGAAACGCAACCGAGGCACAGGTGCAGCTTTTATACTCGGGTGAATTTAGTGCGGATGAAAAAAATAAATTTCTGCTGACCGCAGTGGTGAATGATTTGAGGCGGCGCTTGCCAGGGAAAGTGAAGTCTGTGGATAAAGGGGTGTATGGGCCTGGTATAAGTTCCAACGTAGTTACAGGTAATGATGATCATTATGAAATCAGCATAGAGTTTGCCTGTGTGCCTGAAAGGATCGACCTGATCATTTCAGCGATCAATACAGAGATTAAAAATTTCCAGCAGGCTGGTCCTGATCTGGCGGCGCTGGAGAAATTAAAGGTTGAAAATATTAAGGCCAATGAAGATGCTTTAAAGACAAATGGTTTCTGGATCAATTATTTAAAGGCGCAGGCGGTACGGAATGCTCCACTTGACGAAGTGCTGTCTTATGCAGACAGGGTTAATTCTGTCCATCCATCGGATATCAAACAGGCAGCAGCGAAATTTATGAGCGGGAAAAATTTCATACGTTTTGAGCTTCTACCTGAAAACAGTAAATAATACAACTGCATTATCATAATTATCCTCACTGATTTATTGATTTGTTACTTCCACTGAAATTATAACGCCTCTTTAAGTCAGTGATGGTTTTTCCATCATACCGATATACGCCGTTCATAGATCCGAACCAAATACTTCCATCGCTAGCTTCCAAAATCCCACAAAGCATTCTATCTATCACCATTATTTCCTTTACAGTAGGCATTTTAGTATACAAAGATTTTTGATCATAACGGGAAAGCGTCCAATGACCGGTTCCATTCGGATTTATTGCACCTGTTGTCCATATGTTTCCTTTGTTATCTTCGATTATAGCTGAAGCACTTCGCTGCGTTACTTTGTGGAAGGTTCTCCCGTCATAGCGCCAAAGACCAGCTGAAAGGGTGAGCGTAGTGCCTTTTCTATCTTTTATTATGGATGCACCGAACCAAATATTGCCTTTTCTGTCTTCGATTATAGACCAGACGTTATAAAAAGCTTTACCTTCTTTGTTTTTAAAAACAGTGAAGGTTTTCCCATCATAAAAACAGGCATCACCATTTGTGCCAAACCATAATTTTCCACTTTTATCTTCCAGTATAGTGTGAATACCATTATTAGAAAGTCCTTCTTTCGTTGTAAAATTCCGAAATGATTTTCCATCATAACGGCTTGCCCCACCGCTCGTACCGAACCAGATATTGCCGGCTCTATCTTCAATAATAGACAACACCGCATTACTGGCAAGTCCCTCCCTGGTTGTAAAATGTTCAAAGGATTTACCATTGTAGCGATAAACACCTGAATCAGTAGTAGAAAACCAAAGATTCCCACGTCGATCTTCCAGAACATCCCAGTACCTGCGCGATCCTATTTTACTGCTGAGATTAGTGAATGATTTTCCGTCGTACCGAAAAATACCAGCGAATGATGCAGCGATCAGGATAGTCCCATTTTTGCCTTGTTTAACATTGCGAACCATTCTGTTGGGGCCGTAGGAAGTAACCGTGTCTTTGATTCCATAATTGATATAATCTTGGTGTGACCCAGTTTGATGTGGCCGACAGGAAGTGTATAAAACAAATATTAAGGATAAAGCATACAACTGAATGTATTTCATAATAGGTATCTTTCTAAGCTTTGTTAAGCCGCGTGGGTTTCTTACAAAAAAAAATTTACCAAATTGGTTAGAAATTAACCCGGTAAGGGATGATTAAATAATCTCAAATGTGAGATCAATTCAGTTGTTGCGGCTCTACCTGCCCGGTTAGCACCTACCGTAGATGCAGAAGGACCATAACCTACCAAATGAATCCGGGGATCTTTCACAACTTGTGTTGCCAATCTTCCTCCCATGAGTATTCCGTCATTTTCTTCACGTAGCATTAAGGGCGCCAGATGATCCAATCCGCTTCGGAAGCCGGTGCACCACAAGATGACGTCGGCGTTAATGTGGTGGCCATCTGCCCATTGAACACCATTTGTAGTAATTTCGCTGAACATCGGTTGACGGTTAAGCACGCCGCGCGCTTTCATCTTCTCAATTGCCGGAGTCATAGGAATGCCGGTAACTGAAACAATGGATCCCGGTGGTAGTCCCTGCCTTACACGATCCTCCACTTTTTGCACTGCGGCCCTTCCGGTTTCTTCCAACCATGGACCTTCGCGAAAGTTA
>Ga0247815_10002705_pt1 | contig 12995 bp, 17 predicted proteins | sample UWRJL194509B1_FD_181014 | JGI IMG/M metagenome (GOLD analysis project Ga0247815, IMG submission 181014) | Plant litter microbial communities from Arlington Agricultural Research Station in Wisconsin, United States - UWRJ-L194-509B-1 | ecosystem: Environmental > Terrestrial > Plant litter >... | reverse complement strand
TGTACCCGTCAAAATGCATATCTGAGCGAGACCCGAGCGAGTGTGCGAAGAAGGATCCTTCATAGGTGGAGGCGAGGGAGATGTGAGCGGGGAAGAGGCTTGAGGAGGTGCGGAGGTTCAGTGTCGACGATGGAGGTGCTGATGAGAAGTGGACGGAGAGAGGGCCGTTAGTAGTCGTAGTTGAGATGTAAAATGTGCCAGGGTCGTCAGAATCATGCGTGTACAGATCCAGAGTGGCTTTGAGGGTGCTGGAAGACGTAATCAGTCGTCAGGTTCGAGCTCGAGGAGGCTGTCTGAACCCACCTGTTGGTTACAGAAAGAGAGACCATTGGTACATGGCCATCGCACGCATTTGGGCCGCCGTATTTCACCGATAAATGCAGATCAATCGGCGTGCCGGTCGTATTGATCACAGTTGAGCAGGTACTGTTTAGGCTGCCCGTGACTGCGGCCTTGCTCGACACACTCAGCGACTGAACCTCGGTGGACTAGATCCTGAGTCAGTCTACAAAGTAAATTACAAAAAAAAGTGGAGATGGAACGTCACCTCAAAGTTGATATCACCGCTGTGGCCCTCGAGGGCGACACTTCCAAACGACAATCCGTCGCGGAAAGTGTGGGTGAAGTTCACAAGCGAGGACTCTAGACTCCTAGCACTCATCTGACCGCTCGAAGGAAAGGTGACAGTAAGGTGTACGGATGTTGAATACTCTGTCAACTCCGGTGGCAGATCATAAACCTGCCAGTGTGCGACGAGTTAGTAAGCTATATCACCAACTGCCCAGTCAGCATGTAAACGCACCAGGATACCAAGCCCTCTTGCACCACTCTGCCGCTGGAACAAGCAAAATTCGAGTGGCGGCGGCAAGTCTCCGTCCACAATTAGTGTCGCCGTCGGGTGTTCAACGCTTGGGTCGACTTCAAACGAGACGCTGCCGACGAGGTTCTGTGGTTGTCGACCTGCTGGCGCGAACAAGTATATATCCTCCGATTCGAGCACAACAGGCGCATATGAAATCGATCGTCGAACGTCACCGTGCCGGCTGCGGCGGACGGTGGCGAGTGAAGGGTTAAAACATCTGCGCAAGTCACCGCGGTCGAATGCGCCAATTTTCGGACTAGTGGCTGGCCTTTGATGAGATACTCGTGCATCCCCTGACACAGGTATCCTGGTATCCTGCGGGTCTGAGCCCTTTAGAGGTGTGAGGAGTGGGTTCGAGGTGAATTGGCATCCAATGAACGACAGGACTAGCGCGGTGAGGACCAGCACGACCGCGCGGCAGGCGATCCAGAGCCGTTGCGTCCTCGCACGCTGTGCGTTGTCGCTCTCGAGAAGAACGGTCTCCGCTGCGAAACCCATGAAGGAGAGGAGAATAGCGGCAGCGGTCGCGGTCACAGTCGCGGGTCGGAGAACGGCCGAGCGTCAATGGGTGAGGCATGGACGCGAGAGTATTAACGCGGCGCGCTTCAGCCACAACGGTGTTTGTGAAGTTTAAGGGGTGGGAAGAGCGAGAATGCGAGGGTATGGCATTGGTCGCTTGTAATAGGGGTGTATACATGACTTGCACGAGTGGCGACGCGAATAGATCATGTAGCTGAATGTGTCAAAATAGGTCGTGTACTGGAGGAAAAGCCACAAGACAAGCTGGAAGGTGGTTTGAACGTGTTTGAAGCAAGTTTGGTGATGTAATATGAGCAGTATTACGAAAAATTTGGTGACCGAGTCGAGATGACTGGGCTCATGTGACCAAGTCGCGCTGGCGGGGTTTCGATCGCGTGGCGTTTCTTTTGGACTTGTTCTTACTCTTTCTCCGCCTCGTCACCGTCTCTATTCCCGGCCCTTCCCAACCCACCCCACGATGAGCGTCGACAATCCCAGCCTATTACAGCCTCTCACAGTTGTATTCGGTGGCTGCTGTAGGTAAACTTCCCCACAAATCCACTTGCGCCAAAAACATTCAGACACGCCACTAACCTACATACGTGTTGCGCAGCAATGCCTGGTCGCTCGAACAACTCCTTACACACGACGCCCGACTCGGCACTGCACTCACGTTGATTCAAATGGTCTTCACTGCGCTGCATTCATTTCCTGTCTTGCTGGGTCCGCGGTCGGTGCCGTTGCATGCGTGGGCGACGCAGGTGGTCGTGCTCACCGCAATGAGCCTTCTCAACGGCTGGGTATTTCTGTATCCCGTACCTATAACGGTGCAGATAATCTTCCGGTCGGCAGCGCTTATTGTCAGCATGGTGTTTAACTGGGCGTTGAACGGGAAGCGGTATTCCTTGGTGCAGCTGGTACGTCCTGTAGTTATTGAGTGAAGAACCAGTCGCTGACGTGATTATGACGACGTAGTGCTCGGTTGCCACTGTCACAGCAGGCGTTATAGTAGCGACGTTGTCGAAGCCGAGTAGCGGGAAAGACGCACCAGTACCGGACACAGCGTCGTACCTCACCGGCATAGGTCTACTGTCGCTCTCGCTGCTCATGGCCGGAACACTGGGCATCTTGCAAGAACGTACGTTCGCAAAGTACGGCCCACACTGGCGCGAGGGAATGTTCTTTACAGTGAGTGTCGACGTCGAGGATGCATGCCTTCATTCATTCCGTCGTTCGAGCACTGCCTGAGACTCACCTCGCCTGCAGCATGTCATGTCGATACCGCTCATCGCATCCACACCTGGTCTTGGAAGGAGCTTCAGCGCATTACGAGCCACGGACGTCCGCACAATGCTACCCGTACTCGTCCTCAACGTTGTCACGCAGTCCGTCTGCGTAGCCGGCGTCAACCAGCTCATGTCGGTGCGTCAACCTGACCCTCCGCACAGCATACATGTTGTTCTCCTTGCTTACTATTCTGTGTTCCTCATGTAGAGGGTATCCTCAGTGTCGACCAACATCGTACTGACGACGCGCAAGGCGCTCAGTCTGTGTATCAGCGTGTGGTGGTTTGGGAGTGGGTGGAACGGACAGCTGGCGCTGGGCGCCGGGTTGGTGGGTGCTGGGACGATTCTATATGCGTATTCGTCGTCGCAGGAGGGTCCTAAGGCGCCAAAGATCAAGAAGGAGTAAGCTTGGTGCTGCACAACGATGTATTGTAAAGCATTTATTGTAAGATTATCCTACAACTTTGTGGTTGGACTCCTATGATTCTCGAGACGAGCGCATTGCGGCGCCATCTGAGAGCGAATATCATCTCAGGACGCCTTTGCCCTCGGTGCCTCTACTTGCAAGCCAGATCACAACGCCACTCATTTCGTTCTCTACGTGCCCTCGCCGATCTGATGCCTGATGTCGCAATCTGTTCTTCTGGTTCCTCGTATAATTTGCTGAGGCCATATGCTGGTCGCGCAGTCCTGAATGACGTTCTGATCATTTGTCCCCTGGTTGTCGAGACATGGTCGCCTTTGTAGCTCCCGTCGTATTTCCGCAGAGATTTGTGCCACAGCATACCCCCCCTGCTACTTTCGAAGTGACATAGGAGGGTTGCTATGAATCGTCCTAGTTTTCAGAGCAGCGCGTCGTCCCAACTCCTTCCTTCGTCACTGAGCTATACGTGCAACCTACGCAGCTATCTCCACTGCTCGTGTATTTGTTGGGTTTTTGTACAGGACTTGGATTATTGGGAATGGAGATGTTTGGACCTTCGTGTCGATTTATGTCACGGCGACAGGTCGATATTGTTTCGACATCGTGGGGATGCTATGCCATTCGCCGGTACCCATTCACGTCATCCAAGCGCCATCTGTAGCCCATTGTTTTGCTTCTAGCTCCTTTCTAAGACCGTCGAGCTCCTTTGCGCTTCACAGGCTCGTTGCTGAACCCTATGCATCCCACGCGATTATCTCCGCTAGGGTCTTCAGACAGGAGCCCAGCCTCATGATCTCAGCCTGTCACCCCTGACCACCGTACAGAGAAGCCACGGAGACCGCTCCATATGCAGATCCAAGCCGAGATAAGTAAATTAGAGTCCTGCCGCAATTTGCGGTGCGCTAGCGGAGTTAGAAGTTGATCCGAGGAGGTCAGTATTGAGACGTAGGACAGCAAAGTTAAGGCAAACGATCAGAGTGAGAATGAGAAGCGTGGGAGCTGGTGGGTGCACAAACTTCTTCTCTCGAGAAAAAAAAAAGGGGAGGGGGGCTTGTATCGCTACTACGGAAGTGTAGGGATTGGATCGCCAGTATTGGTTGTGGTTCACGCCAACCCGCATGCCACAGCGGATCGTGTCCCAATCAATGCCTTCAGGCTCAACCACCTCGGCCCCAACAAAACTCAAGTTTATTGATAGGAGCAGAAACGGTATTAGGGCTGTGCGCAGATAATGCACGGACAAGGCTCCGCGGAGAAGCCGCTAGAGCAAACCACTACCAAATGAGTGCAAGACATCCACATGCTTCTGCTTTGCAGAGGGATCGACAGCGACAAACATGGCGAATCAGTAGTCATTCTCTCAGTTGACAGTGACGACGGCCATGCCGGCCCCTAGCAGTGTACATTGATAGCAGGCACTTCGTCCGGCGTCTCTAGCGCATCAGACGTGTCAACGAGAAGACTTGACCTCTAACGGTTTCGCCTGTCGCGGGAATCGCTATGCACTAATTGTACATCCGAGGCCCGCGGGTCGTAGTCCGCTCATTGCAGCGTTTCATCTTTATCACTCCGCCTCGCCAGTGACAACTGCGTCACTGTGAAGCTGCGACATGGTATATAAACAGAACTGGCTAAGGAGTTACATCCTCGTCCTCGTCCTCGCCTTCCCGCGCTCCTTACACGCACAGCTCGTCTACTCATTCGACACAAACTTAGTGTTCCAGTAGCTCTCGCACTCCGTCTCCTAATAACTGGTTGTTTTGTATTGACGACGACGGCGACGGCAATTGTGGCAACACCATCATGACGGAGGTCAAGAAGCAGAAAGATGGTGGCGGCGGGAGAGGCGGCTCAGACGAGTCTCCATCAGCTGGTGGCGAGTGGGAATGGAGATACGGATCTTTCTTGCCTGGAGAAAGAACTGCGACACCTATGTCCGAGGGTGGTGGTGATGCTTCCAAATTGACAAAGCCACCCTTTGCAGGCCGCATGGTCGGCGGTGGTACACGAGTGCGTATTCCAACAGCCACATTTTTTCATTCATCTGCTGAAGTGGGCATCTGTTAGAGCCAGATTTATGGTGATATACGATACGGCTCTGGCTACCCCAGTGGTGCGCTTTCTGTCAGCGGCGCGCCATTTCCGTTCGGGTTCTACCCTCTGTACATGCTAGGTCCAGGCATGAAATCGACGGAAGAAGTAAGGCTTAGCTATCTACAACATTTTCTGTCGACTGACACCTTGATTCAAGTACGCACCGTCGACCCTAGATTACTGGCGAGCCGGCGGCGAAATGGGCGCCCAATTTCTCATCTCCAAACCACTAGGATCCGGTGTAGGCCGATTCTACCTCATCGGTGATTTGTCCTCCGTCTCTGTGGCACAGGCGGCCTTGACGGTTAACTGCAATGCGACGAGCGCCGATGAGCCGTTTACCGCGCTCATATACCCGACCCCAGACGGCACAAATATAACACACTATCCAGAGACGACAGAGATTATCCAGTTCTACCGCACGTCAAGCTTCGCACTCGCCCTCAGTGGGTTCAATGCTAGCGTGCTCCCAGAAGGCACTGTATCCGCCAATGCTGCACTCCCAAACTCGGTCGATCGCGTGTTCCTCCAGTGCATCAACTCGACCATCGCATCCACCATACCCATCTCGGATGCGCGAAAGGAGCGACATTTACGAAGCGCTGTAAAGCTCACGACGATACTCAGTGGCGTGATATGTTTGCTACTCGTCGCCCTTGTTTTCACTTACACAACGCGAGCATGCGGCAGGCTCTTCAGGTGGATAAAGCCAAAGGCGGCTGGTCAGACCGTCAAAGCGTCGTCCCTGTGGTGGCGGAGGCCCTCCAGAATACGGTTTATCATCATATTGTTAACGGTTGGGCTTTTCATCGCGATCCCGCTGGTTGCTGGCTTCCGGATTCTGGTGAGTTTCGTGTACAAGAGGGTGCTTTCCAGCGTTGATGCAGTTTACAGGCCCGCGATAACTCAGTGAACGCGGCAGTGGCCTGGAGCATCATCGCGAACGCGGAAAACGGATCCGGGGTGAGCGCTAAGGACTGGCAACGTCCGTCTTTCTTAACATGATCACTGACAACACATCCGAAACGCAAGATTTTTCTTGAGAGCACAATTGGAGGATGGGACATGGGCACCAAGACGCTTTGTACGCAGAGCCTCTCACGTATACGAGTAACTTTACAACAGCTCATCTGGGGGCAGCGTTTCGGTTTATCCCGATGATATGCACCCTAAACGGTGAGAATTGCAGCAAATCTCTCAAGGAAGATCTCTTCTTCTTTCAAAACGCGTACGTAGTTAATTCATTGCACGTGCTTGACTTAATCCGAGGAACAGCGATGCGCTAAGCGGCGGCGAGTTCAACAAATCGAACGCGATCCTTGAGTTCAAGAGCAAGTTGCAAAACATTGATTTTAACCAGGCCATGGAGTTACAAGCGAGTCAGTACGCAGTGGCGGGTACCAGAAATGGCGGGTTAGAAACAGACGTGAGGTATCCTTGGGACTGGTAAGTGCCGTAGTGCTGTTTCATCTCCTGGCTCACCCGACCTGTATCACACCAGGTACGGCGTTGATACACTCATTGCCGCCACGCGTGACGATCTCAACACGACTGTACCAATCCTAGGTATGCGGCTTCGCAACGCAATGCAAACCGAATGGAGGTTCTCAGTGTCGTACCGCCACGTTAACATCGACTCGCAAGCGGCAAAAATCAGCATTAAATTCGTTCTCGACCGCACGTATGCTACAGCTGTCAGTGCCGTGCTCATCTTCACATTGAATTGTGAGTAATCAGCAACTCTGCAAACTCCATAGCGTGCCGAACTTCGTCAACTGAACTACTATTTCTGGTGAATCATCAGGGATTGTGACGCTGGGCATTTTATGGATGACACTTGCATATCGAATGTCTAGTTATCGCTCGATGGAGGGATTGGAGAGCATTGCTCTGCCCTTTGCGTCACTGTTCGCGTTGCCAACGATGAGGAGTGTCATGCCGGGCCAACCTCCACTCGGTGAGTACTGGATCTTGCAATACGACTGTGCGTGTGTGACTGACAGAGTGTTCGGTACCAAGGCTGTTTTATCGACTTTGCGGGTATCATTCCCAACCTCGCCATTTGTAGCATCTGTGTGAGTGTCTCCTGCTCTTATTGCGGGGGTAGTCGCGACGTTCCCATTGGCTTACTGTTTTGGCTCAGGCGACATATCATATGATAGCTCGCATCCGTAGAGCGTCCAAACGGAGCTTTCCCTGGCAAAAGGATTCTGACCCCTGTTAACAAGATGGCGTCGCCTTGAATGGATCGATCTCTCCAGACTAGCGTCTCCTACAATCTGTTCTGTACCAACAGAGTCACATAAACGACAGGCTTCATTACACCGCTGTTTAGTCCATTAACTGAACTGTATGATACAGCGGTTCGTGCCCCAACCTGTGCCTTCAGATTTAGCCTCCTGTGCACTGCCAGAACTCAAGTATATGAATGGGAGCGGAACATCGTTGGGTTAGTGCACAGATGATCCCGAATGCTATTCGTATACAGGCAAGGTTCCGCAAAAATGCCGTAAGTGCAACCATTGCCGGATAAGTGTAAGATCTCCCAGTGCCGGTGCCTAGCAGCTGGATCATCAGCGACAAACATGGCGAATCATTTGACATTCTTTCAATTGTCACTGACGATGGTCATATCAACCCCTGCGTGTATTGAAATCAAGCACTTCATTCAGCGCTTCGGATGTGTCAAAGAGAAACCTTGACCTTCGACAGTTTCACCATGCCCGCGGGAATTGCTGTGCTCTATTAATAGCAAATCCGAGGCTCTGCGGGACCTAGTCTGCTGATTGCAGCGCTTCATCGTTAGGGCTTCTTTTCCCCGACGACAGCTATGTCGCTATGAAGTTTAGTCACGGTACAAAAACAGGATCGACCGTGCCAGCTCTTCCTTGTCCTTATCGTCCTCGCTCCCCCGCGCACTATACGCGCTCAGATTGTCTGCTCGTTTCTCCCAGTACTTCAGTAGCTCTCGAACTTGGTCTTTCAGTAGCCGTGGCATTCTTGTGATTGACTACGACAACATCATGGAGGTCGAGAATCAGAAAAATGGTGACCACGGCGGAGGTGGCTCATATTGTACTCAATCATCTGGCAGCAAATGGGCATTCAGATCTTTCTTGCCTGGCCCATCTGGTAGAACTGCAACACCTATGTCCGAAGGTGGTGGTAGGGCCTACAAACAGACAAACGGTCCCTATGTAGGCCGCTTGATCGGCGGTGGCACAAGAGTGAGATTTCCAGTAAACATCGGATCTAACTCATCCGCTGATGTGGGAGTTTGGCAGAGCCAGATTTATGGTGACATGCGCTATGGCTCTGGATATCCCAGTGGCGTGCTTTCTGTCAGTGGCGCGCCGTTTCCGTTCGGTTTTTACCCTCTCTATATGCTAGGTCCAAACATGAAATCGACGGAAGAGGTGAGCCACAAGCACGCACAAAACACTTCATAATTAGAACTTTTGGTGAAGTACGCGCCGTCGACCCTAGGTTACTGGCGACCTGGTGGCGACATCGGCGCCCAGTTTATCACCTCCAAACCACTGGGACCCGCCGCAGGCCGGTTCTATCTTATTGGTGAATCTTCATCTGTCTCTGTCGCGCAGGTGGCCTTGACAGCTAACTGCAACGCGACGAGCCTCGATGAGCCGTTCACCACCCTCATGTACCCAATTCCAGACGGCACAAACACCACACACTACCCAGAGACGACAGAGATCATCCAGTTCTACCGCGCGTCGAGCTTCGCGCTTTCTCTCAGCGGGTTCGATGCCAACGCGCTGCCAGAAGGCACGGTATCCGCCGACGCTGCATTCCCGAGCTCGGTCGACCGCACGTTTTTGCAGTGCATCAACTCGACCATCGCGTCCACCATACCTATCCTGAATGCCTCGGACAAGCATACGCTACCACGCGCTGTATTTCAAACGATTATATGCAGTGGTGTCATAGGCATCTTGCTGGTCGGTGTTGTTTCAACTTACTGGCGGAGTATTAGAGACTCTTGTTTCCGTCCAATGCGGAGGCTCGGCAGGCAGATGAAAGCAAATATCGCCGGTCGGGACCCTTCTTATCGTTACCAGCGGGGAATTCCGACGCCACCTGTCGACGTCGAAACGTCGCGGTCACGGTGGTGGCTTTCCAACATACGTTTATATACGGTATTGCTAGTGGCTGCGCTTTTGGTGGGCTTCGTGTGAGAAAGGTGCCGTCATGCGTTGACGCGATTTACAGGCCCGGGACAACTCAGTGGACGCAGTCGACGTTGGAAGCATCGTCGCGGACACGTCCGGAGTGAGCAAACTCCATTTTCCTTAGCATAATCACTGACAACGCTACCTAAATACAAGATTTTTCTCGAAGGCACAATCGGTGAATGGGACATGGATACCAAAACGCTCTGTACGCAGAGCCTCTCACGTATGCAGGTAGCGCAATAGCTCATCTCGGCGCAGCGTTTCGGTTTGTTGCGATGTTATGTGACACAAACGGCGAGAACTGCAGCAAATCTCTCAAAGATGATCTCTTCTTTTTTCAAAATTCGTTGGTCTTTCGTTCTTCGCAAGTACATGGCTTAATCCGAGGGGCAGTGATGCGCTAGGCGAGGGCGGGTTCAACAAATCGAATGCGATCCTCGAGTTCAAGAGCAAGTGGCAAAACATTGCTTTTGACCAGGGCATGGATTTGAAAGCAAGTCAGTACGCAGTGGCGGGCAAAAATGGCGGGTTAGAAACAAACGTGAGGTATCCATGGGACTGGCAAGTGCTTCCGTGAACTGCTTCATCTCCTGGCTCACCGGAGCTGTATCGTACTAGGTACGCCGTCAGCATACTCGTCGCTGCTACGCGTGGCGATCTCAACACGACGGTGCCGATTCTTGGTGTACGGCTCCGCAATGCCATGCAAACCGAATGGAGGTTCAAGGTTGGGTACCGCCACGTCAACATCGACTCGCAAGCGGCAAAACTCAGTATTTTATTCGTTCTCGACCGCACGTACACTACAACTGTCAGTGCCACGCTCATCCTCATACTGAATTGTGAGTTATGAGCACCTCTACAAATTTTACAGAGTGCCGAACTTCGTTGACCGAGCTAATACTTCGGGTAGATGATCAGGGATTGTGACGCTGGGCATTTTATGGATGACACTTGCATATCGAATGACTAGTTATCGCTCGATGGAGGGACTGGAGAGCATTGCTCTGCCTTTTGCGTCACTCTTTGCGTTACCAACGATGAGGAGCGTCATGCCGGGCCAACCCCCACTCGGTAGGTACTGGTCTTTGCAGCACGACTCTGTATGTGCGACTGACAAAGTGTTCGGTACCAAGGCTGTTTCATCGACTTTGCGGGTATCATTCCCAACCTCGCCATTTTCAGCGTCTGTATAAGTGCCCCATGCTTCTCTTACTGCGGGATAGTCGCGAAGCCTGCCTTGGCTTACTCGCTCTGACTCAGGCAACGTTTCATATGATGTCTCGCATCCATGCAGAGGCCAAACGGAGATCTGAACCCCTCTGAGTATCCAAATGGTTTTTGCGCCCAATTGAAACGACGACGTCGACTTAAATAAACTGGCCTCTCCTGAACAGCGCCTGTACGATCACCTCTATAACAACGAAAACATGCATACGACCTCTGGTTTGTATTATAGTCCCGTCACTACTCTTTGCCACTTCCATGAGACAGCGAATGCCTGATCCCTGGACCACCCCTCAAATTCTTCGGTATCATGTTTGATCCTCGCCCTCACAACGGGAAGGGCCACATATTTCGTCCAGGAATACTCTGACCCATCAATGCTGGTTGTGGTTCACACCAACCCGTATGCTACAGCAGATAGTGACCCAATCGGTGCCTCCAGATTTGACCTCTCCTGCGGCGACAGAACTCAAGTGTATCGATAGAAGCGAAAGACTTGCCAGGACTATGCACAAATCATGCTGAATGCTATTCGTGCATGAGCAAGGATCCGTGGAGGTGCCTCAAAAGCAACCACTGCCGGATAAGTGCAAGATCTCCCTTTGCTGGTGCCTGGCAGCCGGATCGACAGCAACAAACATGACGAATCAGTCGATATTCTCTCAGTTGACGGTGACGATGGTAGCCCCTAGCAGTGTACATCGGCAACAATCGTTCAGTCTAGCGCATCGGATGCACCAAAGAACATTCTTGACCCTTAGCAGTTTCACCTGTCGCGGAAATCGATGTCCACTATTAATAAATAGTACATCCGAGGGCTCTGCGGTTCCTAGTCTGCTGATTGCTGCGATTCACCTTTACGGCTTCTTCTCCCCGGTGACAGCTACGTCGCTGTGAAGTTCATGCAGGGTATAGAACCGGATCGGCCGTGGCAGCTCGTCCTTGTCCTTATCATCATCATCATCGCTTTTCCGCGCACTGTAAACGCTCAGTTTCTCTGCTGATCCGACAAGAGCCTAGTACCAGTACTACAGTAGCTCTCAAGCGTGGTTTTTCAGTAGCTGTGGCAATATTGTGACTGACAAAGACCGTGATCGTGGCAACACCATGAAGGCTGAGAAGCAGGAAATTGATGACCATGGCGGAGGCGGCTCGGATGGGTCTCAATCTTCTGGCAGCAGATGGGCGTTTGGAACTTTCTTGCCTGGCCCATCGGGTAGGACTGCAACAACTATGTCCGAGGGTGGTGGCACGGCCTACAAACAAACAAACGGTCCCTACTTAGGCCGCTCGATAGGCGGTGGCACAAGGGTAAGTCTTCTGGCACATGTCGTATCCAACCTATGTACTGATACGAGAGTCTGGTAGAGCCAGATATATGGTGACATGCGCTATGGGTCTGGCTATCCCGGTCGCGCCGTTTCAGTCAGCGACGCGCCGTTTCTGTTCGGCTTCTACCCCCTCTACATGCCAGGTCCAAATATGAAATCGACGGAAGAGGTGAGATTTGACCAATCCTACATAATTTTAGTTGTGTGACGCCTTGAAAACAAGTACGCACCATCGACCCTAGGTTTCTGGCGACCAGGTGGTGACATGGGGGCGCAGCTTGTCATCTCCAAACCACTGGGAGCTGATGCAGGCCGGTTCTACCTCATCGGTGACTCTTCATCTGTCTCTGTTGCGCAGGTGGCCCTGACGGTCAACTGCAACGCGACGAGCCTCGATGAGCCGTTCACCGCGCTCATGTACCCGATTCCGGACGGAACTAATACGACACACTACCCAGAGTCGACAGAAATAATTCAATTTTACCGCACGTCGAGCTTTGCGCTCTCCCTCAGAGGCATCGATACCAGTACGCTTCCAGAAGGGACGGCATCCGCCGACGCTGCACTCCCAGTCTCGGTCGACCGCACGTTCCTGCAGTGCATCAACTCGACCATCGCGTCCACAATACCCATCCTGGATGCTTCAAACAGACGCGCCCTACCGCCCGCTGTAATCCAAACGGTCATATGCAGCGCCGTGATAGGCGTTCTACTGATCGGCGTTGTTTCAACTTACTGGCGGCGTATTAGAGACTCTTGTTTCCGTCCCATGCGGAGGCTTGGCAGGCAGATGAAAGCAAAGATCGCCGGTCGGGACCCTTCTTATCGTTACCAGCGGGGAAGTTCGACGCCAGTTACGGACGTCGAAGCGGTGCGGTCGCAGTGGTGGCTTTCCCAGATAAGGTTATTGCTCGTATTGCTGGTGGCTGCGCTTTTAGTCGTGATCGCAGTGGTTTCTGGATTACGGATTTTGGTGTGTCTCGTGAATATGACGGTACCTTCGGGCGCTGAGGTGGTTCACAGGCTCGGGACAACTCAATGGGCGCGGTCGAGCCTGGG
>Ga0247815_10002704_pt1 | contig 12996 bp, 11 predicted proteins | sample UWRJL194509B1_FD_181014 | JGI IMG/M metagenome (GOLD analysis project Ga0247815, IMG submission 181014) | Plant litter microbial communities from Arlington Agricultural Research Station in Wisconsin, United States - UWRJ-L194-509B-1 | ecosystem: Environmental > Terrestrial > Plant litter >... | reverse complement strand
CAGGCCCAGGAGGAAAAGATCCTCAATATCTATAACTGGTCGGACTACATCGCCGACGATACCGTTAAGAATTTTGAAAAAGAAACCGGTATCAAGGTCCGTTACGACCTTTTCGATAACAACGAAATCCTGAACTCCAAGCTCGTCGCCGGCAAGTCCGGCTACGATATCGTGGTGCCGACCGCGCAGTGGGCGCGCCTGCAAATCGACGGCAAGCTGCTGCGCAAGCTGGACAAGTCCAAGCTCTCCAACCTGAAAAACCTCGACCCGGAAATCCAGGCCAAGCTGGCCGGCATCGATCCGGGCAACGAGTACCTGGTCGATTGGCTGTGGGGTTACACCACCGTCGGCGTCAACGTCGCCAAGGTCAGGGCCGCGCTGGGCGCGATGCCGATGCCGGACAACGCCTGGGACCTGGTGTTCAACCCGAAATACGCGTCCAAGCTGAAATCGTGCGGCGTGTCCTTCCTCGATTCGCCGTCGGAAGTGTTGCCGGCCGCGCTGCTGTACCTGGGCAAGCCGGCGTATTCGAAGAACGCCGCCGACTACGCCGAGGCCGGCAAGCTGCTGCAATCGATCCGTCCCAACGTCACCTTGTTCAGCTCGTCCGGTTACATCAACGACATGGCCAACGGCTCGGTGTGCGTGGCGCTGGGCTGGTCGGGCGACATCAACATCGCGCGCCAACGCGCGATCGACGCCAAGAACGGCAACGTGATCGAGGTGCTGGTGCCGAAGACCTCGGCAGCGCTGGTGTTCGATACGATGGCGATCCCGGCCGACGCGCCGCATCCGAACAACGCGCATCTGTGGATCAACTACATCATGCGTCCGGAAGTGCACGCCAGCCTGACCAACAAGGTTTTCTATGCGAACCCGAACGCGGCCGGCATCAAGTTCGTGCGTAAAGATATCGCTAACAACAAGACCGTGTTCCTGTCCGACGAGGACAAGAAGCGCATGGCCGCGCCGGAAGCGGTGCCGGCGGATATCCGCCGCAACATCACGCGCATCTATACCCGCTTTAAAACCGGCGTTTAATCAAGCGCGTAAACGAATGAACGGCGCGAGGGGCGTGTCCCGGGTAGGGTACGCCACTGGCGCCGTAGGCTTCAGTGAAGCTGATGCTATTCGTGATAGCGGTCCGTCAGTTTATGTTTACTACCCTGCATCTCCTGCACAAGTTCGTAAACAACCAGGGCGATCATACCTCCGAAGATCCCCATCGTGAGCAAGGTGAATACCATCGTGGCCCCCCTCATAGTTGATACGATTAAACTCTAGCAGATGCGGTCGGCTTTACAAGGCCCGCTGTCGTTTATTTCACCACGAGGTCGGCGGCCATCACGGCCTTGAGGTAGACGCTCATCGCGTCGCCCGGATCGCGCTGCGCGAACCACCACGCGCTGGCCTTGCGGATATCCCATTCCAGATCATCGCCGGTCATCAGCAGGGAAGCGACCTGGCCCAGCGTCGGTTGATGCCCGACCACCAGCACCGAGTCCTTGTTGCCCGGCCAGTTGACCGCCTTGAGGATGTCGGCCGGATCGGCGCCCGGCGCCAGGTCGGTATGGATCTTGAACTTGCGGCCCAGCGCCTCCACCGTCTGCAGCGTGCGCACGGCGGGGCTGGACAGGATGCGGCAGCTGTCGGGTAGCTGCGAGTCCAGCCACTGGCCCATGCGGCGCGCCTGCTTCTGGCCCTTGACCGTCAGCGCTCGCTCCAGATCGGACATGCCCGGGCCGGCATCTTCAGCCTCGGCGTGCCGCCATAAAATCAGATCCATGCTTTTTCTCCTGGCTGAGCGACATTATTCTCCAAGATGGCCGTGGGCGATGCCCAGGGTGTCCATCAGATGTTGCTGGGCGCTGAAATGGGCTTGCTTGCCGCGCGCCTTGCGGCGCTGGTAATGGCCGTCCGGTTCCAGCTCCCAGGCGTTGGTGTTGTCCTTCAAGTACGGATTCAGGCCCTCGTTCAGCACCCGGCGCTTCAGCGCCTTGTCCAGGATAGGGAAGGCGACCTCGATGCGGCGGAACAGGTTGCGGCTCATCCAGTCCGCGCTGGCCAGCACCACGTCGTGCGCCAGGTCGTTTCGGAAGTAATAGATGCGGCTGTGCTCCAGAAAGCGGCCGATGATGGAGCGCACCTTGATGTTCTCCGACAGGCCGGGCACGCCGGGTTTCAAGGTGCAAGCGCCGCGCACGATCAGATCGATCTTGACGCCATCCTTCGAGGCCGCATACAAGGCGCGGATCACCGATTCGTCCACCAGCGCGTTGATTTTAACAATAATCCGTCCCGGACGTCCTGCCCGCGCGATGCGCGCCTCGTTGCGGATGGCCTTGATGATCTCGTTGTGCAGCGCGAACGGCGCCAGCCACAGATGCGTCAGGCGGTGCGGCTTGGTCAGGCTGGTCAGGTGGATGAACACCTCGTTGACTTCCTGCGCGATGCCGGGGTGGCAGGTCAGCAGGCCGAAGTCGGTGTAGAACTTGGTCGTGGTCGGATGGTAGTTGCCGGTGCCGAGGTGGGCGTAGAAGCACAGCTTCTTGTCCTCGCGGCGGATCACCAGCGCCACCTTGGCGTGGGTCTTGAGGCCGACCACGCCGTACACCACCTGCGCGCCGGCCTGCTCCAGCTTGTCGGCCCAGTTGATGTTGGCCTCCTCGTCGAAGCGCGCCTTCAGCTCGACGATCACGGTCACTTCCTTGCCATGGCGGGCGGCGGTGATCAGCGACTCCATCAGGTCCGAGTTCATGCCGGTGCGGTAGATGGTCTGCTTGATCGCCACCACGTCCGGATCGTGCGCGGCGCTGCGGATGAAGTCGATGACCGTCTGGAACGACTGGTAGGGGTGGTGCAGCAGGATGTCGCTTTCGCGCAGCGCGGCGAAGATATCCGGGCTGCCCGGTTTGAGCGCGCTGCCGGGGAAGAACGGCGGGAAGCGCAGCTCCGGGCCGCCGACCACGTCCATGATCTCGGTCAGGCGCACCAGGTTGACCGGGCCGTTGACGGCGTACAGCCGGCTCTGGTGCAGGCCGAATTGGTCCAGCAGGAATTGCGACAACTCCGGCGGGCAGTTCTTGGCCACCTCCAAGCGCACCGAGGCGCCGAACTGGCGGCCCAGCAACTCGCCCTTGAGCGCCTGGCGCAGGTTCTTCACTTCGTCCTCGTCGACCCACAGGTCGCTGTCGCGGGTGACGCGGAACTGCGAATAGGCGATCACTTCGCGCCCGGCGAACAGGTCGGAGATGTGCGCGTGGATGATCGACGACAGCAGGCAGAACGAGACGCCGCCGCTCTTCGACAAATGGTCGGGCAGGCGGATCACGCGCGGCAGCACCCGCGGCGCCTTGACGATGGCGATCGCCGTGCCGCGCCCGAAGGCGTCCTTGCCGGACAGCGAGACGATGAAGTTGAGACTCTTATTAACGACTTGCGGGAAGGGGTGGGCCGGATCGAGGCCGATCGGCGTCAGCAGCGGCCGCACCTCGGTGTCGAAGTATTCCTTGACCCAGGCGCGCTGCGCGTCGTTGCGTTCGTTGTGGCGCACCAGGTGGACGCCGCTGGCGGCCAGTTGCGGCAGCACTTCCTGATTGAGGATTTCATATTGGTGGGCGACCAGCGCGTGGCATTCATTGCTGATGCGCGACAGCGTGGCGACCAGGGCGGGGTGGGTCGACAGCGAGCCGTCGACGCTGCCGGCCGCCAGCAGGCTGGCCACGCGGACTTCGAAGAACTCGTCGAGGTTGCTGCTGGCGATGCACAAGTAACGCAGCCGCTCTAATAAAGGAATGCTTTTATCCTCGGCTTGCGCCAGCACCCGCCGGTTGAACATCAGTTGCGACAGCTCCCGGTCGAGGAATGCGGAGTTCTTATTTGCTTCAGCATGCAAGTCAGGCTTCATGTCTTTCTAATCACTTTGCAGGTTACCTAATTCTATACCGTATTGATAGAAGAGTGATGTGACAGTGTAAAGATGAAATATGACAAGTCGGTGACATGACATGTCATAAATGGCTTTGCTAGCCTCGTCAATTATGACATCGTAGGCCGCGCGCCATAGGGAATGCGGGCTGGAACATTATTTTTCACATATTTCGACCATGTCATAAACATGTCATATTCGGCCGGTAGACTGCGCAGCATCCTAACCTGTCATAACAAAGGACTTGATATGCGAATGAAGCAACTGATCTCCTCCCTGGTAGTTGGCGTTTCCGCCGTAATGGCGTTCTCGTCGGCCGCCACCGCCGCCGATATGACCGGCGCCGGCGCCACCTTCCCGTACCCGATCTACGCCAAATGGGCGGAATCGTACAAAGCCGCGACCGGCAACGGCCTGAACTATCAGTCCGTCGGTTCGGGCGCTGGCATCAAGCAGATCAAAGCCAAGACCGTCGACTTCGGCGCTTCGGACATGCCATTGTCGGCCGCCGACCTGGACGCCGAAGGCCTGATGCAGTTCCCGGCCATCATGGGCGGCGTGGTCACCGTGGTCAACCTGGAAGGCATCACCCCGGGCCAACTGAAGATGACCGGCCCGCTGGTCGCCGACATCTACCTGGGCAAGATCACCAAATGGAACGACGCCGCGATCGCCGCGCTGAACCCAGGCGTGAAACTGCCGGCCGATGAAATCACCGTGGTGCACCGCGCCGACGGTTCGGGCACTTCGTTCCTGTTCACCGACTTCCTGTCGAAAACCAGCCCTGAGTTCAAAACCAAAATCGGTGCCGGCTCCGCTGTGAAGTGGGTGGTTGGCGTCGGTGGTAAAGGCAACGAAGGCGTCGCCGCCAATGTGCAGCGTATCAAAGGTTCGATCGGCTACGTCGAATGGGCGTTCTCGAAAAAGAACAAAATGTCGCACACCCAGCTGAAAAACAAAGACGGCAACTTCATGCAGCCTGACGACGAGTTCTTCAAAGCCGCCGCCGCTGCGGCCGAGTGGACCAAGACCCCAGGCTTCGGCGTCGTGCTGACCGACCAGGCTGGTAAAAATTCGTGGCCTATCACCGGCGTGTCGTTCATCCTGATGCACAAAGCTCAGGCCGACGCCAACAAAGGCAAGGAAGTCATCAAGTTCTTCGACTGGGCCTTCAAGAGCGGTGGCGCCGCCGCTACCGAACTGGACTACGTTCCACTGCCGGCATCGGTTGTGAAACTGGTGCAGGACTCCTGGAAAGCCAATCTGAAAGACGCTTCGGGCAAGGCAATCTACTAATCCCGACCTCCCTTCGCCGCCCGATGTACAGAAAGCGGCGAGGGGGTTAGCCTGCGCCTCCCACCCGGGAGCCGCAGGCTAGCTTACATCCACGAGACAACAATATGAGCGCTGATATCACTTCCACGCCCCTACCGAAATCGGAGCCGGCCATGCACACCAGCACCGCGCAAGCGACTGCCGCCGAGCAGGCCGCCACCAAGGCGATGCTCCGCACGATGCGCAACCAGCGCATCCAGGACTTCTTCTTCCACAAGACCACCATGTTGTTCGCGCTGTCGGTGCTGCTGGTGCTGTTGGGCATCATCATCTCGCTGATGGTGGGCGCCTGGCCGGCCTTCAAGGAATTCGGCCCGGCCTTCATCACCACCGTCGAATGGGATCCGGTCAACGACCAGTACGGCGCCGCGATCGCCATCGTCGGCACGCTGGCGACCTCCGGCATCGCGCTGCTGATCGCCTTCCCGATCAGCTTCGGCATCGCCCTGTTCCTGACCGAGATCTGCCCGGCATCGCTGCGCCGCCCGCTGGGCACCGCCGTCGAACTGCTGGCCGGCGTGCCGTCGATCATCTACGGCATGTGGGGCTTGTTCGTGTTCGCGCCGCTGTTCGGCGACTACGTCCAGCCAGTGCTGAAAAGCGTGCTCGGCCCGCTGCCGATCATCGGCCAGTTCTTCAGCGGCCCGACCATGGGCATCGGCATCCTGACCGCCGCGCTGATCCTGGCGGTGATGATCATCCCGTTCATCTCCTCGGTGATGCGCGACGTGTTCGAGATCGTGCCGGCGGTGCTGAAAGAGTCCGCCTACGGCCTCGGCTGCACCCGCTGGGAAGTGGTGCGCAAGATCGTGCTGCCTTACACCAAGACCGGCGTGGTCGGCGGCGTCATGCTGGGCCTGGGCCGCGCGCTCGGCGAAACCATGGCCGTCACCTTCGTCATCGGCAACGCCAACAAGCTGTCGTGGTCGATGTTCGCCGCCGGCAACTCGATCGCTTCGACGCTGGCCAACGAGTTCGCCGAGTCGGACACCGTGCTGCACACGTCGTCGCTGTTCGCGCTGGCGCTGATCCTGTTCGTGATCACCTTTATCGTTCTGTCCGCCGCCAAGCTGATGCTGGCCGGCATGTCCCGCAAGGAAGGCGTCAAATGAGCCAAGCAATGAGCCAAGCCAAACCACCGATCAACCCGGTCTACCGCAAGCGCTTGCTGACCCACCGCATCGGCATCGCGCTGTCGGTGGCGGCGATGTCGATCGGCCTGATCGTGTTGTCGTGGATCCTGATCACGCTGATCATCAAGGGCTTCGGCGCCTTGAGCATCAATATGTTCACCCAGACCACGCCGGCTCCCGGCAGCGAAGGCGGCGGCTTGATGAACGCCATCGTCGGCTCGCTGATGATCGTCGGCCTGGCCACCGCCATCAGCACCCCGATCGGCATCCTGGCCGGCATCTACCTGGCCGAATACGGCGAGGAAAACAAGGTCGCCGCCGTGACCCGCTTCGTCACCGACATCATGCTGTCGGCGCCGTCGATCGTGATCGGCATGTTCGTCTGGGCCTTGTACGTGGCCACCGCGCAGCACTATTCCGGTTACGCCGGCTCGATCGCGCTGGCGCTGATCGCCATCCCGGTGGTGGTGCGCACCACCGACAACATGCTGCGTCTGGTGCCGAACAGCCTGCTCGAAGCCGCTTTCGCGCTCGGCGCGCCGCGCTGGAAAGTGGCGATGATGGTGCGCCTGCGCGCCGTCAAGGCCGGCGTGATCACCGGCGTGCTGCTGGCCGTGGCCCGCATCTCCGGCGAAACCGCGCCGCTGCTGTTCACCGCCCTGAACAACCAGTTCTTCAGCGCCGACATGAACGCGCCGATGGCCAACCTGCCGGTGGTGATTTACGGTTTCGCGATGAGCCCGTATGACAACTGGCGCGACCTGGCCTGGGGCGGCGCCTTGTTGGTGACCTTCAGCGTCTTGGCCCTGAACGTCATCTCGCGCACCCTGTTCAGCCAGAAAACCCCGAATTAATATCCGACCACTTGAAAAGCGATCGAAAATGAATACGCAACTGAGCCCAGAAAACGTCGTCGCCGCCAACGGCAAACGCAAGACCATCGAAATCACCGGCCTGAACTTCTTCTACGGTAAGACCCAGAGCCTGACCAACGTCAACCTGGACATCCACGAGAAGCAGGTCACCGCCTTCATCGGCCCGTCCGGCTGCGGCAAGTCGACCTTGCTGCGCACGCTGAACCGCATGTACGACCTGTACCCGGGCCAGCGCGCCGAAGGCTCGATCATGTACCGCGGCCGCAACATCCTCGAAGTGGGCCAAGACGTCAACATGCTGCGCGCCAAGGTCGGCATGGTGTTCCAGAAACCGACCCCGTTCCCGATGTCGATCTACGACAACATCGCCTTCGGCGTGCGCCTGTATGAAGACCTGTCGAAGGGCGAGATGGACGAGCGCGTCGAATGGGCGCTGAAAAAAGCCGCGCTGTGGGGCGAGGTCAAGGACAAGCTGAGCAAGAGCGGCCTGTCGCTGTCGGGCGGCCAGCAACAACGGCTGTGCATCGCGCGCGGCGTCGCCGTGAAGCCGGACGTGCTGCTGCTGGATGAGCCGACCTCGGCGCTGGATCCGATCTCGACCTCGAAAGTGGAAGAACTGATCAGCGAGCTGAAGCAGGACTACACCATCGCCATCGTCACCCACAACATGCAGCAGGCCGCGCGTTGCTCGGACTATACCGCTTATATGTACCTGGGCGAGCTGGTCGAATTCGGCGAGACCGACCAGATCTTCATGAATCCTGCGCGCAAAGAAACCCAGGACTACATCACCGGTCGTTTCGGCTGATCCCACTTATAATAGCAAATCGACTACGGAGAGCAGCATGATCGGTGAACATTCATCCAAGCAGTACGACAACGAACTGGAAGCCATACGCAGCAAGGTGCTGTTGATGGGCGGCATCGTCGAGACCCAATTCCTCGACGCCATGACCTGCTTCCGCATCGGCAATCCGGAACGCGCCGACCGCGTGATGCGCGAGGACGACACGGTCAACCAGCTGGAAGTGTCGCTGGACGACGCCTGCAGCCACCTGATCGTGCGCCGCCAACCGACCGCCAACGACCTGCGCACCGTGATGGCGACGATCAAGATCATCACCGACCTGGAACGCATCGGCGACGAAGCCACCAAGATCGCCCGCACCGCCAAGGCGCTGCACTCGCGCGGCGCGGTCACGGTCAACCATTACGAAATGGTGCGCGGCATCGCCAACAACACCAGCGACATGCTGCACGACGCGCTGGACGCGTTCGCCCGCAACGACGGCAAGCAAGCATTGCAGCTGATCGCCCAGGACGCCGTCATCGACCACGAATTCCGTTCGATCATGCGCAACCTGATCACCTTCATGATGGAAGACCCGCGCACCATTTCGGCCGCGCTGGACACGCTGTGGGTGGCCAAGGCCATCGAGCGCATCGGCGACCACGCCAAGAACATCGCCGAATACGTGATCTACGTGGTCGAAGGCAAGGATATTCGCCACACCAAGACCACGCCGATTCCGGACGACATCTCCGAGCAAGCTTAATAAAAGAAAACATGGCATCTGATAAAACCACCGTCCTGATCGTAGAAGATGAACCGGCGATCGTCGAACTGGTGACCTTCTCGCTGCGTGAAGCGGGCTGGAACTGCTGCGCGGTGCAAAGCGTGGGCGAGGCCTGGGATTTCATCCAGACCAGGACGCCGCAACTGATCCTGCTGGACTGGATGTTGCCGGATCAAACCGGCTTGCGCCTGCTGGCGCGGATCCGTTCCGACCGTCAATTCAATGAAATCCCGGTCATCATGCTGACCGCGAAAAGCATGGAAGAAGACAAGCTGGCCGGCTTGAACAGCGGGGCCGACGACTACGTCACCAAGCCGTTCTCGCCGCGCGAGTTGCTGGCGCGCGCCAAGGCGCTGTTGCGCCGCAAGAGTCCCGAGCACGCGCAGGCCACCATGCGCGCCGCCAACATCATGCTGGACCCGGTCAGCTGCACGGTCTCGATGGACGAGCAAAAGATCGACATCGGCCACGCCGAATACAAGCTGTTGAAATTCCTGCTGGCGCATCCGGAGCGGGTGTTCTCGCGCAGCCAGCTGCTCGACAAAGTGTGGGGCGACCACGTCGTGATCGAAGAGCGCACCGTCGACGTCCACGTGCTGCGGCTGCGCAAGGCGTTGAAGGAAGCGGAGCACTTGATCAAAACCGTGCGTAGTGTAGGCTACATGCTTTCGGAAAAATAAGCGTCAAATTCAAAGATGAATCCAAAACTCGTGTTCTGGGTGCCCGCAGCGTTGCGCACCGCCATTATCCTGGCGTGTTGCGCGCTGGCTGGCTGGATGTTCGGCTGGACCACCGGCCTGGTGCTGGCGGTGCTGGCGATGATGGCGCTGGTGCTGACACAGCTATCGTACTTGTATCAGCTCAGCAACTGGATGGACGACCCGCGCAGCGTCAAGCTGCCGGACGGCTGGGGCGAATGGACCAACATCTTCTCGCGGCTGTACCGCATGCGGCGCGACGACGAAAAAAATCAAACCGAGCTGACCGAATGGCTGGCACGCTTCCGCCAGGCCATGCATTTGCTGCCGGACGGCGTGGTCATCATGGACGACGTGCTGTTCCTTGAATGGTGCAATCCGGCCGCCGAGAAGCACCTCGGCCTCACGCACGAGCGCGACAAGGGCATGCGGGTGACCAACCTGGTGCGCAATCCCGACTTCATGGACTACATCATCCTCGGCCGCTACGAGCAGCCGCTGACGATCAGTTTCCGCGAGCGCAAGCTGATCGTGCACATCATCCCGTTTGAAAATCGCCGGCAGATTTTGGTCACGCACGACGCCACCGAGACCGAGCGGATCGAGGAAATGCGCCGCGACTTCATCGCCAACGCCTCGCACGAACTACGCACGCCGTTGACGGTGATCGTCGGCTTCCTGGAAATCGCCGCCTCGGAAGGGCTGGACGCGGCGACGCGCTCGTCGCACCTGAAGCTGATGACGGAGCAGGGGCATCGGATGCAGCACCTGATCGAGGACATGCTGACCTTGTCGCGGCTGGAATCGGTGGATTACCCAATGCGGCCTGAGCAGGTCGACGTCGCCAAGCTGATGGAGCAAATCCTGCGCGACGCGCGGGCGCTGTCGGCCGGCAAGCACGAGATCACGCTGGCGGTCAACGGGCCGGACATCATGGGCAGCTACGAGGAATTGCACAGCGCCTTCGGCAATCTGGCCTCGAACGCGGTGCGGTACACGCCGGCGGGCGGCAAGATCCAGCTGGTGTGGAAGGAATACGAAGGCAGCGTCAAGTTCAAGGTGGAGGACACCGGCATCGGCATCAGTCCCGAGCACATCTCGCGGCTGACGGAGCGCTTCTACCGCGTCGACAAGAGCCGCTCGCGCGAAACGCAGGGGACCGGGCTGGGGCTGGCGATCGTCAAGCACGTGCTGCTGCGGCACGGCTCCACGCTGCAAATCAAATCGGAGGCGGGCAAGGGCAGCGCCTTCATCGTCTGCCTGCCGAAGAGCGCCATTGTGCCGGTTCAGCCTGAGTTGCTGCTGAATTAGTCTTTAAACCACTGCCGCAGCGTTTCCCTGGCTTTCTGGACGTGCTCGTCTTTGATGTACGCGGCGACCGCCGCAGCGGCGGCGATCAGCACGCCCAGGTCGTCGGTGTAGCCGACCGCCGGCAACAGGTCCGGGATGGCGTCGATCGGCGAGATGAAGTAGCCCAGCGCGCCGTAGATCGTGGTCTTCGCCCACAGCGGCGTGTCGGGATCGGTGGCCGAGTAGTACATCTTCAACGCCTGCTCCAGCACGCCTCTGCCTGCCGCCTTGGCGTAGGTCTTCACCTTGCCCCAAAAGCCGGCGTCGGAATACTGCGATGAGAAGTCGGTGTTTGCCATAATTATTCCGTTGGGGGGTCAAGTCTGACAATCGTACACGAACTGAGCGTTGCTTGAGTGGTAGCGCCGAGGTCGTGTGCGAATGTCAGACTTGACCCCAGCGGGCTAAGGGGTTTGCATCGCGCGCTGGCAGCTTTGCAGCGCGCCGTCGTAGGAGTGGACCACCTTGCTCGCGGCAGGGAACACGCATGGCCCCAGATCCGCGTTCTCAAACGGACTCGGCAACAGTACCGCATAGCGCTTGCAGTGCGGCAGGCTGTCCTTCATCTTCAGCAGCGCCTGCTCCATCAGTTCGCGCTCGGCCAGCGGGTCGACGCTGACCAGGCAGACGATCGACACCAGCTCCGGCGTCGCTTCCGGCGGCGCCTCCTGCAGGCCGAAGTCGGCGACGTTGACGCTGCGGGCGTCGATCTTTTGCTCGCGCAGGATGCGCACCAGGATCTCGGTGGCCAGCTCGTCGTACTGCGAGCCCAGGCTCATCGCCAGCACCACGCTGCCGGCCGGCACGTCGAACGAGCCTTGCCATTCGCCGCTGTCGAGGATGCGCCGGTCGCGCAACTGGCGGCCGATGCCGACCCCGGTCAGCACCGAGCTGGCCTTTTTCTTTTTCCACCATTTGGCGTTGCCGCTCAAGGCTTCGATCACGGCGATGATGGCGCTGGTGACCTTGACCTCTTCATCCGGCGTGATCGCGCTGTCCTTCAGATCGAAATGCGCCAGGTGCAACGCCGGCAGCAGCACCGCGTCGCAGTAGCTGGCCAGCGATTTGTGCTGCATGAAGCGCTTGGCGCCGGCGACGATTTCATGCGCGTCGCCCGATAGTGCGCGCTGGTAGAAGTTCTGCGGCATGGTCAGCGCCGGCAGTTCGCCGAACATGATTTCCAGCACCTTCAGCGCGCGGATGTAGCGGCCGGCGACCACCAGGCACAAGGTCAGCGGCGTCGACAGCACCAGCCCGACCGGTCCCCAGATCCAGCTCCAGAAGATCGCCGCCACCACCACCGACAGCGGCGACAAGCCCGTCGTGTGGCCGTACAGCTTGGGCTCGATGGTCTGGGCGACGATGATCTCCACCGCCAGGAACAGGCCCAGCGTCAGCAGCGCCGTCGACCAGCCGGGATCGATGGCGGCCGCCAGCAAGGTGGCGCAGAACGCCGCGATCCAGACGCCGACGTAGGGAATAAAGCGCAGCACCGCCGTCATCGTGCCCCACAGCAGCGCCTCGCCGACGCCGAGCAGGCTCAAGCCCAGCCAGATGGCCAAGCCGGTGGCGAGGTTGACCAGAAACTGCGAAATAAAAAACCGCGACAGCCGCTCGCCGGCCTCATTGACGGCGATGGTTGTGGCGCGCAAATCGCCGCCGCCGGCCAGCCGTATGAAGCGGTCGCGCAGCGATTCATGTTCCAGCAGCACGAAGATCAGCACCACGAACACGATGCCCGCCGTTTCCAGCGGCGGCCACACCGAGGCGGCGATCTTGCCGAGTAACTGGAAGGGCTTCAGCGCCGGCTCGTGGATTTCCACCAGCACCGGCGTCTTGACGCTGCCGTCGGCCAGTTGCACCGGCTGCGCGCCGCCATTCGTGCCCTCCTGCGTGAAGTGTTCGATCAACTGCCCGGCCGGGCCGCCGAGGCTGCCTAGCGAGCCGCGCGTCAGCTCATCCAGCACTTCGATCTTGCTGGCGATGGTGTCTTGGTACAGCGGCAGGCTGGCGCCCATGCGCGTCACCTGCGACACCAGCACCGCGCCGATCGCGCCCAAGGTCAGCGTGACCACCAGCACCCCGGCGCACACCGACAAC
>Ga0247815_10002703_pt1 | contig 12999 bp, 16 predicted proteins | sample UWRJL194509B1_FD_181014 | JGI IMG/M metagenome (GOLD analysis project Ga0247815, IMG submission 181014) | Plant litter microbial communities from Arlington Agricultural Research Station in Wisconsin, United States - UWRJ-L194-509B-1 | ecosystem: Environmental > Terrestrial > Plant litter >... | reverse complement strand
GGTGGGTCGCGCGACTGTCGCGATTGCAGTTGCTTTGTTTGGCAGTGGTCCATGCGGTGGCTGTCCAATGCGATCGTTTGCACGTCGGACGCTCCGAGACATCGTTCGAGGTATGAGCATGAGAATTAGAAGCTCAAAATCATAAGCGTGTTGAAACCCTGCGCTAACGTCGGCTCATGTATTCTAGGCGTGTGTGATAAAGACTGGTAAATACACCCGCCGCCGGATGCGCAGCATAAATATCCAAGCATGCAAAAATGGTGAATGATCCAAGGCGCTGATCTTCGATGGACAGTGCGATTCTTTGAATGATGTCCAGGCTTACAGCGAATCGCAACGTATCTTTCAGGCTTGATTTGACAAGGGATAACCACGACAGACAGATGCCTAGCACCGTGTCACGCGCCGTCACGGCGGGAAGCTCGGCGGCTCGGAGCCGCCGAGGTCTGATCGAGCCCTATCGTGTGCATGTGGGCTGAAACGAAGAGTGCAATGCTTGATCGACCGGCGGTCCCCTCGCAATCAACAGCACATGCTGAACGTCCGGCCACAGTGATCTCATTTGGAGCATGAGTGTCAGACTAGACCCGGACACAGGGCAGACCGTAGACAGCATGCAAACGCCTTGACAATCCCAGTTTCTTTTCTGGACATGTTTTTGGGTCACAAGCGAGGACGCGGCGAACCGCGCCCCAGTCGCCTGCGCTGTAAATCAACACCGTTGCGCAGTGCTCGCGTGCTGATCGTTTTCGCGCTTGGCTCTTGATGCGATGGAAATCCGGTAAAAATAGCGCGGACAGCCTCCGCCCAGTCAAGATCAACATCTCCGCCAGTCGCCAAGAGCGATGGAGAAGGCCAAGCCCCCGACGCAGAGCTCAGAATAGCACAGCGACGACCTGCGCGACAACGGCGACCAGACGTGTCGCATGATGAGCACGGAGGAAACAGAGACAATTCGGCCGATATCGGCACACGACGAGGCTCTAGGCGGTGGCTGGGGCAACCGGGAACGTCTGAGGAGCAGCTGATTCAATCTTTGCCGGTAACTCCACCACCGCTTAGGGACAGTCCAATCCCGATGAATCGAGGGTTGAGTATCGTGCGCATTGTGCGCGGGCGCGGAGAACGGCAGCCATATGGACCGCAGGGTTGGTTGGTGTGTGCGCGTGCAGTTGCCTTTCCTCCAGTCCCGACCGGGTCTGGGGCACTTTGACAGCGACTGGCGGCCGCCGCAACGCTGCTAACGCCGAAACCAGACTCAAAAGAGCATCCTCGTGAGCAAAACAACCTCGGAGCATGAGCTCCTGTAATCTAATTTGTGTTGCCCGACAGTTTCGCTTTTAGTTAGTGAGTCCCGGGAAAGAGCGGACTCGAACCGCTATGTAACGCAGGCGGGCGCGAGTTCAGAACGCTCGACGATACGAGGGCGCTTGATCAACCTGTGCGGATTTGCTCGGGTGAGCCTCTCAAGCGCCTCGCGGGGTCAACAGCACTCTGTACGATCGCCCATCTGCGACCCGCAAGCGAATGGTTCGTCTCTTGCCCCTGGACCAGGTCCAATCGCCTCCCGGTCCTCGACCGCCGCCCGATGCCTGTCCCCGAGAGTTGCCATAACCGCTTTCTCTCCGAACACCCCGTCATCCCTCCTAATACAGCTCGCTGACAGCATGCACCCCACATGGTTTGCTCATCCGGCAAAGTCATCCCGGCTATCTCAACACCCGGGGCTGAAACCCAGAGCCGAGCCGTGTCCACCCTGCCGTAAATCTGGGGCATTCGATATGGGTTTTGAATATGAGCGCACGCCGTGCGTCAGGGCGGTGCCACGAGCCCCAATGCGTCACACGACCTCGAGTGGACAAATAGAGAAACTAGTGGATGTTGTTCGGGTGGGGATCCCACCGACCGCCGGTTGCGGTGAGGAGCCTGTGGAGGTGGCTGAGTGATAGTTGCCTCAGGCTCAATGTTCGCGGGAAGAACCCAACCCGAGCAGCTCCTCAATCACACATCTGATTCAAGTTTCATCCTGGGTTACCCTGAACACTACGGAATGCGGCCGGTCGGAATGATCTAATCGATGTATGCGGAGGGACCGAAGTTCAAATCCGAAATCAACTCGGAAGGGCTGGTCCGAGGAGCAGACCGACTCGGCTGTTGCCGGTAACATGTTATTGAACTCACGGAGCTTCAAGTTCAATGATAGTATGTACGAGGTGGATATCCTGCGAATAAAGCTCTTAGAGCATCTTGTAAGACCACGTTGGTTGAAGGAGGTGGTGCCATGCCTGGCGTCGTGTTGAACCTCGCGCCATTCCTCTATCCCACGGGGGCCGAGAAAGATGATTATCCATTTTCGTACAAGAGGTACAGTTGGGCTTCATAAGCGACACGGTGAACCGCAGTCTACCATGTGGCGTGACACCCGAGGTCACCGACGGCGATGCACCGCTTCAAATCCGCGGGCTGTTTGGAGAAGTTCGCCGGCTCAACTTCAACTGACAGGACTATTGCAGTAGTTGAAATCGTACGACGAGTGCATGAAGGTCGTGCAGCTTCGCATTTTCACGTTATGCGAATCTCGTACAGGTCAGTATATAAGGTTCGGTCCAAGTGAGTCTTGTCATTTCACAAGCCACCAGTAGTTCCACTTTTCAACGATGCTCTTCTCAGTGACCTCTCTCCTCGCAGTTGCAACGATGGCTTTCGCCGCTCCTGGCGGCATCTCAGTCGACCCCATCCGCAAGGTTTACACATTCCCCGACGCATCATTCCTCGAGAACATCGTCGCACGCTCCAACGGCGACCTCGCTCTCACCTCGCTGTCCCATCCACGCGTTTACACAATCGACCCACGCGCAAAGACGCCTACCCCGCGCATTCTAGCCACAATCTCGTCGCCCACTGTCAACATCACCGCAGGCATCGCCGAGTACGCTCCCGACCGCTTTGCCGTTCTCGGCGCTCTTTTCAACGCTCGCACATTCGGCGCATGGAACCTCTCCGTCTGGACTATCGACGCTCGCCGCTCGAGCATCCCTGCCGTGGCGGTCAAAGTCGTCGATATCCCTGAGGCAGGTCTCGGCAATGGTCTCACCGTTCTCCCCGGAGTACCGGGAGTCGTCCTCGTCTCTGACTCGCCTCGGGGAATAATTTGGCGCGTAGACCTTCTCAAAGGCACTTACGAGCTCGTCGTCCAGGACCCTCTCCTCGCACCCAACCCTACTGGTCTCCCACTCGGAATCAACGGAATCCGCGTTCTCAACGGCCAGCTGTGGTTTGTCAACACCAACAAAGGATTCCTTGCCAAGGCGCCGATCTCGAATGATGGTCGTAGCATTGCGTTGGAGAACACCACACAGCTGTCGACTATGCCGGCTGGTCAAGGCGGCTACGACGACTTTGCAGTTGACGCGAAGGGGCGATTCTGGATCGCGACACACCCGGACTCCGTCGACGTCGTCGTGCCAAGTGGGCAGCAGACGGTCCTCGGAGGATTTAATGTGACGGCTAACGGAAGGGGTCCGACCTCAGCGGCATTTGGGCGCAGCTGCAAGAAGGAGGAGAAGACGCTTTATGTGGTCACGGGCGATGGTGTCTTGTTTGCTGTGGACACGGATAAGGTCAAATTAAACTAGCTTTGCCGATGGGATGAGTGTAACCTCCATGGCTAATAGCGAGTTCATGTAGAGTTTAACTGCTCATATCTCTTACAATGAATGTCAGTAATGCATGTGTCAAAACGTTGGAACTGGATGGTCGGCGGTGGCCTGATTGAACCCGCTCGGATTTTGCCGGGAATACATTCACAACGCACATCCGCTCGTGACGCATACCATGTCACCTGAGCTAGCCTCGCCAATCTGTATGCACTATGAGCAGCTCTTCTGTAGCTCTATAAATCGCTCGCCGAATTTTGGATACATGATTGCGTGATGACACAAACAGCAGAGTAAAATCGTTCGATGTAGAAATGAAACACCATGGCCATAAAGAAGATGATCAACGACGCAGAAGGCCGATAGGAAGGCGGCCGGATACAGTAGAACATCTCATAACGAATGAGGTAAAATCAGCGAAAATCACCATTCATTATGAGAGAATATTCACTTTTGAGTCAAATCGGTTATCTCCGGGTGGGGAGATAACGCGGCACGCATTTTCTGGTCTCTTTGAGCCTATTCATTATGAGCTGCTATTCATTTTCGGGTGATTCGTTATGAGATGTTCTACTGTACATGCAGAAGCGTGCAAGAACGGATTTCCGTATTCGTAAAGCTTCGCGATGCAGCCCCTGGCCCCCAGCCAACGTAATGACCTCGCCACAACTCCTGCCAACGCACTCGGGTTTAGCGCGACTAAAGCCGTCCAAACAGCAGTCGGGAGCATTTAATACCACGTGTATAATCTATGCCGGCTTAGTCTCTGTGCTAGGTACACTGGCCCGTGATGTTCATGCTCACATCCTTCGTCTGAGTTTTAGGCTCGGTCCCGCTATGCTCTCCAACAAATATTTGTCCATAAGCTACTATCTAAACGCAGGAGTTACAAAAACGACACAGGGGCTGGTTGGGGATGCAATTAATGTAAGCAGGATGCACCGTACTTCCCCCGTAACTTCTCAGACATTGACCGTTAAGTCCGTTCGGCTTCTGCCAGCTGGCTCCTAGGTTCGGAGCGACCAACGTTCGATGGCTTAACTTTGAGTAGCGGACCAATAGAAGTCTTACCACGGTCTATTTGAAGCTGCGCAATGGTGCTGACCCAAGCATGGTGGTGATATGCCGTTCCGGATATAAGGTTCCGAGGAGGTCAGGCTGAGTTCTGACAGAACTCGAGCCACCAGCACTCCCGCTGCACCAATGTTCTTCTCCATCATCTCCCTCCTCGCGGTTGTGACGATATCCGGCGCGGTCTCCGGTAGCGCCTCAGCTGGTCCTATCCGCAAGGTCTACACATTCCCCGATGCACCGTTCATCGAGAACATCGTCGTGCGCTCCAACGGCGACCTCATTCTCACCTCACTTGCACATCCACGCGTATACACACTCGATCCGGGAGTCAAAGCCCCTACACCTCGCCTTCTCACTACTATCTCGTCACCCACCGTAAACATCACTGCAGGCATCGCCGAGTACGCTCCCGACCGGTTTGCTGTCATTGGTGCACTTTTCGATCTCAGCATCTTTGGTGCATCAAACATTTCCGTCTGGACAATCGATGCACGCCGTTCCGGTATCCCTCCAGTGGTAGTCAAGGTCTTCGACATCCCTGAGGCGGGCCTCGCCAACGGTCTCACCACTCTCCCCGGCGTCCCAGGAGTTGTACTGCTCTCGGACTCGCGTCTCGGTGCACTTTGGCGTGTTAACCTGTTCACGAGCAAGTACGAGCTCGTGGTCCAGGATCCTCTCCTCGCGCCCAGCCCGACTGGTCTCCCACTCGGAATCAACGGAATCCGCGTTCTCAACGGCCAGCTGTGGTTTGTCAACGCCAACAAAGGTTTCTTCGGCAAGGCGCCAATCTCGAGTGACGGTCGTAGCGTCACGTTGAAGAATTTCACGCTGCTGTCGACAATTTCTGATGGGCAGGGCGGCTACGACGACTTTGCAGTCGACGCGAAGGGCAGGTTCTGGATCGCGACGCACCCGGACGCTGTTGACATTGTGGTTCCGGGTCAAGGGCAGACGGTCCTGGGAGGATTCAACGTCACAGCTACCGGGTTGGGCCCAACCTCTGCAGCGTTCGGTCGCGGTTGTAAGAAGGAGGAGAAGACGCTGTATGTGGTCAGCGCGGATGGCGTTGTATTTGCTGTAGACACAGACAAGGTCAAACTCAACGGCAACTAGTAACTCTGCTCGAGAGCAACCCAAATGCGACAAACAGTATGGTCACGTATGTTTGAGAGCCATGTAACGAAAGATTGCGGTACAATTACATGACGCGAAGTGAGCATAGACCGAATGAATGAAATGAAGAACCGACCTTGGTCGGGTGTGATTGACAGGGTACGCCGGGATAGCATTTGAAGCAGCCAAAAACTGGATCAAAGTCACCCGACGCGAATGGTCAACGATATGGCGTTGTCAAGCGATCGTGGGCGGAGAAGGTCCAATGGAGGGTGGATGTACACAGACCTCGCGGGATCCAGCTGCAGACACGAGGACAGTACCAAAGATATTAAATTGACACGTCGAGTGCACAAACGCCAACAAAAAGCAAATGTGGATGGACCTAACATAACGAAAAGCAATCTTCCGTCTGACGGAACGCGTAGAAGAAAAACGCAAACGACAAATCAAGGTCGTTGTTGGATGGAAAGAAAGGCGCGGAGCAGAGAAAAAAACTGAGAGGGGTGATTCATTTCGATCAGGACAAGACGATACGATGAGAAGATGAGGAAACAGACAGGTCAGATGTGGCGAAAAAATGGCGGGTTCACCGGATGGCGGCGGGAGGAGTATGGATGAATGTTCGACGATTGAACGAGATATCGCTACGAGGGAGCACACAAGACGAGAAGTGCAGGTTCGATGATTCAGATGAGCGGAGGAGGGTGGTGGATGAGGATGGAGGATGCGGAGGTGAGGAGGGTGCTTACGGAACGGAACGCAGGAACCGAGATGAATTGTACTTGTACTACACGATGCAGGGGACGCGGGAAGGCGGGCACAGCACGGCACGATGCAAAAACGCAAACGCAGGCAGCAACACACTGATGAGTCGAGACAAAAACACAAGAGGGAACACGATACGATCCAGCCAGTTGAGGCGGACGAGTGGGGGATTTGTATGCGAACATGATGGGGACGAGCAGGACGGATATGAAACGCAGACGGGAGACTCAGAACAGACAAAGCGACAATGGCGGGCTCGAGAGGAGGGATGGGTGTATGGCGGGGAGGTGGGAAGCTGGGTACGCGGAGCAGGTAACGTTGTCTGGCCATTCGCCCTCGCCATCAACGAGAGAACGACCTGGTGGAGGAAGCGGGATTGAGGTGGAGAGGATGAGGGAGGAGGGGTTGCGGAGCGCGACAGCGACGACAGAGTGACGGGACGCAAGACAAAACTAGTCGGAATATGTACCAACAGACAGAGACTACGAGACATGGACAAAGACAAGGGCGAGAAAAAGACGGCCGACAGGCGAGACCGAGCGTGCGTGCATCCGTGCGAACCATGCGCAAAAGACAACGTGCAGTATGTACGTGATGTCAAGTCCGATCATCACTGGCGCGAACCGTTTAGAAGGCTCAACAGCATCGCCTTGTCCGTGGCCGCCTGGGGCGGACGCGGTGTCGCAGATGCGAGAGCAGGAACCGCAGGACCGGAACCTGCAGTCGCACCCGGGACACGGTGCAACATATTGTTCAACGCCTGCAGAGCGGGACTTGGTTGAGCACCACCTCCGTTGAGCGCCTGCAGCGCAGCATTGGCCGGACGCGGCGCAGCGACGTTCGGCTGGACCTGCGTCGACCCGTTCAGAGCGTTCAAAGCCGCATTTGGTTGCGAAGGCGAGTTCGTCGATTGCACCGCCGAATGGGGCTGGCTGCCGTTGAGCATCTGCAGCGCCGCATTAGGCTGACTGCCATTGAGCACCTGGAGAACTGTGTTGGGCTGGCTGCCGTTGAGAGCCTGAAGAGCAGCGCTGGGTCGGCGTGCGCTGCCATTCAGCGCTTGCAGCGCAAGGTTGGGGCTCGCTGGGCCACTGTTGGCCGTGGGCGGCACAGGCGTCGTGCGAAGATCCCCCAACGCCGCCGTGCTGGGCCGGGCTGGCATGCCTCCTGTCGGCGCCCCAATGCTCTGCGGGGGAAACTCCAAGTGTGCGCGCTGGTTGACAAGAGCGCGCAGCTGACCATTGTTATGTGCTGACAACGGACCTGCGCTGAGCGGCGGCGCAATGCCGAGGTACGGCAGTCCGTTGAATGGGCCGGGGTGGAGCGGCTGCACGCGGCCGTGCAAACCTTGTGGGAAGCTGTTGAGCATCGGACCGGCGCTGAGGGGCGGGATGGGAAGCACGCCCGGAGCATGAAGCGGGAACTGCTGAAGCGGTGGCAGACGCATGGCGGCCAGCGCTGGATTGAAGCCAAGCGGAACCTGAGGTGGACGTCCGTGTCCATTCATGGGACCATGCGGTGCGAACGGTTGATGGTGTGGGAACGGCTGGTGCGCCAGGTGGTGCGACGGGCCAGGATGCGATGGGTGCGCATGGTGGTTGATATACGGAGGCGGTGGTGCGAATGCCAACGGATGTTGGTGCAATGGCCGCACGGGGCTCGTAGTAGCTGGGCGCTGCAACGGTGTCACCGCGCGCGCAATCTCGTCGTCCACGGTCTGCAACAGGGCAAGGTGCATGGAGCGCTTCCGTTGCAGCTCGCCTGTGACCGGCGGCGACGAGGATTCGTTTGACGATTGTGACATGCTGCTAGCTGGGCGGCACGTGTCCGAAGGCACGGGAATGCCGTTGACGCGAGGCGTTTTGCTCGGGTCGACTGCGGGCGAGTGGCTTGAACTGGTGTCTGTTGGCGTGGCACTGCGGCTACTCTCCGGCTCAGACGATGAGCTTGTATCAGCCGTGAGCGATGCTGACGTGAAGAGGGTCTGCATGAGGCGAGCCATATGCGGATCTGGGGTGTCTGAGAGCGGCGGTTCCTCGATCTCGTCGGCAGGTGCTGGCGTAGAAGGAGTGCTGGAGACTAGAATTCGAGAGAACAGGTTGTCAACAGCGGACGGAGTCGCCGGCGGTTCTGATTGCTGCGACTCCTGAGTCTGCTGTGGCTGCTTCTTGCGTGCCGCCTTGGCAGGCGTGCCGTTCTCCTGTTGCTGCTGTTGCTGCTGTGCCTTGTGTTGTTGACGCTGCTGTTCGAGAAGAAGCCGCTGTCTCGCTTCCGTCTTGCGAGCCTTGACAAAGTCCTTCAACGGGCCGATGAACGGCGTGATGAGGTAGAACTTTCCAGGTGCCGTATGGTTGCGCTTCCAGGTGGGCAGGTCGACGAGACGGAACCACTCGATCTTGGAAATCTCCTTGCGGGTGCGGGTCTGAAACAACGTGTCCTCGGAGATACCGGATACGATGTAAAGCGTGACCTCCTGGTCCTTGATCATCATCGAGATCTTGTGGTCCTCGACGAGATAGTCGGTGATGTCGAAACCGACCTCTTCATTGACCTCACGGATGGCGCAGTCGGCCTTGATCTCGAGCTGGTTGATCTTGCCCTTGGGAAAGCCCCAGCCCGAGGAAGTCTTCCAGCCCTTGACTAGAATGCACTTGTCGAGGATGTCGTTGAGGATAATGGCGCCGCATACGGGGACGTTGAGTTTGTACTTCATGAAGCGCTCAAACGCCTCCTCGTGGTTCTTTGCAAACTCGCGCAACATTGGACATGCACGGAACATGAGCTGCGTAAACCGCTTGACAGGCATCGAAGGCAATGTCTTGTTCAGCTCGCGCACAAAGTCCTCGTAATACCAGTGCCTACACGACCCTCGAAATCAGTCTACAAAAACCCTATTAAAAACACTCTGCACGCACGCTTGTTCGATTTGGAATCCAAGCCGTTCGATGGAACTGAGCTCTTCTGCGGGCAGGTTGAGCAGAAATCGGCTGCGCGCGGAGTGGGTCAGGCTGCCACCCGAGACACGCGCACACAACGCACCTCGACAGATCGTCCAGCACGTCGTTCAGCGACATATCCTGGAACTGGTTCTCGGCAGAGTCTTCGGGTAGCAGAGCAGAATGCGGGTCGGGCGGCATGGCGGTGGGCGGAGCGGCGGGTCACGGGAGATGGGAGGGATACTGGCATGTCGGAGTTGAGAGCACATCCATACGCAACTAGTTCACTCGTGTCGCATCAAGCTCGAGGTCATATCAGCCATATACTGTGTATTAATGCGTTATTGCCTCGCTAAATTGCCCAGACCGCGCAAATAGCAGTCTTCGCGGAGCAAGTTGCGTCACCGGCAAACCTGATTGCCTGACCACTATGCACTTCAATCGCTCACAAGACCTCAGGGCCCATGAAATATATCTAGTTGTTGTATCGACTTAATCCGCAGAGTTGAAATGGTGCATTTTCAATAGAGAGCCATGATCTAAGTTCGGCCATATCCGAGAGCTTCGTCACTCTGCCATGGCACTGCGTGTCAGCTGAACAGCCCAACAACCCAAATCCAACATTAACCCCACAGATATACAGCAGCTACTCCAATCCCAAGTATTCTAACACGCAAAGAATTCAATCAACGCCCGTCCTAGCAGCTCCATGGCGCGCTCAACAGTTGCGTCCTCAGGTACGAATGTCAGCCGGAGGTTATTGAGGCGCTGCAACGTCATCAGCACATACCCTCCCAAAACCTCATCCCCACTCACCTTCGGATGCATATCCGCCGTAATCTTCGACTCGTCATGCACCTGGGCCGACGGCTGGATCGCAAACGGCGCAGCCGGCATCACCGCCACCCCCTTCTCAAACACCTCGTCCTGCAATTCCTGCATCAACACCATCGTCCTCGCGTCTTCGTCTTCCGGGAGCGTCGGATCCGTCCATCGCGGATGTTTGTCGATCGCAATTTCCACCCAGAAGAACATTCCCGCCTCGGGAACGTACGTCGATGCGTATCCGGATGAGAGGACGTGTTTGGTCAGTGACGCGTGGAAGAGGTTGCGGCGGCGTTGGTACTCGTCGCGCAGGTTACGGCACCAGGTGAGGTATCCAGGGATGCCCCAGCCGCGGTTTGGGTGAAGGAGTTCGCAGAGGAAGGCTTGTGAGATGCCGCTGGGTGCTTGTGTGGTCGAGTCGACCATTTGGTGCAGTTTCTCAGCGAAGAGTTCGTTGCATGTCACCCAGCCGAGACGAAGGCCAGGAACCAGAGTCTTGCTCAGCCTGTTAAGAGTGGGTGGGTAAGGATGTGAGGAGCTGATGCGGGTACGCACGTGTCGACACGGAGCACGCGACCATCGACGTCCATACTCAGAAAAGTCGGCGCCAATTGCTTCAAAAAGTCTTCAGGAGAGTCCGAGTCAGGCGGCGTATCGTAATACTGCAGGAAGTAATACGGATCTGCAGCATGCATGATCGTCAGCATTCCTCCGCATTCATGCATGCAAACCGACACCGACCGTCTTCAAGAATGAGCAAATCATACTTCTGCGCCAACTCGTAGATCCGACGTCTCCTCTCCACACTCAAAGTGCTCCCCGTCGGATTCTGACCGGCGCTGCAAAGTATATCAACGACCTGCCAACCAGCGTCAGGCAACTTACGGGATCGTATACAACAACCTCGGCCGTCGCCCTTGCTTTGCCTCGTCCCACGTACTCATCACCCTCTCCACCTCCTCCGGAATAATACCCTTCGCATCGATCCTCAACGGCGCCCACCGCACCCCCATAGCCAACGGTGCATTCGTCGTACCAGGGAACGAGAATTCCTCAACGAGCATCGTATCCCCGCGCTCGCATACCATTCGAAAGATCTTGCTCGCCGCATCGACGTTCCCGCACGTAAGAATGACATTGTTGTGCGGAGGCTTGTGCAGCATCTCGTTGAGTTGTTGGAGAAGGGTGATGGCTGTACGTAGTCCACGACCGCTCGAGTACTGTAATGCGACGGCGAGGTCGACGGCTGAGCGCGTTTCATCGGTCGAGCCGCCGGTGAGAATCTTTAGAATTTGGTCTTCGGTCGTGCCGGGTGCTTGTTCTGGGAAGAGGATCTTGCGAGGGGAGGGAACGTGCACGTCGATGCCTGTGACGGAAAAGAGTTTTGGGTGCGGCTCGCCATTCGCCAGGCTCAACATTCCCGGTCCTGCATCCGCAACGCGACTGTCTCATATCAGTACACCAATACCACACAACAGCGATACACTACACACACCTCGATATGGCCTTCATAGGATTCGGAAGCCTCTCTCTACCCTCGCGCGAAAGATGATGAGACAAGTCGACAGCCATCCCAGCGACACAACAAGACACGACACAGAAAGATAGGGTATAAGGTACGCCGCTTATAACGAGAACCGCAGGGTGGCATTACGTGAGGATGAAGGTGTGACTCGACGACTGGAAGTGTTACGACGTGTCGGGCCAGCGTCCCGACGCCAGCCGAAGCCAGTCGCGTGAACTATGAATCAGCGATGAGCACGGAACGGGAGCTCCGCGTCTTATCGTGGGCATGCAGGCACGGGATCATGAAGACAGAGTCGGTGGGACGAGCGTCAATGCTGGCGCGACGAAGACCAAAGTAGTTGCCGATGATTCTGAACCGGTTGCTCGCAGGTAGAAGAGAGTACTTGCGTAATCCTTTGCAAAGAGAGTAATAGGCGAGAGCCTCGTGGACAGCGCCAGGGCTCGTCCGACAGACCATCTCGTTGCACCAGCAGAGCTCCCAAACATGTGGACCATACCAGCGCATGCCAAAAGTCACACCGGCGCGTGTACTCTGTTGGCATCTCATGGAACCTGCACCGTCATGCTTGACCTGATGTCCATCAGACGGATGCCACAAGACCAAGCGATATGTCGGTAATTTGTGAGGACAAGGATGCCCCAAACTCCGACCATCGTGCGCACATGCTTTGCATTGAACAATGACCAGTTTACTAGTCTCCCCCTCTACCACAAAGCCCCGATCCCATGCTTCGAGAAGCCAACCATGCCAGTCCGTGCCGTGTGTAAAGGGCAATCGTGAGGAGAGAATTTAACGTTTCTAAGAGGGCTAGTACGGAACTTCATGGAAGAGCTGCGACACGCTCTCTCCATAATGGCTCCGCCGGATGACCTCGCCCAGAACAGGCCCGATATCAAGTACCTCGATTTTCGAACACCTGGCGACGTTATCGGCTTGCGGGATCGTGTTGGTCACGATGAGCTTCTCGAGGCTGCTTTTCTCGACAGTCTGTAGCGCGTCCCCGCTCAGAATGCCGTGTGTGACGATGGCAAAGACACGTGTGGCGCCTGCCTCGGTGAGGTGTTGCGCGGCAAGCGCCAGTGTGACGCAGGTGTCGGCC
>Ga0247815_10002702_pt1 | contig 12999 bp, 8 predicted proteins | sample UWRJL194509B1_FD_181014 | JGI IMG/M metagenome (GOLD analysis project Ga0247815, IMG submission 181014) | Plant litter microbial communities from Arlington Agricultural Research Station in Wisconsin, United States - UWRJ-L194-509B-1 | ecosystem: Environmental > Terrestrial > Plant litter >... | reverse complement strand
TATCGGCTATGGCATCGGTCGACGGCGCAGTTGCGGTATCGGGCGGCGTGGAGGCTGCGGTATCGGCAGGCGTGGCTGCGGGGGCGGCGCCGGCCGCTGCTCGGTTGCCGCCCATTTTGCGTGGAGGTGCGCCTGCTTCGGGCGGCGCATCGGCATCCTGGCCGGGATCGGCATCGACAGCGGCACCGGGTGCGGGTACGGGTGCTGGTGATGGTGCGGCACCGGGTGCGGCAGTTTCGGGCACTGTGGCGTCTGCAGCGGGCGCATCGGCAGGTGTTGTCGCGCCTCCGGCGGGAGCGGCGGCGCCGGCCTTGACGCGTTTGGCAGGCACGTCCAACGGCGAGCCGGCATCAGCCGGCTGATCGGTGTCATCGGAGGTATCGGAGCCAACGGCGATAGCTGGCTGATCGCCGGAGCCGTCCTGCGTTGCATCGCCAGACAGTTCCAGTTGCCCGCCCGGTTCATCGGCTGGCGGCGTGGCATTGTCGGACAAGCCTGGCGGCTGGTTCGCCTGCTCGGCATCGCTGTCGGCGGCGTCAAGCGCCAAGTCGTCGCCATCAGTATCGCCGTCTGCCGAGCCGGACATCGTGGCGTTCGTGCTGGCGTCGCCCGCTGCGGCATCGGCCGTCGTGCTTGTGGCGGCATCGCCACCCTCGCCGCTGGCCGCAACATCCGTTGAGTCGACTGTCGTGCCGTCGGCGCCGCCCTGCGCGTTGGTTGCGGCACTATCAGCGGCGAGTTCGGCGGCGGCACCAGAACCTGCATCAGCGGCGGTATCCGCGGCCGTATCACCGGCTGGGTTGTCGCCGCCAGTGGCGTCACCACCGGAAGTCGCAGCATCCGCGGAGCCGGACTCGGCAGCAGCTGCATCATCGGCAGTGGCACCCGCAGCGGCCGCACCATCGGCAGCGGCAGCGCTGGCACCGGCGACACTGGCGGCACCGGCAGTCGCTGCGGCGGCACCGGCTGCAGCAGCAGCGGCGGTCGCGGCGGCTTCCACAGCGGCCTCGGCGCCGGGCTCGGCCAACGCCGTCTCGCCGCCATGCTTGACCACTTCCGCATCGACGATCGCCTCGGCCTTGATCGCCTCGGCGCGCGCCGTGTTGACCTGCGCCTGCACCGCCTCCACGTCGGCCAGCGTCAGCTTGATGCGTGCCTGCGCCTCGTCTTTCTTGGCCGTGGTGTCGACCGTGGCCTGCTCCGCCGCCGCGCCCACATCCGCCTCGGCGGCGAGGATCTGCGCCGCCAGCGCCTGCTCCGATTCCTTGGCCGCCTCGGCCGCCGCGGTGGCCTGCTCCGCCTGCGCCTCGACGTCCGCCAAGGCCGCGTCGGCGCCTTCGCCGTAGCCGGCCGTCACCGTCTCCGACTGCGCTTGCGCCTCGTCCAGCGAGCCGGACATCTCTTCCATCGCGCCGTCGGCGTCGTCGGCCACGCCCTGCGCATCGGCGCGCATGGCGTCGAACGAGGCCTGCACCTGCGCGGCGATCGACTCCGATTCCTGCATCGAATCGCCGGCCTCCTGCGCGCCGGACTGCGCCGTTTCGCCCGCCGTCCGCACCTCCGCCACGCAGTCGGTGGCCTGCGAGGACGCCTGCGTCACCCGCGCCAGCAAATCGCCGCCCATTTGCCGCGCATCGGCCTGCCAGCTTTCCACCCGCGAGGCGATGTCGCCGGCGTTCTCGATCTCGCCGCGCACTTGCTGATAGGTGGCGGCGGTGCCGTCGTAAAACGCCGCGTACGGCGCCACCTGCTCCCCCACCGCGCCGATGTTGAGCGCGCGGATCGCGTCCATCACCTGATCGACATAGCCGAGCGCCTGGCCGGTCGCCTGTTGCACCTGCTGCCGCGCCATGTCGCTGACCGAGCGCACCTGGACCTTGGCGCCGTCGACGGTGTTGGCCAGCTTGGTGATCGGCGCCCGCGCCTGCTCCTTGGCCGAGCTCATCGCCTGGCTCAGCGTGCCCAAGCCATCACGCGCCAGCACCACCGCCTGCGCGACCTCCTCCTTGCCCTGCATCAGCGCCTTTTGCAGCGGCGCGCCGGCCGCCTGGATCTGCGCCTCCAGCGGCGCCAGCGTGCGGTCCAGCAAGGCCGACAGCTCGTCCTGAAGGCGCCGCACCAGCGGTTCGCATTGCAGTTGCGCCAAACACTGCTCGGCCGCGGCGCGCACCTGGTCCAGCACCTGATGCGCCATCGCGCAGGCCTTGTCGACCTGTTCCTGCAGCAGCGGCGGGATTTTTTGCGCGGCCTCGCCCACCAGCACCATCGCCGCCTGCATCTGCTCCAGCAAACCCAGCAGCGCGTCGATCGCCACCTGCACCTGGGCGATGGCCTGGTCCAGCAGCGGGTTGATCGCCTCGACCAAGCCGATCGCCTGGTCCATCAGCCCTGTCGCCGTGTCGCCCGCCGTCTTGACCGCCGCGCGGGCGGCGGTGATCGCGGTCTTGACGCCAGGTATCATCGCCTTGATGCCGACGAACAGGCCGCGCGCCAGCATCAACGGCGGCGCCTTCATCATGTAGCGGGTGCAGATTTCGATCGCGCCGGTGCACAGCGCGTCGGCCTGGTCCAGCTCGCTGGCGGCGATGTCCAGCGTGCTGTTGGCCTCGCCGACGAACACCGGAATGTTGCCCTTGACCTGCACCAGCATCGCGACCGCCTCGGCGATCATGGTCCGCACCGGTTCGAAATTCTCCGGCAACTGGCGCAGGATGGTCTTGGCGTGCTCGGCCTCCTCGTCGAGCTCGGCCAGCAATTGCCGCACCTTGTCGACCTCCTCGCGGATCACCGTGATGACGCCTTGCAGCGCCTCGGCGATGGCGTCGACCCGCAGCTCCAGCATGTCGAGCGGCTGCATGGCCTTGCGCACCAGCGCGTCGATATTGGCGCCGGCCGAGGCCAGCTCGTCGAAGACGATGTCGGCCTGGGCCCGCGCGGCGGCGATCGGCTTGAACAGGATGTCGGCGACATGACTGAGCTGGCGCGAACTTTCATCGAACAGCGCATCGACGGCGCGGCCCTCGTCGGCCAGCGCGTCGCTGGTGTCGTCGACCAGGTCGATGGCGGCCTGCAGCGGCGCCAGCAAATCGTCGCCCTTGCCGCGGATCAGGTCCGACACGCCGGAGATCACGTCCAGCGCCTGGCCGGTGGCCAGCTCCATCTGATCGTGCACATCGTCGACATTGCCGCTCAGCGTGTCGCGCAGCGCCTGTACCTGGGCCAGGCTGTCGCCCTGCAATTGTTCGGCCCTGGCCAGCAGCGTCTGCGTCAGCGCGGCGCCGGCGCCAGGCCCGCCCTGCAAGGTGCCCAGCTGCTGCAACTGCGCCGAAAGCGGCAGCAGCTCGCGCCCATATTGCTCGAACATGGCGCCGGTGCGCACGGCCAGGTCGGCCAGCGCCTGGCCGCGCGCCGGCAGGCTGTTGAAGAATTCCATCTGCCCACTGAAGTCCGGCGCCAGGCTGGCCAACTCGGGCAGCAGATCGCTCATCGATTGCACCGCCTCGTTGGCGGAGTCGATCACCGTTTGCACGCCGGCCGCCTGCGCCAACAACCGCTGCGGGATCGCCGCCGCGTCGCTGGCCAGCCGGCGCAGATCGGCGGCTGCGGTTTCCAGCACGCCGGTGCAGCAGTCGATGATGGGCTGTGGGTTGAGCAGGTCCGGGATCGCCTTGATCTGGTCGGCGACCTTGAGCACGTCGGCCTTCAGCGACTCGGCGCAGGCGGTCACCTCGGTGACGAAGGTCTCGCCCTGCTCGACCACGGTGTCGGCGGCGGTTTTCATGGCGGCGGCGATACGCACCGGGCTTTGCGGCAAGACCTCCAGCGCGTGGTCGATCACCTTCATCTACAGTTCGCCCAGCGTGGTGTTGGTTTTGGCGGTGGCCGCGCTGAGCGCGTCCTTGATGGCCGCGACCTTGCTCGGCGCCGGGTCCAGCGACAGCGAGGCGCTGCCGATGGTGGCGATGGTGGCCTGCACCTGTTCCAGCGACTGGTTCAGTTCGGGCAGCACTTCGGCGCCCTCGATGCGGATGTCTTCCAGCGCCGGCAGCAGGTTTTCCAGCGCCGGAATCGCCGGCAGCGAACTGAGCGCGGGCAAGGCCGATAGCGAGGCGGCGGCCATGGCGGCGGCCGGCGGCGCCACCAGTCGGCCCGGCAGCGCCTGCCGGCTCATTTCCTCCATCACCAGGATGGCGCCGTTCATCAGGCGGCCGGCCAGCGCGTGCAGCCAGCCGTCGGCGCCGGCTTGGGCGGTGGCCAGCGTCGGCCCGGAACGCTGCAACACCCAGCGCAGCTCGGCGCGCGCGGCCGGTTCGCCGAGCCAGTAGCGCAGATAGTTATAGGCGTCGTCGGCGGAGACGAAGCGCCGCCGCGCGCCCAGCATGTGGCTCTGGTTGCCCAGCCCGCCGCCCTGCAACAACGCCTGTCCGACCTGGCCTCCAGATTCGTAAAATGTGACGCGGCTGGAATGACGCCATAAACTGGCCAAGGGATGCAGCATGGGTAACTTGAGATGACAAGGATCAACTGACGGTCGAGCAACATTAACATGGGCCGCTTGATAACGCAAACTCAAGGAATCGGCTCTGGATGCGACATCCGGGGCATCCCAGCGTTGCATGATGAGGTCGCCTCAGTTAGCATTAGGAAACATCCGGCGCCCTATGCCGGCACAGAAGACTGGCACAATGCTTAACAACGATTTCTTGAAAACCCTGGGCCTGATCGGCGTCTGTCTGCTGACCCTGCTCACCGGCGCGGCGCGGGCGTCCGACGGTACCGCGCTCGACAATATCCTCAGGAAAAAGGTAATCCGGGTCGGCGTCAAGACCGACTTCAGTCCCTACAACTCGATCAATTCCAAAGGCGAGATCGTCGGTTTTGAAAGCGACGTCGCCGAACTGATCGCCAAGAGCCTGAACGTCAACCTCGCAAAAGTCAGCATCACCACCGAAAACCGCTTCCAGAAACTGGAGCTGGGCGAGGTCGACATCCTCCTCGCCACCGTCGGCGACACCGCCGCGCGGCGCCAGATCGCCACCGCCGTCGAGCCGGGCTACAACGAGACCAGCGTCAACGTGCTGTTCCGGCCGGGCCAGTCGGTCGACACCTGGGGCAAGCTGCGCCAGTCGACCATCTGCGCGGTGCAGGGCGCCTACTTCAACAAGCCGATGAGCGAGCGCTACCTGCTGTCGCTGCAAACCTACAAGACCGTGCGCGACGCCCACCTGGCGCTGCAGGACGGCCAGTGCACCGGTTTCCTGTACGCCACGGCGGCGCTGCACAACACCCAGCTGCAGGCGGTGTTCAGCGGCTACGCGATGCCGCTGCCGAACGCGCTGATCACACCGATGGCGATCTTCGTCGCCCGCAACGAGCTGGACGGCGCGCTGGACCGGGCGCTGGGCGACATCCTGGCCGACCTGCACCGCAGCGGCTGGCTGCTGGAGGCCAACAACAAATGGGGCATCGCCTCGACCGAGTGGCTGACGGCGCAGCAGCACATCTGGTCGGAAAAAGACGAGCACGACGAATACGTTTGCACGCGCAACACCACCGGCCACTGGACCCCGGCCTGCCGCAGCGCCGAGTACGTGTCCAGCGACGAGGTGACCGGGGTGCAGGCGGTCGGCCTGTGGATCAAGGAGCAGCTGGGGGTCGACCTGAATTTCATCTACGACCCGTACGACCGCACCCAGTTCCTCACCGGCGTGGTCTACACCATGTTGCTGATCGCCTGCAGCATCGCGATCAGCCTGGTGCTGGGCATCGGCGTCGCGGCGCTGGTGGACGGCCGGCGCGGCATCGGCATCGGCGCGCTGCACGCGGTGATGGCCTATGGCCGGCTGACGCCGCCGCTGCTGATGATGTACCTGATCTTCTTCGGCATGGGCGGCTGGGCGATGCGCGACTACGGCATCAAGCTGTCGGCGTTCGCGGTGGCGGCCTTCTGCTCCGGCTACTACACGGCGGGCCTGGTGATGCGCGCCCTGCTGGAGGCGGCCACGCACATCCGCACCTACGACCCCGGCTTCGTGCTGCGCCTGAACAACCTGGGCCGCACCGCCAACTACGCCACCTGGCCGGTCAAGCAGGCGCTGATCAACCTGACCAAGCAAACCATGATCGCCTCGGCCATCGCCATCCCGGAACTGCTGAGCGCCAGCAGCCTGCTGATCGCTGAAAAAGGCAATATTTTCCTGACCATGACGATGCTGCTGATTACCTTCTTCCTGATCACCAGCTTGTGGACCAGGATCTTCAACTACATGGAAAAGGCCTTGCTGCCGACGCCGACGCTGGGACAGTCATGATGGAAACCCTCTCGTTCCTGCTGACCTGGACGCCCTTCCTGCTGCAGGGCTTCATGTGGAATATCCTGATCGCCATCTGCGCCGTGTCGCTCGGCTCGCTGATGGGCGCCGGGCTGGCCTGGATGCGGGTCAAACAGGGCGGCAAGCTGGGCCTGTTCGCCGAGCGGCTGTCGGCCTTCCTGCGCGGCGTGCCGACCTTGGCGCTGATCTTTTACGCGGTGTTCATGCTGCCCAGCGAATTCACCGTGATCGGCACCGAGTGGACCGTGCGCATCCCGCAGTGGGTCAAGGCGGTGATCGGTCTGTCGGCGGCGCCGCTGTCGTTCACCTCGGAGAGCCTGGTGGTGGCCTACCGCGCCTGGTCGCGCGGCGACATCGGCGCGGCGCTGCTGTTCATCCCGACCTGGATCAATGTGTTCCTGATTTCCTTCGTCGCCTCCAGCGCCTCGTCGCTGGTCGGCGTGAGCGAGCTGGTCAGCCGCTGCAACACCGTGATCGCCGCCACCGGCACCGGCGTCATGGTGCCGGTGTATATCTATTGCAGTTTCTACTTCGTCATCACGTCGCTGCTGTTCACGGCGCTGATCAAGCGGTTCAAGGATTCGGTGTTCATGCGCGATGTGCACCGCCGGCTGTCGCTGGCGCACCAGCGGGCGGCCTGACGGCGCGATGATTTTCGAGGTGACTGCCGGGAGCGGCTCTGGTATAACGTAGCAAGAACGTCTATTGATTCTAAGCATGTACAGGCCGTGGCGCCCCGCGGCTCAACTTTTACATTGAAGAGATGCCCGATAATGCCTAAGACGCTCACCGAAGCATTTGTGACTGCCCAGAAGATGAAAATCGTCAACAAGACGATTCTGGAGCAATTCCAACCCGGCAAAAAATACAGCGACGTCGAAATCCGGCGCATCTGCGCCATCGTCCCGCCGCAAACCCAACAGGCATGGCTGGCGGCGACCGACGTCGCGGGCCATATGTCCAGCCGGCTGGTCTCGACCACCAAGGCACGCGGCCCGACCTTGCAGGAGGTGGACCGGGCGTATAAGTCATGGATCGATTACACCGGCCCGGAAGGCATCACGCAGATGGACAACGCGGAGAATCTACGCGCCGCGCTGGAAAAATACATGGGTTACGCGACCAACGATAACCAGTTCATCATCAGCACCAACTACCGCGACAAACGCGACCGCGGCGACATGGCCAACGTGCGCTTGCTGACGCAGTTGATCTGCGATCTGCACAGCGGGCAGCGCAGCCTGGACGAGACGAAGAAGATCGAAACGCGCGAGAACATGCTGACGCTGATCGCCAACATCGATGTCAAATGGGATACGCTGGGCAATGCACTGGGCGGCTTGAGCCTGATTTCCGGCGCCAACGACGTGATCGGCGCCAGCGCCGGCGAGATGACCGCGAAGATGGTGAAGGCCGTCGAGGGCGGCGTGGTCGCCGTGGGCGCCACGGTGTACGCGGCGAACGAGGCGCGGACCGATAATCGTATGGCGCGCTTCGTCGCCTTCCTGAGCCAGCAGTGCCAGAAATTCGCCAAATGGATAGGCGAGACGCTGCACAAACTGCGCGGCGGCGACCGCGAAACCATTATCATGGTGGCCAACGCCGTGCTCAAGATCGTGTTTGAATTCGCCTGCAAGGCCGCCGCGGATCAGCTCGCCGCCGGCAAAGACATCGTCGACGGCGTCAGCGGCCTGATCAAGGACGCCTGGACCCGCAGCACGATTTCCGCACAGCGGACGGCGCTGGTCACGGTCGATGGCGCCTTCGCGGTGATACGCAGCGGCATCGTCCATGGCATCGCGTTGCGCCAGGCGGTTTCCGCATGGAAGATCGCAAAAGGCACGGCGTCGGCGGCGATCACCGCCACCACCGCCGGCGCGGCGGGCAAGATCGCCGACCTGGTGCTGGCCGGCTTCGAGTTCGCGTTTAAAATGCTGTACAACTTCTTTGAAGACAAACGGATTCAGGATTTCAAGCTTGAAGCCAAAAAAATGTGGCAAACCCTGGGGCACTCCAGAGGCTTCCTGCCGCCGCCGCTGCAGCGCGGGACTCAAGCTGCGAGCGCGCCGGTGGCCTTGCCCACCAAGCCGGCGCCGACCGGCAGCATGGTGAAGTTCACCGCAGAGAGCTATACGATCGAGGAGTTTCTCAACGATAGAAAAGGCGCCTACCTGCATTTCCTGGACGCGATGGTCAAAGCCAGTCCGCTGATGGCCGCCATTGTGATGAACTCGGGCCTGATCGCCTCGGTGGAGGACGTGTTGCATGCGGCCACGCCGCGCAGCACGGACGACGTCGACCGCGCCTACAACCATATCGTGACGCTGCAGGTGGAAGCGTCGCGGCTGTTCCTGGAGTCCGGCTTCTCGGTGGTGTCGCCGACGGTCGACGCCTTGCCGTCCGGCGCCAAGGAGACCTACGAGCGGCTGGCCCTGAACGCCAAGACCGGATCGGTCCTGTCGGCGAAACCGACGCTGCTGCGCAGGTCCGCCTAGGCGACGCGGCAAAAAAAATCCCGCCGCGCCAAAAGATGGCGCGGCGGGATTTTTTACGCCCGCACAGCGGCCGGGATCAACGACGGTGGTAGCCGCCGCGTCCGCCCCAGCCGCCGCGATGGCCGCCCCAGCCGCGGTTGCTGAACACGAAGTCCAGGCCGATCGACACCGGCGGGTAGTAATACGACGGCGCGGGCGCGTAATACACCGGCGCCGGGGCGTAGTACACCGGCTGGCTGACGTAGGTGGTGGTGTACGCGGGCTGGGTGGCGACGTAAGTCGTGGAGCTGCGCTGCGGCAACTCTTCGGTCCACGTGCCCGACTGCGCACCGCCTCCCGCCGGCGACACCGCCACGGTGTGCCACTGGTACGGGTCCTGGACCTGGGTGGTGGCGTAGTAACCGGGCTGTTGCGGCACGGCGCAACCTGTCAAAGCCGCTAGCGCGGCGACTGCAGCAATGATCGTTTTCATGGCATATCTCCTTGTTCCAGAGCTTACTATATCGGGAACCACGGCGTCGCCCGAATGCCATTACAGCTTGTTACACTCGACGCGGCAGGCGAAAAAAAAGGAACCGCGCGCGGTTCCTTTTTTGCCGGCAACTCAATCAATCCAGCTTCCAGGCGTAGTCGACCTTGGTCCAGGTTTCGGCCGGGGCGCCGTCCTTGCTGCCCGGCTTGAACTTGCAGGCGCTCAGCGCCTTGATGGCCGCCTTGTCCAGGTTCTTGAAGCCGCTGCTCTTGTCGACCTTGGAGTCGACCACCGAGCCGTCCGGCTTGACCAGGAAGGACATCGACACCGTGCCTTGCTCTTCGTTCATCAGCGAGGCTTTAGGGTATTCGGCCTTGCAGTTTTTAGCATCAAAACTGGCCGGCACTTCGGCGGCGAATACCGACGTTGCGCTCGATACGAGCACTGCTGCGATCACACTCAACCAACGCTTATTTGTAGACATCTGATTTCCCCAAGTGTTTTGAATCCGGCACGCGAACCGGGCGCCAGGCCCGGCCCATCTTGATGCTGACGAGTATTACAGCTTCCAGCTATAGTCGACCTTGGTCCAGGTCTGGGCCACGGAACCGTCCTTGGTGCCCGGCTTGAACTTGCAGGCGCTCAGCGCTTTGATCGCGGCCTTGTCCAGGTTCTTGTAGCCGCTGGATTTTTCCAGTTTCGACTCGACCACGTTGCCGTCGGCGGCGACCAGGAACGACATGCTGACGTTGCCTTGCTCTTCGTTGATCAGCGATGCTTTAGGGTATTCGGCCTTGCAGTTCTTGGCGTCCAGCGAGGCCGGCACTTCGGCGGCGAAGGCGGCGGTGGTGGCGGACAGCAGAACAGCGGCGATAACAAACTTATTCATAATACAAATCCCAACTCAATTATTTTTAAACACTGGTTTATCGAATCCCACAGCGGGCCTGTATGCCGCGCAACAGCGCGGCGGCAGACTGCGGCAAAGTAATTAAAACTCTTCCCACTCATCGCCACCGGCGGCTGCCGCGGCGACTTTTTTCGGTTTGGCTGCCGGTGCGGGCGCTGGCGAGGACGCCAGTTTCTTCACTGGAGCGCGGGCAACGATCGGTTTGACCACTGCCTTGGCGGCCGGCTCATACACGGGAGCCGTGACGCGCTCCTCGCCTTCCACCAGCTTGAAGATGCTGACCACGCGGGACAACTCGGCGGCCTGGTCTTGCAAGCTTTGTGCTGCGGCGGCGGCTTCTTCCACCAACGCGGCATTTTGCTGGGTCATGCTGTCCATCTCGATGATGGACACGTTGACCTGTTCGATACCAGCGCTCTGTTCCTGGCTGGCGTTGGCGATTTCGCTCATGATGTCGGTCACGCGGCGGACCGAGGCGACCACCTCGTCCATCGTCACGCCGGCCTGGCCGACCAGCTTGGTGCCGGCGCCGACTTTTTCGACCGAGTCATCGATCAGCATCTTGATTTCTTTCGCCGCACCGGCCGAACGCTGGGCCAGGTTGCGCACTTCCGACGCCACCACGGCGAAGCCGCGGCCTTGTTCACCGGCGCGGGCCGCTTCCACGGCGGCGTTCAGCGCCAGGATATTGGTCTGGAAGGCGATGCCGTCGATGACGCCGATGATGTCGACGATCTTCTTGGCCGAGGCGTCGATCGAGCTCATGGTGTGGACCACTTCCGACACCACTTTACCGCCCTTGATCGCCACGTCCGACGCGGCCGACGCCAGTTGATTGGCTTCCCGTGCGTTGTCGGCGTTCTGTTTCACGGTCGAGGTCAGCTCTTCCATCGCCGACGCGGTTTTCTCCAGCGAGCTCGCTTGCATTTCGGTGCGCGACGACAGGTCGATATTGCCGGCGGCGATTTCACGCGAGGCGGTGCCGATGGTTTCGGTGCCGGTGCGGACCTGGCTGACGATGTCGACCAGGCTGTCGCGCATTTCGCGCATCTCGGACAGCAGGCTGTCCTTGTCGTTGCTGTTGGTGTCGATCGCGATCGACAGGTCGCCGTTGGCGATGCTGCCGGCGATCGAAGCGGTGTAGTCAGGCTCGCCGCCCAGTTGTTTCAGCAGGCCGCGGGTGATGACCACGGCGGCGACCACCGAGATACCGACCGCCAGCAAGCCCATGATGATCATGAAGTTGCGGCCGCTGGAGAAGCCGGCGGCGGCGTCGACCTGGACTTGCGCGTTGAGTTTTTCTTCCAGCGCGGCCAATTGGTCCAGCGCGCCCATCCATTTTTTCTGGGCCGGACGGATTTCCTTGATCAGCACCTTGGTCGCTTCTTCGGCCTTGTTGGCCAGCCACAGTTCGGACGCCTTGGCGATCGCCGGCATGGCGATGGCTTCCTGCTCCTTGATCGTGGCCAGCAGCGATTTCTCTTCGGCGGACGATTCGATCACGAACTGCGCGCTCAATTTATTCTGCGCGTCGGCGTACTTGCCGGCCAGTTCCTTGATGCGGTTCATTTCCGGCTCCATGTCGCCGGCGTCGGTCATCAGGGTCAACACGCGCAGCGAGCTGATGCGGTCATTGACGTTGGCGCGCATGTCGATCACCAGGCGCGAGACGACGTTGTTGAAGCTGATGACGTGATCCAGGCGGTCCTGGATCTGCGCCATGCGGAAGATGCCGACCGTCGTGACGCCCACCAGGAACAAGAGAACCAGCGCGAATCCCAGACCCAGGCGCGTACCGACCTTCATTTTTGCTAAATTCATTTCGTCTTCTTCTTTAATGACACTGTTGATAGAAGTTGCCCTGGATGGCACGTCTTGGAACGCCCCACGCCACCTGCCCCTTGCCGCTAAGTAATAATATGTGACAGTAGCAAACAATGACTGCGAATGCAAAATTTGCGGCCCATCAGTTGCTCAGGTGTAGTTTTTTGGCCGCGATATACAGACGAGAGACGGTGGATATGTGTGTATATTCAGGAATTATAGATGCAAATTTTGCTTCAAAGCAAGCAAAACCCGCCTAAAAAATACGCAAACGAACTTTCTGCGTGGAAATACCAACAGACCCGTTGTTTGTTTGCCAGAAAGACTAGATTAGGCGGCAATGCGCAGGCGGGCTGCGGCTTCGAGGAGGAGATTGGCGTCGCCGGCGGCGAGTTTTTTGGAGTCCGACAGGACTTGGCGGAAGGCGCGCGCGCCCGGCAGGCCGGTCATCAGGCCGAGCATGTGGCGGGTGATGGAGTTGAGCTTCAGGCCATGGTGGCCGTAGCGCGCCAACTCGGCACGAATGTAGGGGATCATCGCTTCCAGGACTTGTTCGCGGGTCTTGGCGACGGTGTCGGCGCCGTAGTAGCGCTGGTCGAAGTTGGCCATGGCGAACGGGTTGTGATAGGCCTCGCGGCCCAGCATCACGCCGTCCAGGTGCTTCAGGTGCTCATCGATCTCGGCCTCTGTCTTGATGCCGCCGTTGATGATGATTTCGAAGTCAGGGAAGTCTTTTTTCAGCTGGTAGGCGAAGTCGTACTTCAGCGGCGGGATTTCACGGTTTTCCTTGGGCGACAAGCCCTTCAGGATGGCGTTGCGGGCGTGCACGATGAACGTCGTGCAGCCGGCCTCGGCGACGGTGCCGACGAAATCGCGGACGAAGTCGTAGCTTTCGCTCTTGTCGATGCCGATGCGGTGCTTGACGGTGACGTCGATCTGCACCGCGTCGCGCATCGCCTTGACGCA
>Ga0247815_10002701_pt1 | contig 13003 bp, 7 predicted proteins | sample UWRJL194509B1_FD_181014 | JGI IMG/M metagenome (GOLD analysis project Ga0247815, IMG submission 181014) | Plant litter microbial communities from Arlington Agricultural Research Station in Wisconsin, United States - UWRJ-L194-509B-1 | ecosystem: Environmental > Terrestrial > Plant litter >... | reverse complement strand
CTACCGGTCAAATTCTTCGTCACTTCGCGGCCGGAGACACACATTCGCGACACCCATGTGTCTGACGTCGCATTCAGCAAGGTCCTCCGCCTACACACGGTCGACACGCAGCAGGTCACTGCCGACATCCAACTATATGTTTCCAACAGGCTTTTCGCCACACCGACATTGCGGGATCTGTTCACCGAGGATGACGTCCAAACACTCGTACAATTATGTCACGGTGTATTCATTGTGGCCGCGACAGCCCTGGAGCATACTCTCGGCTCGGGCATTGAGTTCGCTAGGGCGAAGTTCGATTCATTAATGAGCGCGTCTCGAGATAGCCTCAGTGCTGGAGCGACAGAGCCTCTCGATTGCATGTACACGTTGATTGTGGAGGAAGCGGCAAAGGTCGGAGATGTCGAGACCGAAAAGCTAAAAACGTTGTTGCAGATCCTCTCGGCGCTGATTTCCGCCCGGATGACGTTGTCAGTCTCAGCATTGGCGGATCTGCTGAGCATCCCAAATGGCCAGTTGCGTGCCAGCATTACTCGTCTTCATGCAGTTGTTCACATTCCAGACGACGACGGCGACGCTAGCCTACGCCCTGTGCACGCATCCTTTGGAGACTATCTGCTCGAACGTGCTTCAAGCCGCATCCGGATATCCGAATGGCTTGGTCACGAGGCTTTAGCGCATGGATGCTTCCAGGTACTGGCGAAGCGGCTACACTTCAACGTTTCGCGGAGCCAGTCTTCCTTCAAATCGAATTGCACGCCGATGCTCAACATAATCACGCTGTCCCTCGAATATGCTTGTCTCCATTGGATATATCACGTCTCAACTCTGCTCGAAATATTGGAAAAAGGCATGAGCTCAAAGAGCAGCCTCCGGTTACGGTTCTTATCCTGGACGCAACGGGCTTCAGGCGCTTCGCACCGAGCAGGTCTCGAGAAGAATATCAGCGTAATATTCCGACCACGACTGCTGTTTTGGCTCGAGGTAATGAGCGTTCTTGGTCAGATCCAGCGCGCCGCCGCGATGCTCATGTTTGCAGCTGCAACGGTATGTCGCTCGAGCCTGAATACTACAACAGGTTACTCATCTCTCTGTACAGGTTCGGACAAAGGAAATCGCTCGATTTCTCCGTGATGCTAACTCGTTCGTCGCGTCTTCTCAGCAGGCAATATCGAGGAGCGCTCCTCACATTTACCTCTCCGCTCTCCCATTTGCCGACAAAGAATCACTTGTGTACCAAGACTTTGCTCCGATGTGCACAGGTCTCGTCTCTGTCGGTCTCTTCCGTGTCTCTCATCACGCAGGAAAGCTTGTAACGACCCTCTGTGGTCACGAAGGAGCTGTCAACTCGGTTGCATACTCTTCTGATGGTCTTCTTCTTGCCTCAGCGTCAAGTGATGGCACTGTGCGTATTTGGGATATGCGCACCGGTGAGGAGATGATGTCGCCACTGCGTGGCGAAGATGGAGCAGTTTGGTCCGTCGCCATCGCTCCCGATTGCAAGAGCGTTGTGCTGGGAACTGAAAGCGGCTCTGTGCGCACGTGGAGGTTTGCAAATACTCACATTCCCGTTCAGCGGGTGAACGGTCACTCCGCTGCTGTCTCATCCGTGTCGTATTCGCCAAACGGATGCTGCCTCGCATCGGGGTCACTAGATCACACGGTCCGCTTATGGAATGTGGAGACGCCGCATCGCCCAATCGTGTTGAAAGGCCACACTGATAAGGTTCACACACTCGCCTTTTCTCCAGACAGCCTGGCCCTGGCCACCGGCTCCGAAGACCAGACAATTCACATCTGGGATGTTACTACAGGCAAGCTCAGATATAAGTCTCCACAACATCACGAAAAGCCGATTCGCAGCCTCTGCTTCCTATCGGATGGTCAGAAGATTGCCGCAGGTTCCGGGGACGGCATCATCCTTTGTAAGCTGCGGACGGAGCGGAGCGCTGTGCTACTGCACAGCAGCTCAAGCCACGTCCTATCCGTGAATTCATCATCAGATGGGAATTTAATAGTGTCAGCGTATGGAAAGAGCGTTTGCATTTCAACCCTGCCGCGATTCAGAGTGAAAACCACCTCTCTCATTCTTGGTGGTCACACCGAAACTGTCCTTGCTGCCGCGTTCTCTCACAACTGCCTGTACATTGCCTCAGCTTCTACTGACCACACGATAAGGATCTGGAGCTCCAGCAGGAGATTAAAGGTCCAGCCGGCCGCGGCACACGAAGCGACAGACAATGAGCCGGTTTCTGCCCTGTTTATGTCTGACTCTCGCGTGCTGACGGGGCACAGTAGATCTGTTAGCTCAATTGCGGTGTCACCTGACAGCATGGTCATAGTTTCTGGCAGCACTGATCGATCGGTTCGCATCTGGGATGCACAAACTGGTGCCGCAATGCTTCCGCCTCTGCTCGGACACACAGGCGGGGTACACTCAGTAGCTATCTCGTCTGACGGGCGACTTATTGCTTCTGGGTCATTGGATAATACAGTGAGACTGTGGGACATGCAAAAGGGCAAGGCGGTTGGCCAGAACATGCAGGGTCACTCCGATGCCGTCAATGCGGTGGTGTTCTCGCCCGACGCACGGTGGCTCGCATCAGGATCCAACGACAAGACTGTGCGCATATGGGATGTCGCGACACAACAGGCTTCGACTGTAGGCCCACTTTTCTGCCATAATGCAGTGCTCACAGTTGCCATTTCACCTAACGGTCGACTCGTCGCCGCAGGGGATGATGGTGGATACATTTGCATTTGGCAGATTGAGACGGGCCAGCCAGCCCGAGAACCGCTTCATACGCATCTAAGTCATGTGAACTCCATAGCGTTCTCGCCTGATGAAACTTTCATCCTGTCCAGCGGACGTCATAGTAGGGAACGTGCTCAGATTTGGAACATCGACACGGGAGAGCAAGCCCTCACTCTCAACGGGCATAGCAAGGATGTGTATTCCGCCGTGTATTCTCCGGATGGCCGGTTTATCGGGACTGGCGCTGATGACATGACAGTTCGTATCTGGGACGCGGTGACTGGTGTGCCCGTTGCCGTATTGGCTGGACATAACAGCACAGTGTGGTCTGTAGCATTTACACCTGACAGTCGCTCCATCGTGTCGGGATCAGCTGACAACATGATCCGGTTCTGGGATCGTACCCGGGCCACTATAGCATGCCCAGCGAGCGATGATTATGCGGCCACGCCACTACATGTTTCCATTCAGGACAACGGATGGTTGCAAACACCATCTGGTGAGCTGGTGCTATGGGTGCCAACGGAGTACCATTCATACTTGTACACACCCCGAGGCTCACCCCGCGTGGCCATAGCGTTTGAAAACAGTGGTTGGCACCGAGGGGAATCGTGGACCGCTTGCTGGCGTTCGGGCACAACTGATCCCAGTTCCCATGTCCTGTAACACCTTCCGCGTAGTTTGCACTAGTTATTAACGCTTCCTTTCACTGTGTTTCATTCCCGAAAAAATAGAATGAATTTCTTTCTAGTAAAGTATCTTGTAATACAATCGGGGACAGCATGGGGTGAGACGCCGGGACTCGTTGGACGGTGGACGGGTGACCCAGTCAAATGCCTGCGTGTGGTTGAGAATTACACTGCTGCTTTAGCTGTGTATTGCTTGAAGAGTCGAATACTTCAAAACGCGTCCGAGATAGACACCTTCGGACGAGGTCATCGGCTTGAACGATGATGATTTTCACCGCTCGCCACAACGCGAATACTCCACCAACGCCTTCGGTTACTTCAGCTCTGAGCCGGAAAGAACCATCACAGTGTTACATGCACTCGGCCTCCGCTGTACCCAAAGGTCCAGCGTGATGCGGAGGCCCACCAGAGCCCGAATCGCTGCCGCCACCAGTCCGTTTAACTCGACCACAACCGGCATTTCATATCTTGTGGACTTGCCGCACTTGTAATATTCCACGTTATGTGCGGCAGCAAGAGCAAGAGCGATCGGTCACCATCTTCAAACTATCTATGCGCGCATGTTTGGTGGTGAACCACGAGACCACCGCAGCAAATGCACATTGTGCAGGGGCAATCGCGACACGCCTATGCCAACAACGACGACAAAGAGCGGGCCAGGTTGAAAGAGAGTCAAGTAGGACGAGATTGAGGTTAGAAGCGTGGAGAGAGTTGATGTTGAGGAAGCGCCGCGAAGAACATGAGGAGATCGACGAGCATAACCAGGCGGCGCCAGCAGTAACACCACAGCGGTCAAAACTTGCACTCTTCATCATTCAACGCACTTAGAGAAGATTCCAGCTCATTATGAACGATAATAAGAGTCTGTGAGAGCGCTGATAGGAGGATGTGAGAGGACACGAGGTCGAAGTTGAGACAAGGATGGGAGACAGCCGACAAACTCTGCGCTTGACCAACGCGTCTGCCATTGTCAGCATTCCCACCACTAGCTGCTCTGTTTGACCAGCACATGCATCATTCCTTACTCCTCCAGCTTCACACATTGCATGCTGTTGTACACGTACTCGGCTTCTCGTGCCACCATGTATCAAAAGCGAGAGCCGTTGCTCGGAGCCTGGTATTATCAATATCGGAGATCGCAGACCGAACTTGATATGAAATCTCCTAGAGATTACGGGCACATTTAGTTGTGCATCTCGTCGGAAGGAGGAAGACTTGCAGAGGACGGGGAGCAATTGGTTTAAGTTCGGCTCGGCACCGGCGTGTTTGCCGGATTGTGTTGACGCGTCCGCTCCTTGCCCGCCTTCCTCCCACTTCGCGCTTCGGATCACCTTCATCCTCGCGATAGAACCCGAACACTTGAGTGCATCCGAAGCCTGTGCAGAAGATTGACAAACGTCAACACCATGGCCTGCGAAACTGCTCGCCAAACAGAAGAGGCGTCCGCGCAATGTATAACGCGCGAGGCCATTCCTCATCCGCGTCATATACAACTCCGCGCGAAATATTGACAGGGGATTTAAATTGCGCGTCTATGGGACTGGGTGCGTGCACGCGGGTTTGACGCGCCGTTTTGCCAAGCGAGGTGACCCACGCAATGTACACCTGCAGCACCATCTTGGCTTGTGTTCAACACGGGCAACTCTTGAACCCCCCTCGCTCTTAACCATGCGCTTTTATTACTACCGCTGTGTCATTGTGCATTGATCTTCAAAGAACGAAGGTTTGTCTCGACGAGCTGTCTGCAGCCATGCCTTGAGCTTGACGCTCATGCTCTTCCCCGCTCAAAGCTCAGATTCGACATTGGCGATGTCGTTGCTCATAACAAGATCAACCTGTGACATACGAGCAAGCTTGCACAGGCGTACGACGTCAGCACCAACTTCAACTTCAACTTCCGCGTAACGCCTCTAAACCACTGCTATGCACGTCGCTTCAATAGGCCTACATCCAATTACTATGTTGAGCGGAACAAACGCCAAAGAAGCGGAAGCACGGAGTGTTCGTTCAGCGCCACCGCCGGTGCACGAGGAGCTAGGACCAGAAAGCGCGATATATAGTGCAGGAGTGTGTGAACTGTAGAGAACGGCGAATGGTCAACGCCATTTGTTCTTTTGGCTGAGCCAGGCATGGTTCTGCCGAGACGCGTGCGTTTGCAAGCTCGACGATTAACACAGTAACCCTTTCGCAAGGTTCGTGTTACCGGCACACTTCATCGTAAACGTATCCGCTTATCCACGCTCTCCTTCACCTGTAGCTGCTTCTGCCGTCGTGTCGTGGCTGGAGATGTTGACGAGGTGGCCGAGAAGGTGAACAAGCCGCTGGGTCACCCTTGGCCCCGACTACCGGCTCAGCTCTCGGTATCTTCTAAGCTACAAACCATCGCCGCCTGCGGGTCTAATAACTATGCGACTACAAACATACCCTTCAAGTCACTTCGAGCTCGCCGACTTGTCTCGGACAAGGTCATCGTCACCCCGACAACCTTAATGGCCGCTTCTGCTGAACCACTACGACGCGAGAAGATGGTACTATACAACCCGGGCCCCCTCATCGGATTGCCGCTGCGCGCTTCGGGTACGCCACCAGGGCCAACAGCTTTTGGCACAGCTCCGAGCGGTCTAGCAATGACTTGTACATCGCACCCGACTCGCAATACCCGCTAGTTTCAATTAAGCGCTGTGCATTCTTCCTAAGGGCTTGTTATTGGCTCGTTATGAGTTAAGGAAGGTTGTATGATTCAACTCTCTTCGGCCGCACCGACCTTCACACTTACGCCACACGCCACACGCCACTCGACCTCATCTCCTCTACTGGTGACCTCAGCGCCGCTCGCATCAAACAACATTTCGAATGCATCACTCGCTGGCGCCTTTCGCGGGCAACATAACGATCACGCGACAGGTCTAGCATGATCGGCAGGGTATGCACCTTGTCACAACGGAAGGGCCACATATTTTGCCCGACAATACTCTGATTGCCGCCTGCTTCCTCTGCACTGTATTTCCCTCTAAAATATGACATTTTTACTGAGACAAGACCTTTTCGGTATTGCCTGAGTTCTGTGGGGCAGGTTAAACGGAGGGAATACGCAGTCGGTGGTTGTTGCGTATTCCCTGTGTTTTTCGACGGGGAAAATTGGACGGATACCTGCCAGATATTCCTTTGGTTTTATATGATTATTGGCCAATAACAAGAGAATACGCAAAGTATCTCACAAAACCAAGGGAATACGTGCAGGTATTCGTCCAATTTCCCTAGTGGAAATACGCAGGGAATACGCAGCAGCGACGAGGACAGAACTGACTGCGTATTCCCTCCGTTTAACCTGCCTCGCAGGACTCAGACAATACCCAAAAGGTCTTGTCTCAGTTTAAATGTCATATTTTGGAGCAAAATACAGTCTATGGGAAGCAGGCGGCAATCAGAGTATTCCCGGGCAAAATATGTGGCCCTTCCCGTTGTGTGTGAAGTCGGCGCGGATAATAACGACACCTGCACCAACCCCAGCCTCGCGCCGTCGCCGTCACGCCAGACCCGGCCACGCTATGCAAGTTGCTTCAGTCGAAGTTCCTTCCGCTATCGCTTGTGATCACGTCGTTCTGGAGTGTGAATTAGACGACAACAGGTGCTATGTGGTATATTGGCGCGCCAGTGCCGGTGGACATGGTGCAAACGAGAGCCAGACCGGCGAGTGATATAGCCCAAGAGCGGAAGTTGGAAGGAAAGGAGCCAGACTCTGATACTTTCGAATCATACAGTGCATTATCATTGGGCTGGGCATGGATACACGACCAAAATGCTCACCGGTTTGCATGGCCGACAACTCGTTCGGGGGTCGTCGTCGCGAAGTACGTCTGGTTGGCATGCCCCGTTGTCATATGTGAGCTCCCATTACCTCTGCTCGTCACTGTAGCATCAAAAAGACTGGCACTTCCTGCGTTCATCTTACAGCCTGCGCGGTCGGGCGACATGTGGCGTCTACATTCGTGTCTGCACTGTGTACGGGGACGACTCGATTCGGCATTTGGAACAAGCACAGGCATGCGGACGCGATCCGAAATACGCCAAATCTGTTAATTTGCGAGACCGGGTGTGCGTGCGCGAGTTAGGCATAATACTTCTGCCAATAAAGCTGATCGAAGAGCGTGTGCATGCAGCACTATCACGCCTCATGTTCGCTGCATAGAGCTTCCAAGACGCGACAATTCGTCTTCATGCTATTCTTTGCATCTCCTGGTCAATTTGCCGTCAATCTCGAGCCTACCACGGTTCGTCCAACCAAACCTTCAACAATAACGTCTCGCACTCATGCTGGCCCGCTCGAACATCAGACCTTCAGATCCGACATGCGCTACTTTATGACATCCGATGATAATACGACTACCTAGCGCATGAGCTAGCGAGCGGGGAAGCCGGAGGCACTGGGACGTTTGCGCTGCGCATTGGGCTAAGAGCTTCCAGCTATTCTTGAACGTGTTTCAACCCTCACGTCGTCTGAGCAGGCACACGTACCCCTCTCCCGTTGCCTCCGTTGCTAGCCCGAATAGCGACAACACTGGCGCAGTAGACGCGGGTAGAGCACGTCCATTGTGACACATCGACGTTGCCACCGGCAAGGAGAGGCTGTAAGAGAGAGGAGACGCAAGCGGAAAGGGCATTGAGGTGAAGGAGCAACCTAAGGGCCGCGTTAACCGAGGAGGATGAAGCATCTTCTGACACCGATGACCATGACGGACACAACTCGGACATGGATGTGCCGACGCTGGCACCTATCCAACATCCCCGCCGGCTTCTACACACGTCCGCCCGGCTTGTATGAACACTCTACAGTCATGAACAGTCGAGTATCATTTGGCAAGTTGTAGTCATGGATGACACAAAAGGATTCGATGAACGCTATGCTACATGTCTCCGCCTGTGGGTTCCAAGCTAGCGGCACTACCGATCAAGAGTTGTTCAAACTCGCCGCTTAGGCAGTCTGCGTAATTGAAACCACAACGCAGTTATTTGAGACCTCCGCCGAGAGGTGGAACTGGAAGTTGACGGCGCTGCCGGTGTCAGACTTGCCGGTGAACTGCCCGCTGTTCAATGATTTGGTCCCCTTGTCGTTGCTAGCATCGTAACCTTCCTTTGCATCGTTGCCGATGACTACGGCGCCCGTGTAAGCTCCGATAATTGGATCGGTAAAGCCCTGAAACAGCCGGCGCGGTTGAGCATTTGTGTAGATTGACAAATTAACGAAATGGTCTCTAACGCACCACAGCAATAGGCAGACAGACTGGGGATGCATCCAGCAAGTTGACGAAGGAGGCACCTCCGGTAGACCCTTTACCGTCGCTCTGGGTCACGAACTGGCCGACGCTGAATGCACCAATCACGGGTGGCTTAATCTTCATGCTGCCGGTGTCAAAATACTCTCCAGTTGGAACTAAGGCAAACTGAGTGGCGTTGCGGAGCACGACCTGCATCCAGTGAGCACTTGGAGGGTCCGGCTTGCCAGGGTTCGGAGTGGCGTTGACCTTGATGGCGGCACCGCGTAAGACGATGACAAGATGCAAGCTTGCGCACTGACCTGAGTAACTGCAGCCTTGAGGGCATCCGAGCTGAGGATGGTGACGTTGACCGAGGGCATTGCTGTTTTCGCTGGGGAGTGAGGAGGAGTGAAGAATCGCTCTGAAGTTATGTTCACGGCGGTGGCATGGGATTTTATACCTTTTGAAATCTGCCACATCGAGCCCGTGCTACGCCACTGATCACGTGCTCCACTCTATCCACTCTTCAGGCAGCTCCACAGCCGAAACGTCAATGCCATTTCACCAACTTCACCTTCTGGAAGCCGCTGCAACACCGATGGTACACGTCCGACTCGGACTCCGTCTCAAGCGTTATATAAACTTTGCTGGTTGAAAGAGAATGGAGTTTCACCGCGGTATTTAGCATATTGGCCGCAACCTTGTACGACCTCTATGAGCCTATCGTGTTCGAAAGGAGTAGAATCATTGTCTGGGGTTGCCCGCGGATACGGTGTGTTTGTACAATTATAGGCGCATGAAAGCCCACCCCGATGTCAGAACACGAGAACGCCGTGCCTTCCGACTCTTAGAATGTCCGCAGACCCTGTCTTGGAATTCCTCGTGAGGCGAATAAGTACCGTGTGGCCGCTGTCCGGCGCCGATGATGCGGCCTTGGCCGTCAACACAGGGTTCACTCAGTTGCCGAGAGCCACTTTCAAAAAATCACCCTGCAGTATATATGTGAAGAAATAGAATGTTTATTTCCTGGTGTAATTCTTCGTGCCTTAACATGGTGGGGGTTTACTGAGCGAAACAGCGAACGAACGGCCAATCCAAGCGGCGCCAAAACCAGCTTCCCCAATTTGGGGAGTTTCCATCGAAAATTATGTTCGCATCTCTCGCTAGACCAGGAGTGAGATCCCTTTGTCTGGTAGCTCGAGAACGGCGAGAAACACCGGCATGTGCGCAGGGCAGTACAGCTAACATCCGAAAACTGTGGCATCTTCCCGGTTGCTCCAGCTCTGCACGAGGCACTCATGTGACTCACCACCCCACGGTCAGTCTCTGAGGTCCAAGATAACTCTGTAGCGGGCGTACGAGGATAAATAACAGCGCAAGTGTCAACTTCAGTTCTTCACAACTCAGCCTAGCATAGATCGCCTTGGTACAACCTCAATGCACAGGACATTGCGTAGCGGATCGCATTTATCGCTGTATCTTAATGTGCGCCGTGCAGAATTAAGGAGCGCATATGAATCAGCCACAGACATGGGTCGAGTTTCATTAGACAAATTGTGGATGTGGATTCTACAGAAGGACTCGACGAAGGGCTGTGATACATGGTTCGCTCGCAAGTTCTCTTTGCCTAAGCAGTCTGCGTAATTGAAACAATAACGCAGTTCGGTGAGACCTCCGCCGAGAGCTGGAACTGAAAGTTGATGTTGCTGCCGATGGAAGTCGTGCCGCTGTACTGCTCCGTGTGCAAAGAATGGGTCCCTTTGTTGTTGCTAGCATCGTAACCTTCCTCAGCACTGTCGCTGAGAATCACGGCGCCCTTGTAAGCTCCGATAATTGGATCGGCAAAGCCCTGAAACAGCCGGCGCGGTTGAGCATGAGTTTTTATTTAAATTTAGTGGGATGCTCTCCAACGTACCACAGCGATAGGCTGAGAGACACCTGTGGCATCCAACAACATGAAGAAGGCAGCACCTCCTGTTGACCCAGCGCCGTCGCTCTGAGCCACAAATTGACCTATACTGAACGCACCGATCACAGATGGTTTGATGTTGAAGTTGCAGGCGACGAGATAATCTCCAGTTGGGATCATGGCGAATTGAGTGGCATTGCGCAGCACGACTTGCATCCAGTGGGCGCTTGGAGAGACCGGTTTGCCAGGGTTCGCCGTGGAATTGAACTTCGTAGCACCGTGTGAGACGATGACAAGCTGCGAGCTTGCAAACTGACCCAATTAACTGCGGTCTTGAGTGCGTCCGAGTCGAGAATGATGGCGTTGACGGACGGCATAGCAAGCTTTGGTAGAGAGTAGAGAGTGAAGGAATCGCTCAGCAGTTAGATTCGCGGCGGTCGCACGGGTTTCATAGCTTTGAGATCAACCGCTTCAGGCCCCTGTTGCGTCACCGACTTGAGGCCTAGATGTGAAACAGGCTACATGATCACGTGCCCCACTCTATCGACTCGTGAGGCAACAGCCTCGCAACCGAGGGCAACAAGCCATTTCACATATTTCACCTCCTCGAAGCCGCTTCATATGCTTCATGCGGACACGGTGCGTTTGTGCGATTCTAGAATACTTGAATGAACGCCACCGACGCCAGGGCAGAGTAAATCAGTACCTTTTGATACCTACAATGTCAGCAGACCCTGTCTTTGAGTTCCCCGCGAGGCGAACGAATACCGCTTGGCCGCCTTTTGGCGCTGATGGTGCGGCTTCAGCCGTCAACTCCAGTCAGAAGGGCTCGCTTAGCTGCCAAGAGCCAATTTTGGAATATTTACCCTTGAGTGTCCATGTAATGAATGAGGGTTAAGGGCTCAGTGGAGACCGTAGTAGTTTCATCAGATGGGGCTTGACGAGGGAAACGGCGAAGGAACGGTCAATCCATGCGGACATGCCCCGCTCGCAGCATCAAATGAGGTAATAAACGGCGACAGCAACTCGGTCTCACCCTCACGTTATATTAGTAAGTACTCGCTGGTGACTTGCTACTGGAGTAGTGAGACTATCGCGACAGATGCCAGTTGGGCAGGTATAACGTGACGCACCGACGCCGCCGCCCGCAGAGATAACGAAACGGAGGACGAAGAGTGATCTTGATGATAGATAGTGTGGAAGCCGAGAAAAGGGGTCAGATTGATATGTAGGAAGTTAGGGAGGGAAGTACACGAAGGACGAACTTGACTGGGACTCGGACAGACGGTCATTCAAGACTCGGACTGTTATCGGACTTGCGCCTCATTGTCCTCTTCTGGCCCTGGAAGTTGAGCTGCAGCCTCAGACTACTGTGCGTTGTCAGGATCCCTTCAGTCAGTCTCGGAGCCCACAACATAAATTTTCAGAGACACCATCCGCGCACCGTCTTGGCGTTCTTCGTGCACTGCCCTTCGTTCATCGCAGGCATGTCAAGATTTGTCCAGATCGATAGGGATATTCGAGCACTGTACTAACGAGAACAGCATGTAATGTGTTTCTGCCGAGCCTGGGCTCGAGTGGGCCGTACATTGTGGTTGAGCCCTGAAATTACCCTGAATGCCGCTAGATGTCAACTGAGCTGCGGCTCGGAGTGATCTCTAATCCACCGCCAATTAATATTTCCTTCAGAGCTCTGATGTCAAACCTCGTCGCTGCAGATGTCCCACGCCGGTGCTACTCTTTCTCGGACGCAATTGGTAGCGGCTCGGGCCGCGCTGGGCATTATGTCGGTTTGGCGCTCTTTGCCTTTCGTCCTACCGACCCGATCGCCGTCGACTTTGCCCTGTGGGCCGAACAGCCGCACCTCTCCGGGTCAGGATGAAAGACGCGCAATCCATTCACGCTACAGTGTTACTTGCCGAGGGATAGACAGCAGGGTAGTCTGCGCGATGTGCAGCGCTCGACACAACTCGTCATTTGCGTGATATACAGCTATGCGCGGCCTAATTTCAAGAGAATGATTGCGCACGTTCATAAGACCAGGTACGTGCGCGGGGGGTTCGGCATGTCGTTTTGCCAAGCGAGCTAACCGAACGGCGTGTGTTCGCAGCACTGTCACCGCTCGTTTCAAACGCGTCCAGTTCACAATACCCGCTGATATAGATTGGGCATCAGAATCGTTACCGGTGGGTCATTTGTTGTTGGTCGTGAATTCGCAAGGGTTTGTCCATTCGACTCTTCAGCCACAACCCGTCCTCCACGCTCACGCCCATCCCCGGCTCAAACTTCAGACCCGCCATCGGTGACCTTCTCAGCGCTGCAACAAACAACTTGGTCTAGCAAATCCCTCGTTCCCGCTCGCAAGAAGCATCAGAACGCTCACGCCGCGCGTCTG
>Ga0247815_10002700_pt1 | contig 13004 bp, 13 predicted proteins | sample UWRJL194509B1_FD_181014 | JGI IMG/M metagenome (GOLD analysis project Ga0247815, IMG submission 181014) | Plant litter microbial communities from Arlington Agricultural Research Station in Wisconsin, United States - UWRJ-L194-509B-1 | ecosystem: Environmental > Terrestrial > Plant litter >... | reverse complement strand
CCAGTTCGCCATTGTAACGTAAAATATTTCCCACTTTAGTTTCAGATGCTTTTGCCATAAAAATGTAATTGTAAAATTTGAGCCCAAAGATAGACGCTTTTTTTATATTTTAATATTGCAATTATATTATTTGGTTTAGCCTTGTCAATTTCCTTTCTCTACCTTCTCGAGGTCAGATTTATTGATGTTGTTAAACTTATAATTTATGAATGCCCGGTCGGTTGGAGCGGATAACCTGAAATCTGTAATCACCGCTATTTCAACTTTGATTTGAGCTGAAGAAAAGTCCAGCGCGTGGCCGCCGGCGTTGAACTGGCTGGTTAGAAAATGGAAATGATATCCCGCTATATTGATGCCGGCGAGGTATGCTGGTAATTTATATCCTATTAATATTCCATCCTGTCTTTTGAACTCGAAAAAATGCTGTTTGTCCAGCATATTTGCAAGGGGAGGAAAAGGTTCCCTGATGACAGGTTGGAAGGCACGTGTCCTGACATGGTTGAACAATCCGGAGATGCGGATGGCATACATTCCGTTTTTGTTGTAAAGGTACCCGTCCAGCATATCCAGCACTTGTTTCTGTGTATGATTGCCATTGATGGTAAACACAGTATCTGGCTCAAAAAAGCTGACAAATGCAAATGGTGTTTTTAAGCTGTCAGGCGCTTCTATTGTAAGTCCGCTGGCTTTAGTCTGGTACACTTTTCCATTATGTAGGGTGAGTTCTCCATCTACCAGGTTTGGGGCGCCCAAGCCAAAATTACCATGTAGTGCCAGACTGCCTACAGTGAGGTCGCCATTGTAAATACCATTTATAAATGCGTCTGCTACACCAAATTGAAAAAGTGTATTGGGCGGGTCTGCCGGATGTTCATTCACTGTAGATCTGCTTATATTTCTAGGGGTTAAGGATTGGGCTTTTCCCTGCATTCCGGTAAGCAATAACAGAAGGAATATCAGAAAATAGTTTTTTATCATTTTACAAAATTCTTAAATTTTCCGTACAAATAATATCACCAATAATGGGGGTGGACCATTGTCATTGTAACTACTGGTACCCCAAACAACCGATGTTTGATTATACTTTTGAAAGATATTGGAATGCCAAAGTATTTGAATTATGGAAAATCAATTATACCATCCTCCACTTTATGCAAAGATTGACCCGGTACTGAATGTATTTATCAGTATAAGATTAGCAGAGATCAATGGGTTTACAGCACGTTTGCAACAACATATAGATAATGCGAGGGCATTAGGCCTGGATATCCAGCGGATCAGTGCGATTAACAGGTGGCGCAAAATTGATGTGTTTTCTGAGACTGAACAGGCCGTGTTTTCTCTGACTGAAGAAATGACTGGTCAATCAAAAAGAGTTAGCCTGGAAACTTATAATCAAGCATTGAAACTACTTGGGGAGCCTGAACTTGCCAGGGTAATGACTGCCATATCAGTTATACATGCATGGAAAAGGATTGCGCTTCAACTAAAGCAGTTTCCAATAATAGCTTAAGCATCCGCAAACCCGCAAACCCGCAAACCCGCATACCAGTGACCATTGCATCCCAAAAGATGATAGAAAGCTGTAGAATAATATTTTGAATCGATAGCTGCTAACGCAGGACAAATATTTTATCTTTGCGCTTTATTTAACATTGAATTAACATCAAGAGCGTTGGGCAAGCCGTTTAACTTTTTCTTATTTTCGTTTTTTATTTTTTCACAATTAGCATTTTCTCAGTCAGGTAAACCAGGTAGCTGGGGTATTGCCACTATAGTTTTGCCGGTAAACACCGAACACCGCTGGGGTGGCTACGTTGAGGCCCAGGTACGTACCGATGAGGAATTATTTAACAAGTTTTACTATTATGAACTAAAAACGGGTATTAGTTATGCGATCACCAACAACGCTACTGCATTGCTTGGTACCGGCCGCTATGATACTTACGATTATACTGATCTTGATAAAGGGGCGCAGACGAAAGAAAGGCGCCTTTGGGAACAAATGACCTTTAGCCAGTACCTTAGCCGTATCAAGGTGGAACACCGATACAGAATAGAACAAAGATGGCTAAACGGAAATTACCGGAACAGGTTTAGGTACCGCCTTAATCTCGTGGCGCCGATTAACCACAAAGACTTTAGTGCCAATACACTTTTCGTGTCGGTTTTTAATGAAATTTTCTTCAACAATAAGCAACCTAATTTTGAGAGGAACAGGGTTTCCGCTTCACTTGGTTACCAGTTAAGTTCTGCTATTGCTGTTCAGGCGGGCTGGCTAAACCAATACAATGTTTTGCCTGCGGACGTGACCAATAACAAGAATAACCTGATTATTAATTTCACTTACCAGATTAGCCGTAGACGAAAAGAACTCCCTACTATTAAAGACTGATAAATCTTCCCTAATTCTGAAAGCCAGAATTTCCTTAAAAGATGTTGCATTAACAACAAGCATCGAAATATAGCTATGTGTTCGCTATAAAGCTAAATATCGCCGCGTTATTTTTCGTTATCTGTTGTAAAATATTGTAAATCAGATGTTTGTAGTGGTGGCATAGCCTTTGATTTAGTGAAAACCTAAAATCAATAATATGGAGACATTGAATGAAACTAAGGTGATTATCCCACCTTTTGCAGAAGATCCCGCCTTATCTGTGGGAGTTAAGAAATTTCTCACGGCACTGAATGCCCCAGGGCCAGCACTTGAATCGCTTCCTCCAATGGAGGCAAGAAAGGTTTTAGAGGATGCCCAAAAATCTGTTGCTGTAGATCTTTCCGGGATTGAAGAAACAGAAAAAACAATTAATGCAGACGGCTATGATATTGTTTTGAATATTGTGCGTCCGGAGGGCGAAAAGGGAGTTTTGCCTGTATTTATTTTTATTCATGGTGGTGGTTGGGTCCTGGGTGATTACCCAACACACAAGCGTATGGTGCGGGACCTGGTAGTGCTCTCTGGTGTAGCAGGAGTATTTATTAATTACACCAGGACACCGGATGCCGCTTATCCACGTGCAATTAACGAAATATTTGCAGCTACGAAATGGGTTGCTGAAAATGGGGCTGAACTCAATCTCGATAGCAGCAGGCTGGCCGTGGTGGGCAACAGCGTTGGGGGAAATATGACTGCTGTAACGGCGCTGAAAGCGAAAGCAAATGGCGGCCCCCATATCAAACTACAAATATTGATGTGGCCGATTTTGGATGCTGATTTCGAAACATATTCTTACCAGCGTTTTGGAGAGGAAAGATTTCTTACCACCCCATTAATGAAATGGATGTACGATATGTATATTCCTGATAGGGATAAAAGAAAAGATATTTATGCATCACCACTTCAGGCCAGCATTGAAGAATTGAGAGGGCTTCCACCTGCGTTAATTCAGGTAGCTGAATCTGATATTCTGAGGGACGAAGGCGAGGCATATGGGCGCAAACTTGACGAGGCAGGAGTGAGGGTAACAACAGTCCGGTACAACGGGGCTATCCATGACTTCGGCTTGCTCAACCCGATAGCAGAGATTCCACAAACCAGGTCGTTGTTTATGCACGCCGCTGCAGAACTGAGGGAATATTTAAAATAGAAGTTCAGATATACATAAACGGCCGGCAGGTTTAAACTCATGCCGGCCGTTATTATGCCATAATCAATCTGATCGAGAGGTTAAAAAGCTTCATTTAAGCCAAGGAAAAATCCTTTGGCACCATATTTACCAAATGCGTAATCCAGGCAAAGGTTTGTACGTGTAGCTTTATTAAAGAGTACACGTAAGCCACCGCCGCCACCAGGTTGCCATTTTTCGAATATCCTGGTACCCATAGTGTCATTTGTAGTTTGTACGTTGAAGAAGGTTACACCACTTAGAAATTTGTTTCTTGTGATTGGGAACCTGTACTCAACCTCGTTGTAGAAATATTGGGTTCCTTTAAAGTAAGCGATGGTATAACCACGTCCACTACGTAGATTGGTGTCTTTTCCAGTTCCTGGTAATTCAAGGTATGGAACGGTACCAGTAACAAGGTAAGATCCCCAATTCCAAAAGGCAATCACATGTTCGGGATTGCGGGAAGACAAGCTCCAGTATTTTCTAAAATCGGTGACAAACTGTACTGCATTTTTAGAACTGCCCATCCATGTTTGGTTTGCACGGAAACCTGCATCTGCGTAAATACCCTTGTAAGCACGGTTCTGATTATCACGTGTGGTATACTGAACATTAAAAAGCAGTCCATTGGAACTATAATGGTCGCGGTTGAATCCATAACGGTCACTATATATATTGTATGGCGTAAGATCCCCATCATTCAGCCTGTCTTCAATTTTTCTCCGGATATCAAAGGATACACCGGCACCTACAAACAGGTTCTCTTTAATTTGTTTGTATACCTTCTCCCTGAAACTATAAAATTGCGCATGGAGAACATAAGCTTTGCGATCAGGATTGCTTAATATCCGGTCTTCCTCACTGCCTTCAGCAGCCTGGCCAATACCTAAACCAAAGTCTGGCGTAACCGTTTTTGCTGCAATCAGACTTCCCTGAAAGTTCCATCCGTTTCCTGGTGTATATATATTATGACTGATATAAAAATATAAAATACCTTTAGTAGTAATCGAGGCAGATGTGGCTGCTACAGACATCAGTGTGTTCGGATCGCTACCCAGTTTTCTGCCGGCAACAACCTTGATGCCTATTTGCGCACCAATACTTGGATTATAGGCAATGTTGGGAATGGGGGTGATGCCCGACCGCTTACGGATCTTATTTGGTTTTCCATGAGGGTGAAGTAGTTTCTGTAAAAGGTCGGCTATATCATACTGCCCGGAAAGACTGTCGGCTGGTTTAACAGCTTGTTGTGAGTCCTTGCGCAAAGAATCAGCCTTCACAGAATCGGCAGGGGCAATCTGTCCAAATGTGGTGAAGGTAATTCCAGAAAGCAGCGTCACAAGCATAAAAATCCGTAGTGAAGATGACACGTTTTTGTGCCTGGCCTTTAGGCCTGTAGGGTGTGGTAAATATGTAAATTCCAATTTATCGATTTAGGTGTAAGAATTAGTTAACAAATTTCAAACCAATAAAGTTTCAGGTTACACGGATGAATGTCATTTTTGCATAGGAATTACAGCGTGTTTATGGGGCATCGGTTCTCTGAAACTATTTTGTTCTGTAACTAATTTTGGATCTCTACGTCTCACTTTAAATTACAACATGAACTTAATTGGTAACCTGATCTGGATCGTTTTTGGAGGATTCTTAATTTTCCTGGAATATATAATTGGTGGTTTAATCCTTTGCCTCACCATTGTGGGTATCCCATTTGGCCTGCAGTGTTTTAAGTTCGCATTTGTCGGCCTGGCCCCGTTTGGGGTAAGGATTACTGAGACCTCCAGCAACACGGGTTGTTTGTCTACCCTGATGAACATTATCTGGCTGGTTTTTGGTGGTATCTGGGTGGTATTGACCCATCTTGTTTTCGGGATACTTTTGTGTCTTACAATTGTGGGCATTCCATTTGGCAGACAACATTTTAAACTCATGAACCTGGCCTTCTCACCATTCGGCAAATCTATCAGCTAAGATTTGTCCCAATCTTATTACGAAACAGCCTGAGGTAAACTGTAAATATTTGATTTATATTCATCAAATTATTTTGTGCAATGAAACAAGTGTTTTTTGCTATAACACAGTTAACCAGATATAATGACAAAATTTTACCTTCTTTTTTGCTGCTGTTTCTCGCTCTCAGCCTCAGCGCAATTCAACTGGAAAAAAGTTGAAGTACCAGGGTCGCAGCGTATTTTACAATCCTTCCGGCAACCGGAAACAGCGTATGCAAATACGGTAACCTGGGGATGGAACGGACCAATGAATGAGAGGGTGATCAGACAAGACCTTGATAGTTTGTACCATATGGGGTTCCGGGCAGTGACAATAGAAGCTGGTTACGATATGCCAGTTGCCTATTTATCTGATGGCTGGTTCAAACTGATTCAAACCGCAGTTACTGTAGCAAAAGAAAAGGGTATGCGTATCTGGATTATTGATGAGGGTAAGTATCCCAGCGGTTTTGCGGGCGGAAAATTCAGTGCAGAGCGTCCCGACCTGAGGATGCAGGGGCTGGTGGTCGCAGATAAGATCAGTGTGTCCTCTGGTGCTGAGCTTCATAGAAAACTATCGCCTGCCATAGTAAGTGCAGTAGCAATTAATCTTACTGACAGCAGCAATATTATCCTGGATATTTCATCGGGCAACTTAAGCTGGACGGGCACCGCTGGTAACTGGCAGATTGTATTGGTACAGCATCAGTTTAAAACAGCCGTTACGCGTGCCGTAAATAATCCAGGGGGAGGAAAGGACACCACCAATTCCCTTTGTGATTACCTAAGTCCGGTGGCTGTGCAGCAGTTTCTTGATTTTACACATGAACAATACAAAAGGTATATAGGTGCTGAATTTGGAAAAACTGTTCTGGGCTTCAGGGGAGACGAACCTGATTTTGCATATATGCCATGGACAGCGAATATCCCGCAGGAATTCCGTGAGCGGAAAGGTTATGATATACAACCGTTTCTGGCTTCATTTTTCCTGCCAAAGCTGACGACGGAACAGCAAAAAGCCAAGGCGGATTACTGGGATGTGTGGTCTGATTTATTTGCTGAACATTTCTTTAAACTTCAGGCTGACTGGTGCGAAAAGAATAAACTGGAGTACATGGTACACCTGAACCACGACCACGAAATGTTATCGCTGGTTAAATCGGAAGGTGATTTCTTTAAAGACCTGCGGGATGTACATATTCCGGGTATTGATGTCATCTGGAACCAGATCTGGCCTGGTAAGGTGGCTGATTTTCCAAAGTTTGCATCGTCTTCCGCCCATTTGAACGGCCATCCACGGGCATTGAGTGAAAGTTTTGCAGCATTCAATCCTGCAGCGGATGTTGAACAGGCAAGATGGATCATCAACCATCAGCTGGTACGGGGAATTAATCTTTTTGAACTTATGTTTTTTCCTTCCACCTCAACTGCAAAAGGCGGGGCAAAGTCGTATATGGCAGATAAAATGTTTCCAACGTTGATGGCCTATACCAACAGGGCTTCTTTTGTACTGTCGCTTGGAAGGCCAGCAGCGGAAGTTGCAGTTTATTTTGCAACACCAAGTTTATGGCTGGGAAATAAGCAGACTGAAAAAAGTACATTTGAGATAGCTCAAAGATTGCTGGAAAATCAACGGGATTTTGATTTTATCGATGACTACAGTATTATTCATGCCGATGGACCTGAGAACGGCCAGATAAAAAATAAAAGCGGACAGTTCTATACCGCTGTGATCATACCTGATGTATCTACCTTGTCCAAAACAGTATTGGACAAGTTGACGCTTTTTGCAAAGAATGGTGGTAAAGTGATATTTGCGGGCCAGTTACCTAAACATATCTGGAACAGGTCATTTTTGCAATCATCTGATTTCAGGGCGGCTGAGCATGGCCCTTTTGTCTATGAATCAGTGGCGGAAAAATGGATAAAAATTTTGCCTGCTGCCGACTTCCATTTGGATCTGCCTGCCCCGTCACTAAAATATCTCCATCGGAAATGGGCGGACGCAGACGCGTATTTCATATTTAATGAAAGTGATAAAGAGCTAAAGAGGAAAGTATCGTTACGGGCTGAGGGCACACTGGCGAACTGGAATCTGCAGGACGGACAGGTAAAGATGCTGAAAGGTGTTGTTAAAAAGGAGTCCACAAACGGTGGAGGGCAGGGTATAATCCAGTTTGAACTTTTGATAAAACCATATGGCTCGGCATTAATTGTCGGTGGCAGGCATACAGCATCTCAATCGTATTAATATTACTTAAAATTATAAAATGACTAAATTTTTTCTGCAGGCGCTGATGCTGTTTGTATTTAATGTAACTGGCTTAACACTTTGTGCAGCTCCGGTAAAACATGTTAGTGACAGGTTTAATATAAAACTATATGGGGCTAAAGGGGATGGCCGCACCCTGGATAGTAAAGCTATAAATAATGCCATTAATGCAGCATCAAAAGCAGGTGGCGGAACTGTATATTTCCCTGCGGGAACCTATCTGAGTTTCTCTATACGTTTGCAAAGCAATATTTCTTTGTATTTGGACCAGGGTGCCGTATTGCTTGCTGCAGATGAATCTTCTGCAGGTTTTGCGGGCTATGATGCCGCGGAACCAAATGACTGGGGCGACAAATATGAATATCAGGATTTTGGCCATAGCCATTGGCACAACAGTCTTATCTGGGGTGAAAACCTGCATGATATATCTATCCTTGGACCAGGAAAAATTGATGGTAAGGGACTCACCAGGGGTTTTGTTCCTCAAACCAAAGGAATAGGTAATAAGGCGATCGCGTTGAAGCTTTGCCGTAATGTAATACTTCGTGATTTTTCTATCTTACTGGGAGGTCATTTTGGAATACTCGCAACTGGGGTTGATAACATGACAGTCGACAACCTGAAGATAGACACCAATCGTGATGGCATAGATATCGATGCGTGCAAAAATGTGCATGTCTCCAATTGTTCTGTAAACTCACCTTTTGATGACGGGATCTGTTTGAAAAGTTCCTATGCACTGGGATATGCGAAACCAACTGAAAACGTAACCATTACCAATTGCCAGGTAAGCGGATTTGACAGGGGCACTTTTCTGGACGGCACTTATCAGCGAAAAGAATGGAGTAAGGTGCCTGACAAAGAAGGGCCTACCGGACGGATTAAGTTTGGCACCGAATCTAATGGAGGATTCAGAAATATTACGATTACTAACTGCGTATTTGAATACTGCCGTGGGCTGGCACTTGAAACAGTGGATGGAGGCTTGCTGGAGGACGTTACCATTAGCAATATCACAATGAGGGATGTTGTGAACTCACCCATTTTTCTTCGGTTAAGCAGCAGGATGCGTGGCCCTAAAGATACCCCGGTAGGAGAACTAAGAAGGATCCTGATTAGTAATGTAATGGTTTACAATGCAGATTCACATTTTGCTTCAATCATCAGTGGTATCCCGGGAAATGATATTGAAGATGTTAAACTGAGAGATATCCGCATATTTTACCGTCAGATAGATTCTGCGGTGACCAAAATTCAGAAGGTTGTCCCAGAACATGAAAAAACCTATCCTGAGCCCCAGAAGATGGGTATTATGCCTGCCTATGGTTTCTTTATCCGGCATGTAAGAAATATAGAACTGAATAATGTTGAAGTAAGTTATATGCAATCTGAGACAAGGCCTGCAATCGTAATGGACGATGTAAAACGTGTCGAATTTTTCAATGTTAAAGCCAGAAAAGCCCCCGGTGCCGCATTGATAGAATTACACAATGTATCTGATTTGAGCATTGGTGGTTCCACACAGATGAAAAGCAGGCAAATTAAAAGTACAGAGAAAATGACAATTGAAGACTAATTGGTAATAGGAAGGATTTAATTATTGGGGATGAGGGCATACCTGATCATAAATTGCTGACAGTTGCTGAAGATTGTTTTCAGCTGTATAATTGCTGAGAAAAGATTCGCGGGCCTGCTGTCTGTAAACAGCCTGTTGCGCCTCTTCCAACTGCATCCAGTAACCAGCTTTTGCAATCAGGTCCTCTGCTTCACCTACATTGAAATGGAGGCCGTTGTGACCGTCCCTGATCATGGTAGACATTGCACCTAAGTTGCTGGCTATTACAGGTGTTCCCTGAGATAGTGCTTCTATTATGGTCATTGGCATCCCCTCATACCAGATGGAAGGAAAGATCAGCGCACTGCTGGCCTTCATCTCGGCAAGGATCTCATCTTTGCTCAAGCTGCCCAGGTATGTGATATTTGGATATTCCGTGGCAACTTTTTCTACAAGAGTTTGCAATGGGCCGGTTCCGGCAATGCGCAGCTTAAGCCCCGTTTGCTTCATTGCTTCAAGCAATACGCTGATACCCTTCTCTTCAGAGAGTCTTCCTACAAATAGAAAGTGTTGTGAAGGAGCGCGTTGTAGCTGGGTGCTGTCTTCAACAAAATTTGGTTTAACAGAAAAATATTGGGGCCCGACCCCTAAGCCTGATTCGATAAAGATGTTCCTTGCGAAGTCAGTTAGTACAATATACCGGTCCACCATATTCCATGTGCCAGCCATCTTGTGAAACCACATGATTGAGGCCAGCCATAAAGTTTGGGAGGCCGAGTCCCGGTACGCTTTTTTAAATACAGCCTGCCAGGGAAAGGAAGACCTGAGACTGTCTGTAAAAAGTTTTCCGGATACAAGCAAGGTGGCCGAGGGGCATAACAACCGGAAGTTATGCAGGGTAACCACCACCGGGATACGTTCTGATTTTGCTGTGCGGATAACCAAAGGGCCAATGGCGAAATGCCCGTTATGCAGGTGGATCACATCTGGCTGGTATTCCCTGATTTTCCTTTTAATGATGCGGGAAGTCCGGATATTCCAAATGGAAAAAAGGAATTGCAAGGCACCTTTTATACCTTTATTATTTCTAAAAACAAGAGTTTCAACCTGGTGCTCTTTTTCCAGTAATGCGCACTCCTGAGTATAAACGGAGTCTTCACCCCCCTGTTGACAGTATGCTGTGTGGAGCATTAATATCTTCATTGTTTCAAATTTATTGTTTAAGACGGAACGGTAGTGATTGGAGCGGCAGGGAAGGACGGATCGGTACGTATATAAACAGGATTGTTTGCAGTAAGAAAGTTAATTTAATTTATTATTAAAAACAAATATTAAAAAAATTAAAGTATACGGGAAAGCTGCAATGTGAAGATACGGTCATGTAAACAGCGGAATGTTGGCGATGGCAGCGGTTTTGTATATATTAGTAGATCATAACAATATATTTAATGCTCAACCACTAAGGGTATACCGCAATTGGTTTTTACCCTTCAGTAAACCATAAAAATTATGCAACAAGGATTATTAATTGATATGGACGGTGTGATTTACAACGGAGAAACACTGATCCAGGGAGCCGATACGTTTATTGCCAATTTGCTTAAAAACGACATTCCCTTTGCTTTTATGACGAATAATAGTCAGCGGACAAGTCTGGAGGTGACCCGTAAACTCAAACGACTGGGAATTGAAGTAAAAAAAGAACATGTTTATACAAGTGCGATGGCAACTGGTAAATTCCTGGGAGACCAGGGGCACAGCGGAACTGCTTTTGTGTTGGGTGAAGGAGGATTGCTCACAAGTCTGCATGAGAACGGGATCACACTGGTAGATACCGATCCCGAATTTGTGGTATTGGGCGAGGGGAGGAACTTTACCCTGGAAATGGTGCAGCGCGCTGTAGATATGATTCTTGCAGGGGCGAAATTTATTACCACCAACCGCGACCCCTCTCCTAAAAAACCAGGGTGGAACAATCTGGGGATTGCTGCCACAACTGCAATGATAGAAGAGGCAACAGGGATAAAAGCGTTTGTGATTGGCAAGCCAGGCCCGGTAATGATGCGTTCGGCGAGGAAGTTTCTAGGCTTGGAAACAGCAGGTACCACCGTAATTGGTGATACCATGGAAACCGATATTCAGGGCGGTGTACAGATGGGCTATAAAACTGTACTCGTGCTTTCCGGAATTGCAAATAAGGAAGACATCAGCAGGTATGCGTTTAAGCCTGACCTGATAATCGGTTCGGTAGACAAGCTTGAGTTTCCATTGAAGTGGTGGTAACCTAACTTTTAACGGGACCAATTGGTAAAACCACTTTTCCATACATTTCGTTCAACAGGTTGGCAATGCCGGTATAAATAGCCGATGCGCCACAAATAATGCCTTCATACCCTGCCAGGTGTTTAATTGTTGCATTGCCGGTGGCATCCCCTGCAACAAGTAAAAAGAAAAGTATGGTGAGCGAGGCAAAAACAAATTGCAATGCACGGTTCAGCCTTAGGGTACCGAAGAAAAGCAGGAATGTGAATATACCCCACATGCTCAGGTAAGCGATCATGGCTTCATTGGATGCTGCTACCGACCAGCCTAGTTTTGGCATAACCATTAAGCCCACCAGTGAGAGCCAGAAAAATCCATAAGAGGTAAAGGCAGTAAGACCAAAGGTATTGTTCTTTTTGGCCTCTATAATACCTGCAATCACCTGCGCAAGTCCGCCATAAAAAATACCCATCGCCAGGATCATGGAATTAATTTCAAAAAAGCCCGCGTTATGAATGTTAAGTAAAACGGTCGTCATGCCGAATGCGCAGAGACCTAAAGGTGCGGGGTTGGCTGTCTCATTGCTGAAAACAGCCACCGTTGGTGTAGTAGTTTCTATCATACAGGAATTTGGTTTTCGCTTGAACGCGTTGAATAAATATAATACAAAAGACTATTTGCTCTTGTAACATATATGCGACTTAAACTTTTGCGTCCTGTAATTTATGATAGGTTATATAGGAAATAACCAGTATAATGAAAAAAAGAATGGGTGCATACCACAATCCTTTGGCGCCATCTACACTTAAATGAGCTATAAATGCAGAGATAAAATCTATTCCGAAAGCAACATAAGCCCACTCTTTTATCCTTTTTGGGAAAAAGGGCAGGAGCAGGATAATTCCGCCTATGAATTTCCCGATACTGAGCTCCCAGTGAAACCACATGGGCAAGCCCAGATGGCGGGTACCATCAGTTGCCATTTTGCTATCCGCAAAAAAGATCCCCGGAAGGATAAAAAGGGCCAGCGCAATGGTACTTAGCCAATAAATAATTTTAGTTCTTTTTGTCGTTTGGTTCATATTGTACAGGATTTAGATTTTGGTTTATAAATATCATTCTACTAAAAAACAACCCTGCGGTGCGGAAGTGACAATGAGCAGGGGAGTACAGGACAAAATTTAACAATTTTTAACATTAATATCTAATATTTATTTGGCGAAAAATGGATATACTGTTTATGTTTGCCCTGTCTAAAAAATAAAAGATTTAATGGAAGAATTAAATAGTAATACTGAGCATCTCCCGTCAGACAC
>Ga0247815_10002699_pt1 | contig 13005 bp, 9 predicted proteins | sample UWRJL194509B1_FD_181014 | JGI IMG/M metagenome (GOLD analysis project Ga0247815, IMG submission 181014) | Plant litter microbial communities from Arlington Agricultural Research Station in Wisconsin, United States - UWRJ-L194-509B-1 | ecosystem: Environmental > Terrestrial > Plant litter >... | reverse complement strand
CAATGTAACTTCCCTGAAAAGTCTCGCCAGAATAGGTTTCTTCAAAATTGGCACGCTGTCCCATCGCACCGTTCCCGATACTAAAAAGACTTTCAGACGATTTGACTCTTTCTATATCAAATCCTTCTTCTATGATGGACCAATTGTCTGGTTTTATATAATCTTGATTCATTTTTTCTTAATTTGATAATTGGGCAATTAGGGTAATAAGATAATGTGTCAATTAGAAAATGAGATAATTACTTGTCTTTGGCCGCTTCTAATTTAATTCTATCCTTAATTGCTTGTTGTTGTTCTATTTTACTTTTTAATTGATGATTTTATTTTTAAAAATTGGTTTCTTTAAATTAGATAATTCAAGATTGCGTGAATTATCTAATTATCAAATTGACACATTGCCACATTTTTTCCTAACCAATCAGTTTCTCGATAAACTTTGAGTCGATTTGGGTAAAATCTTTAAAAATATAATCAGCTTCATGTAAAATTGTTTCCTCACCAATTCCCACACTTACCATTTCTCCTATGTTTGCTGCCTGAATTCCGGCAACAGAATCTTCAAATACAATTGAATTTTTTGGATCAATATTTAATAATTGAGCCGCCTTTAAGAAAACTTCCGGATCTGGTTTTGCATTGGTAACGTCGTTTCCGTCAACAATAACATCGAAATACGAAATGATTCCTGTTTTTTCAAGAATTGGACGGGCGTTTTTACTCGCAGAACCCAGTGCAATTCCTTGGTTTTTTTCTTTTAATAATTGCAGAATTTTAAAAACTCCCGGAAGAATCTCGCTTTCGTCCATGTCAACTAAATAAGATAAGTAATCTTCATTTTTTTGAATTAACCATTTGTCTTTTTCTTCCTGAGAAGCCTGAACATTTCCTAATTCAAGTATTATATCTAACGAACGAACGCGGCTCACGCCTTTAAGAAGTTCGTTGTTTTCGTGTGTAAAATTTATATTTAATGACTGGGCGATTTTCTGCCAGGCTAAAAAGTGGTATTTAGCGGTATCGACGATTACGCCGTCAAGGTCGAATATGAATGCTTTTTTATTCATGAATTTCAATTTTAGTTCTGTTATTTACTCTCAACGTAAGTAATCCGGCGAATATCATAGATACACCGCCAATGATTAGAGCGTAAATAGGTTCATTATGAAAGAATTGTTTGATTACAAATCCTAAGATTGTTGCCGCTACAATTTGTGGTATTACTACGAAAAAGTTAAAAACACCCATATAATACCCCATTTTGGCTGCCGGCAAAGCTCCAGAGAGCATAGCGTAAGGCATTGATAAAATACTTGCCCATGCAATACCAACTCCTAACATTGGCAGGATTAGCATTTGTTTATCACCAATAAAATAAATCGAAATTAAACCAACACCTCCAGCGCATAAGGCTAATAAATGTGTTGCTCTAACGCCTACTTTTTTTGCAATAACTGGTAATAAGAAAGCTACTGCAGCAGCGACTCCGTTATAAACCGTAAATAAAACGGAAACCCAGTCAGCCGCGTCATTGTACACTTTTGAAGTGGTATCTGTTGTGCCAAAAATGTGTTGTGTAACTGCTTGTGTTGTATAAATCCACATGGAGAAGAGCGCAAACCAAGAGAAAAACTGTACCCAGGCTAATTTTTGCATTGTTCTTGGCATATTCAACAAATCGGTCATGATTATGGTAAAACCATTCTGAACTTTTTTAGTTCGTAATTGAGATGCAATTACAAATAAAACACCCATTAAAATCAGTCCGATGAATAAAATATATAGCTCTTTTGCGAGACTGTTTTCAAAAATTAGAAATGAAACTAATCCTCCAACAGCCGCAAATATTAATCCTAAAGACAATTGTTTTTTAATCGTGACATTTGATTCTATTTCTGGATTTAGAGCATCTTTATCTAAATCTTTTTTGCTGTTGGCTTCAAATGCATGAAGTTCTTCGGGAGTATATTCAGTTGTTTTAAAAACAGTCCATAAAACAGAAAGAAGAAAAACGATTCCGCCAATATAGAAAGACCATTTTACGGCATCCGGAATAATTCCTTTTGGAGCGACATTGCTGACATCAAAAACATTTGTGAAAAGATAAGGTAAAACAGAACCTACAACAGCTCCGGTACCAATGAAGAAACTCTGCATTACAAAGCCTAATGCACGCTGATGATCGGGTAATTTATCGCCAACAAAAGCACGAAAAGGTTCCATTGAAACATTTATCGAGGCATCCATTATCCATAAAGTTCCTGCTGCAATCCATAAAGTAGGAGAGTTTGGCATAACAAATAATGCAATTGAAGACAAAATGGCTCCAATTAAAAAATAAGGGCGGCGTCTGCCTAAACGAGTCCATGTTCTGTCACTGAAATAACCAATAACGGGCTGAATTATTAAACCGGAAACAGGCGCAGCAATCCACAAAATTGGGATGTCATCTATTTTAGCACCAAGGGTTTCAAAAATTCTTGAAGTATTTGCGTTTTGCAGAGCAAAACCAAACTGTATTCCCAAGAAACCGAAACTCATGTTCCAAATTTCCCAGAAACTTAATTTACGCTTTTCCATTATCGTAATTAAAGAATTAATTAGACGATAAGCGCTTTGCTTATCAAAACTTACTGTTTTTTTCGAAGTAAAAGTAAAAGCTTTGACGGCCGTAAAAGTATAAATTATTTTTAGATATATGCTAACAAAAAAGCCATAAATATCATTTATGGCTTTAGAATATGTTGATTTTAAGAAAATTAGTCAGTAGATTCTCTTTTTATTAAATGTGTCTCGATAACTTCTGTGGTATAATTTTCGTTTTCTTCTTCGTCATCTTCATGTTCAGCTTCGAGTCTTTCGATCAGCATTTTAGCTGCTTTATTTCCCATTTTTTCGCCGCTCTGGCTTACGGTTGTAATGCTTGGCGTAGAATATTTTGAGATGATTCCGTCAGTAAAAGCAATTACAGCTAAATCTTCGGGAACTTTTAAACCCATTTTTGAAGCCGTTTTGATAATTGTGACTGCAAAAAGTTCATTTACAGCAAAAACAGCATCAAAAGCTCTGTCGTGTAAAAGTTGGCTGATTGTGATTTCGCAGGTATCAACGTCTTCAATTTTTATGATTAAATCTTCGTTGAATGGCAATCCGTTGTCCAGAAGTGCTTTTTCGTAACCATCGGTTCTTAGTTTTCCAACACTTACATAATCAACAGTGGTTACAAGTGCGATCTTTTTTCTGCCATTATCAATTAAACTTTGAACGGCTTCATAAGCTGCCGCTTTGTCATCAATAATTACTTTATCACATAAAATATCATTCGTCACCCGGTCGAACATTACAACAGGCATTCCTTGATTGATAACTTCTGTAATATGGTGAAAATCACCTTTATATTGGGTTTCTTTAGATAATGACATGATAAAACCATCGATACTTCCGTTGGCTAACATTTCCATATTCAGGACTTCTTTATCAAAAGAATCATCAGATAAGCAAATCACAACGCTATACCCATTTTCGTTGGCAACCTGTTCAATTCCGTTGATAACCGTAGAGAAAAAATAATGTACAATTTCCGGAATGATAATACCAATACTTTTGGTTTTTCGATTTTTTAAGCTAAGGGCAATGTTATTGGGTTTGTAATTGTAAAACTTTGCAAAAGCCTGGACTTTTTCGCGCGTTTCTTCACCAATCTCATGGCTGTTTCTAAGTGATTTTGAAACAGTTGAAATAGATACGTCAAGCTCCTTTGCAATCTGTTTTAGGGTTATTTTGCGCTTCATGGTCGTAATGTGAAAAAAATCTAATTAATAATAAAGGTAACCTAAATTTTTATATTTGACAATTTTTGCCCTAAAAGGCTACAAAAAATAGAAAGTTTTCAACACTACCACGTTTTCGTAACCTAATTAAAATTGTCTGCGGTTGAGCATGTTAATAAATTCCTAATTTTGAAATTCGAAGTAAAATTAAAAACTTAACTAACAATCACAAACTCAAACTAATTTAAACAAAAAGTATGAAAACAATTTACAAAAAGTTGTTATTTTTATTCCTCTTGTTGCCATTTGGGGTGTTCGCTCAAAACACTTTAAACGGAACTGTAGTTGATAAGACAACAGGACAGCCAATACCGGGAGTAAACGTAAATGTACAAGGTGCTCCAGGCGGAACATCTACCGGATTTGATGGAAATTACCAACTGTCAAATGTTAAAAATGGTAATAAAATCGTGGTTTCTTTTATTGGATATAAAACAGAAATCATTGATTATAACGGACAAAAAACATTGGATGTTTCTTTAGAAGAAGACACGAATCAACTTAAAGAAGTTGTGGTGCAGGTAGGTTACGGAACTGTTAAGAAAAAAGATGCAACAGGTTCTGTATCTCAAATCTCTTCAAAAGAATTTAATAAAGGAATCAATGTAACTCCTGAGAGTTTGATCAGCGGCCGTATTTCGGGCGTTAATGTAACTGGAGGAGGAGCTCCCGGAGCAAAAGCTGATATTAGAATTCGTGGAGGATCTTCATTAAATGCTTCAAACGAGCCATTAATCGTATTAGACGGACTTCCGTTGAGTAATGCGGTTCCGAGTGGTGCAACAAGTATTTTATCTACTATTGATCCTAATGATATTGAGTCATTTACAGTTCTTAAAGATGCATCTGCAGCAGCAATTTACGGTTCTCGTGCAGCAAATGGTGTAATCGTTATTACTACTAAAAAGGGAACAAAAGGTGGTGTAAAAGTTAACTTTAGTTCTCAGGTTGGTATTAATACAGTAGCTAATACTGTAGATGTTATGAGTGCAGATCAATTCCGTGAATTGGTAAACACAAAAGGTACTCCTGCGCAGCAAGCACTTTTGGGTAATGCAAACACAAACTGGCAGGATGAAATTTTCCATACTGCTTTAACAACTAACAATAATATCTCTGTAAGCGGTTCTTTATTTAATAAATTACCAGTTCGTTTATCAGTTGGAAATGTTGATAATCCTGGAATCTTAAGAAATACTTCTTTTGAAAGAACTACGACATCGATATCGTTAAACCCTGTTTTATTTGATAATCACTTAAAAATTGATATTAGCGGAAACTTATCTTTTGGTAAAAACCAATTTCAGGATGAGGGCGCGGTAATTGGAAGTGCAATCGGATTTGATCCTACGCAGCCAGTTTATCAGGCAGGTTCTCGCTACGGTGGTTATTTTGAATGGTTAGAGCCAACTGGAAACCTGCCGTTATTACCAGCAAGAAATCCTGTTGCAAGATTAAATCAAGATGACAGAAGAGCTACTTCTACCAGAAAATGGGGGAATGTAAGAGTAGATTATAAACTTCATTTCTTTGAAGATTTAAGAGTTGTTGCTGAGGCAGGTATTGACAGATTTGACAGTAGCGGCTATACTGAAGTAAGTACACAAAGTGCCTTAGGTTATCAGCCAAAACCATTTAATGGACCTGATTATGTAAATTTAGGAAACTACAACAGTTATACTGATGCGCTGCAGAATAAAAACTTAAATGCTTATTTTAATTATACTAAAGATTTAGGAAAAATTAAAGTGGATGCAACTGCTGGTTATAACTACCAGTTGTTTCAAAAAGAAAAATATTCTTCTGGAGAAGTTAGACAGCCAAATCCAAATGAAGATGTTGCTACAGATCCGGATGTTAATTTACAATCGTTCTTCGGACGTTTGAATTTAGGGTATGACAGCAGATATTTGTTGACATTAAACTACAGAAGAGACGGAACTTCTCGTTTTTCTGAAGATAACAGATGGGGTAATTTTGCCGGGGGTGCTTTTGCGTGGAATTTGTCTGAAGAAGCTTTCTTAAAAGATAATGCTACTGTTTCAACCTTAAAATTAAGAGTTGGTTACGGTACAACAGGACAGCAAGATATCTCTGCACAGTACGATTATTTACGAAGAGTAACTATCGGAACAATTAACTCACAATATATTTTTGGTAATACAGTATATTCTACCGCAAGACCAGAAGGATACAATGAAAACATCAAATGGGAAGAATTAGCTGAGGCTAACATTGGTATTGATTACGGATTTTTTAATGACAGAATCACAGGGTCTATTAACTATTTTGATAAAAAATCATCAGATTTATTAGCAGATATTGCAGTTCCTGATGGGGCTAATCTTAGAAACCAGGGATTCTTTAATATTGGTAGTGTAAGAACAAAAGGGGTTGAATTTAGTATCGCAAGTGATATTGTTAAAAATGATAATTTAACTTGGAATGTAGCTTTTAATACTACTTATATTGATCAAAAAATTTCTGAATTAGGAATCACGGTTCCAGGTTTTCAAGGTTATTTGACTGGAGATAATATTGCCGGAGGAAATGGAAATAAAATCCTGATCAACTCTGTAGGATATTCACCAAACTCATTTTTTGTGTATGAGCAATTATACGATGCAAACAAAAGACCAATTGCCGGAGCTTATGCTGATAGAAACGGAGATGGAAAAATTGATGCAGGTGACCGTTACAGAGCTGGTAAAGCAGCACCAGATTATACTTTTGGATTGTTCTCTACTTTAAACTACAAAAAGTTTGATTTTACAATGAACTGGAGAGCAAGTGTTGGAAATCATATTTTTGATAACGTAAGTTCTAACTTAGGGTACTCTGATGCGGGTTTAAGAAGACAAACCGATTTGTCTAACGTAAGTTCAGATTACTATAATACAGGTTTTACTTTTGAAGATAACGGAACATCTCGTTATTTGTCTGACTATTTTATTAAAGATGCTTCTTTTATAAAATTAGATAATGTTACGCTTGGATATACTTTGGACAAATCAATTATCAAAGCTGCTTCTTTAAGATTTACAGCTGGTGTTCAGAATGTTTTCATTCTAACAAAATACAATGGTTTAGATCCTGAGAAATTCAACGGAATTGATAATAATGTTTACCCAAGAGCGAGAACTTTCTTATTTGGAGTAAATGCGAATTTCTAAAAGTGGTCTGAAAATCAAAAATTTAAAAACAAACAAAATGAAAATATCATTTAAATATATATCTTATTTTTTCCTATTCGTTTTAGGATTAAGTATGACGCTTACCTCGTGTACGGACGACTTAAACGTGACGCCAAAGGATGATGATGAATTTTTATCTGAAACCTTTTTCGAAAATCCGGCATCGTACAAACAAGTATTAGCTAAATTATACGCAGGTTTGTATGTGGGTGGAAATGATGGTGACGGTGATGCTACTCAACCAGGAAAAAATCCTGATATCGCAGGACTTGGTGGTGACTTTAGCAGTTACTTAAGACTACTTTTTGTAACACAGGAATTTAGTACAGATGAAGCTATTATTGCTTGGGCCGATGGTACTTTGCCAACATTAAATGCGCAAACATGGGCTCCGGCTAACGAATTTTTAGAAGGAACTTTTTCAAGAGCTTTCTATCACATTAGTGTTGCTAATGAGTTTTTAAGACAAACTACAGATGAGAAATTAACAGCGAGAGGTGTTGATGCCGACCTGAAAGCTCAAATTGCTACTTTTAGAGCAGAAGCTCGTTTTTTAAGAGCTTTCTCTTACTATAACTTAATGGACTTGTTTGGTAATGTGCCAATTACTACAGAAAATGATCCTGTTGGATTCTTTTACCCGGTTCAAAAATCAAGAGCAGAAGTTTTTGCTTTTGTTGAATCTGAATTGAAAGATTTAGACAATAGTTTAGCTGCTTCGGGCTCAAATGAATATGGAAGAGTAGACAAAACTGCTGCAAAATTTTTATTGGCGCAAGTTTATCTAAATGCTAAAGTATATACAGGTACAGACAAAAATAATGAGGCAGCTGCTTTATGTAGTGAAATTATTACCAGCTCAGCTTATAAATTTGCAGATGTTCCTTACCGTTATTTATTCTCTGCAGATAATAATACCAATGGCGCTCAAACAGAAGTTATTTTCCCAATTGTTGGTGATGGTAACGCCATTAGAGCTACTGGTGGAGGAATGAGTTTCATCATGCATGCTTCTATTGGAGGCAGCATGGATGCTTCATCAAGAGGTATGGATGGTGGATGGCAAGGAATTAGAACTCGTAGAGAGTTTGTAAATCTTTTTCCGGATGCTGATGCAGCCGCAGACAAAAGAGGAACATTTTACACCAATGGCCAGTCAAAAGACATAAGCAATGTTTCTACTTTTACAGATGGTTATGCTGTAACAAAATACATCAACAAAAAGGCTGACGGATCTGCAGCTCAAAGAAATGATATTCCGGATATCGATTTCCCAATGTTTAGATTAACTGATGCTTACCTAATGTATGCTGAAGCTACTTTGAGAGGAGCAGCATCAGGAAATCTGGGAACAGCTTTGGGTTACATCAACCAGATTAGAAAGAGAGCAGAAGCTCAGCCAATCACTCTTGGGGAGATGACACTAGATTTTATTTTGGATGAAAGAGGTAGAGAATTGTTTTGGGAATGTCACAGAAGAACGGATTTAATTCGTTTTGGAAGATTCACAGGCGGTTCTAAAATCTGGCAATGGAAAGGTGGATCTGTCAACGGTAACGCTACAGAATCATTCAGAGATTTAATGCCAATTCCTGCCAGAAATATTCAGGCAAATCCAACATTAAAGCAAAATCCAGGATACTAACATCTTATAGAAATTAAAATGAAAAACATATATAAAATTTTAATCGCATTTATTGGTGTATTAGCAGTTTCATGTAATGCTGATGATGTAGACAATAGACCGGTTATTGATGCAGGAACTGCTCCTGTATTGTTAACACCACAATCTAATTTTAGTATTGTGCTTTCAAAGGAGACGGAGAAAGAGGTTGCGACTACCGTAACCTGGAATAAAGCAACTTATACCGGAATTCAAACAATCGTTAATTATACAATTCAAATTGCAAAAGCCGGAACTAATTTTGCAAGTCCAGTAACCTTGGCAAATACTACTGCAGTATCTCAGCCCGTTACGGTTAGTGAATTAAACTCTGCATTAGTTAATGGTGGTTTTGTAGAGAAGCAAGTAAACAATGTTGATATTCGAGTTAAATCTGTTGTAGGAGCCTCAGGAATTCCTCAATATTCTAATTCGTTTACCATCAAAGCTACTCCTTATCATGTGCCATTAGCTTCTTCTCACTGGTTAGTAGGTGCTGCTACTCCGGGAGGATGGACATGGGCAGGTGATGCAGAGACTGAATTTCCTTTGGTTGTTGGACAAACCAACATTTACCAGGTAACAATTGTACTTAAAAGCGGAGAAGCTTTTAGAGAGTTTTTAGGAAATAACTTTACAAATGATGGTAACTGGGATGCAAGTCACAATTACTCATATTATGCAGATAAAGGATATAAGATCGATTCTGAACTAGTAGATAATGCAGATGGTGATCATAATTTTAAATACACAGGGCCTACAGGATCAAGAGTTTTTAAAATTGACAATGTTGCAAAAACGATAACATTAGATTAATTTTTAATCTAAATAATAAAAGGCTGTCTCAGGATAGCCTTTTTTATTCGACAAAAATATTAAAGCTTTAATTCAAAACTATGCCTCAAAGTGGTAAGATTCAGGAGATGAAGTGTATAAAAAGATAAATTTTAAATCTAATACATTTAAAATTTTGGTTTGGTTAGTATTGCAAAAGGGCTGTCTATTTTCATAGAACAGCCCTTTTCTGGTTTTTATTTTTTTTTATTTTTTTCGGTCGTTATATTCGCCAACAACTGCAAAATAACCAAAAGTGCCCAATCCTAAAACAATTAGCGGCGTCAGGATGAAAAGTATGATAATACCAAACACCAAATCATCTTGTTTGTCAGAAAGCAGTTTGGGTAAACCAAATTCAAACACGCAGAAATAAGCAGCAGCAACTGCCAATAAAACCCATAAAACACCTAATGCCTGTTTGATTGTATTCATATATATAATTATTAAAGGTGAGTAGTTTTGTTTTTATTATCGATGTAAATCATTCCAATTACAAAGCAGACCGATGCAATAATAATAGGATACCAAAGTCCGTCAAGATAAAATTCAGGCTTTCCTGCTTCTTTAGAATGCGTTACAAAATAAGTTGAAATAGCAGGAAGAAGCCCTCCGAAAATACCATTTCCAACATGATAAGGAAGCGACATCGAAGTGTATCTGATTTTCGTTGGAAACATCTCCACCAAAAATGCTGCAATAGGTCCGTAAACCATAGTAACAAATAAGACCTGAATGAAAACCAGTAAAATTAAAGTCCACTCGTCAGCTGAATTGATGTTGATACTTATACTGCTTTGTGATTCTTTCATATTGGCAAAATCTGTTTTTTTAACTATATACGTGGTTCCGTCTGTATAGGTTTTTGAAATTGTGGTAATTACATCATTGTTTTTTGTTTTTTCGACAGTTTGTTTTGCAGCCGCTGCGATTTCGGTTTTATACGTGACATCTGTAGTATTGTACATCATTTTATAAATTGGCCTGTAAAATAAAATAGCGAGCAGCATACCGCCCATCATAATGTATTTTCGCCCTACTTTGTCGCTAAGCCATCCAAAAACAATAAAAAACGGAGTTCCAAGTAAAAGTGCAATTCCTAATAAACCGTCCACTTGCGAAGAATCGATATTCATTACCGTTTTCATGAAACTCATGGCATAAAACTGCCCGGTATACCATACCACACCTTGTCCCATAGTGGCTCCAAACAATGCCAGTAAAACGAATTTTAAATTATATCGGTTTGCAAAACTTTCCTTCAACGGATTTTTACTCGTAGTTCCTTCTTTCTTCGCTTTGGCAAATACAGGAGATTCATCCATGTTTTTTCGAATCAAATAAGAAACCCCTACCATTACGATAGAAACCCAAAACGGAACACGCCATCCCCAGGAATCAAAATCAGCAGCCGAAAGCACATTTTTAGTAGCTAATATCACCATTAAAGAAATGAATAGGCCAACTGTTGCTGTTGTTTGAATCCAGGAAGTCCAATATCCTTTTTGCCCCACAGGAGCATGCTCTGCTACATATGTGGCCGCGCCGCCATATTCTCCTCCAAGTGCAAGTCCCTGCAGTAAGCGAAGAATCAGGACAAGTAAAGGAGCCATAAATCCGATCGTTTCATAACTCGGAATACAGCCAATTAAAAATGTCGAACCGCCCATTAATAATAGAGTAGCCATAAAAGTATATTTACGGCCAATGATATCGCCCAGCCTTCCAAAAAATAAAGCACCAAAAGGCCTCACTACAAAACCGGCTGCAAAAGTGGCTAAAGTCGATAAAAAAGCAGCAGTTGGATTGTCGCCGGGAAAGAATTTAGTTGAAATTACAACGGCTAAACTTCCAAAAATATAGAAATCGTACCATTCAATCATTGTTCCCATTGAGGAGGCTGAAATTACTTTCCAGATACCTTTTGTAGCAGTTTTATCCATAAATTAGCTTTGTATTCTTAATAATAAATAAAAGTTAAAAATATTTTTTTACGAATATAAAAGATATTTTTTTATTTATTTGATACTTTTTTAACAAAAATACATAATTTGTTTACAATTGAATTTTTGCAGGATTACTACGATATTTTACAAATTTAAATCGCCGGATTATAAGAAATAAGTGTTTTTTAGAATAATAATAAAATGATAAAAAAGGGTAGTATTTCGTTTTTTATTTGTTTGATTTTGGCAGGATGCGGCAGTCAGAAAAAGATAATGTCACATCAAAATAATTGCAGTATTATAATTGCTTCAGAGGAAGATTTGGCTGCCAATTACAAAATGTTTTTTACTTCAACTTCTGCTTTTAATACAAAACAATTGACGGATTTTGATAAAATAGAAAATGGAGTTTTGTTTTATAAAGGGCAGGAACAATTAAGGAAGGGGACTTTTTTGATTGTTGATTTTGATAACGGCTTTATTGCTTCTAAAAAAATGGAAGGCTTTAGTAAGAATGTCAATTTCTCCCTTAAAGATAAAGACCAATTAAAACATATCATAGAAGGGTTGAAAAAAGAAAGTTATTATCAAAATTGTGTGGTTAATGATGGACATGCATTAATGTATTTACTTGTAATAAGGTATAATAATGAAAAGATCGTGCAATATTATTCTCCGTTTCATTCTCCTTATGGAATAAAAGCAACAGATTGTTCTATTAAATCAATTCAGGAGTTGATTGGAATATTGGATCAAAACTATTATAAATAATGCCTGAAATTGCTGATTGATACAGATTGAAATTAACAGCTTTGCAGATTGCATAACAATACCTCTTTTCAAATACAATGTTTAATAAATATAGCCAACGGTTTCAACCGTTGAAGCCCAATGTGTAAGATGCGTATCGCGCCGTTGAAACCGTGAGCTATATTTAAATGATAGAATTTCTGAAAATGCAAAAGTTATAAGGGTTTATTAGACTGTGTGTCTGCATAAATCTTCGCGCTATTTGCGGTAAAATCTTTCAGGAAGCCATTAAAAACAAAAAACCCACTCGGTGAGTGGGTTTTGGTGGTGCCTCCAGTCCCGAGGCTTCGGGAGAACCAGGTACAATTATGAATTTCTTTTGGCTAAAATATCTTTTAATATAGAAGGGTCTTTAATTACTTTATTATTAAAAGTTTTGCTTTTCATCCTTTTAATAAATTTTTCCAGATAAAGCGCTTCTTCTCTGTCAAAGCAGTCAAGAGTGAAAACAATTTTCCAATCGTTGGCAATTTTAGTAAATGAATTTGAGTAAAAATGATCTTGATGTTTCAATATTCTATTTTCCAGGTTGTTAGTTTCACCTATATAGAATTTTTGAGTCGAATCTGAATAAAGTATATATAGATAATGCATACTGGAAACTATTAAAAACAAAAAACCCACTCGGTGAGTGGGTTTTGGTGGTGCCTCCAGTCCCGAGGCTTCGGGAGAACCAGGTACAATTATGAATTTCTTTTGGCTAAAATATCTTTTAATATAGAAGGGTCTTT
>Ga0247815_10002698_pt1 | contig 13009 bp, 12 predicted proteins | sample UWRJL194509B1_FD_181014 | JGI IMG/M metagenome (GOLD analysis project Ga0247815, IMG submission 181014) | Plant litter microbial communities from Arlington Agricultural Research Station in Wisconsin, United States - UWRJ-L194-509B-1 | ecosystem: Environmental > Terrestrial > Plant litter >... | reverse complement strand
CTCTATCCGCATCGTTCTTTGGGGGGGGGGGGCGTGAAGGGCAAGTATGTGTTGCAGTGAGACCGCGGGCTAGATGTCGACCTCCGAGTTGAAGGGTGTGGCTGTCGGAACTTGACCCTTCACAACCTGTCTTCAACACTAGGTTACACATCCATCCAACGAAATGCGATACTCCATTTCATCACTTCAACAGTCCGTCCAGAGTGACCCTCACGTTTACATGATTTAAAGTTCTGCTCAGATGCTTTGATACACTCAGGGCTTTCTCGCCATGAACAGCAGCTATGTATGTTCTTCAAACTGACATGCTTGTCCGCGCGACAAAGGTTGTTGCGACATTGTTGGATTGTGTCTGCCTCATCCGTAGCGCTCAGCGTTCACCAACTTACGCTTGAGCGACCAGATCGCTTGTTCGTGTCCCTGACCTAATCCAGGTTGTGTCTGAATGGGCAGTGTCTGACGGCTGTGAAGTTATGTCCGTCGGGTTTAGGAGGCACAGGATCTAGTTCTCCTGCGCATTAAACTCGCTCTGGCGTCGAGCGCGTTCTTTCCGACAACACGGCATCGCGATCGATACCAGCGTATAAAGGCTGCTCAGGGTCGTAGGTGGCGTATGCCTCGTGTGCTTAGCGCTCCCGTCCGCCTGCAGGTTGCGCTTCTCTTATCCACTGCACCTTCAATGGCGGCCAACACGACGATATCCAGATCCCCGACGCAAGAGTCAAGTGAACGTCAAGACGAGGTCCCCAGAGTCTATTCAAGTGGCCCCGGCCTGGTTGTGGAGACGATAGAGGAGCCTGAGAGGTCGGCGGTGGTTGAAGAGAAGCCTCTGCTCGAAGCAATGTCGGCGACCGAACTGGCGATGTCCACATCCGAAAAGAGCAACTCGAAGGCTCTACTCGGCAGATTGACTGCACCATTGGTTGGTATGCTTATGTTGAGCGAGCTCGAAGCGCGCTGATGTTCGCCACAGGTGTATCTGGCGCTCACAGCGTGTCAGGGTGAGTTGACAACGCTATCCTATCGGGTCGAGCTCATCATGCGGCTTAGGCGTTTGGATTGCGTACTACATCATTGCGTACGTACACCCCAATCCGCGGCGGATAATCAACTCGACCACCCGGCGCTGGGGGGCGTACACGGCATTTATGTCAGCCTCATTTCCAAATTTTCTGTGCACAACTCAAGATCTCGCAGGTTCATCTTCGGATCCGTCCATACATTCGTCAACCTGTTTCTCTGGGGCGCCCTTGCTATTGCCTCCTTGCAGTGCCGCATCTTTGACACTGGGTCGCACCGTCGCGCCAAGTCAGCGGTCGCTGCGCTTTTCATTCCTCCCATCGCACTTTTTATGATCATTATGCCTATACTCGGCACGCAAATACTCATTCCACCCATCCAGCGACAAGTTTACAATCATATGTGCGACTCTTATGGTGCGCATGTGGTGCTCGAGGGACGCGGGTCCAAGCAACCGATGTATGTGGCGAACAGCGCGCGGTTTTACGCCCGGAACAGCCAGCAACCACTCTTCACCTTGGATCTTGAGCAAACCAACGTCTCTTCCGCCACTTTTCGACTCCGGGAGTTCAACGTGGAGGCCACATCACTGCCACCGGAGCTCGTGCCGGCCCTTCAGTCAGTCTCGTATGATTTTGACAACCGGCAATTGAGCGGCGCATGCAACAACATGACGGGATCATGCTTGGACGGGTCGTTCGACATGGATCGTCTCACTCTCGACATGAGCTACAACATTACCGGAACTAGCGTGCACTCTCGCACGCAGGCCGAACACAATCAATGGGTTTGGAAGAAAAGCAAGCCGTCTCTCATTCTTAGGGCCTTGACCGACAACGGTGCGCTAGGCGATAAGATCCTGCAGACGGCCGTCACAAAGGTGAACGACTGTACATCGTTGAAGGTGTGCATCAGTGGGGGAGGTGGTGGACTGGTCGGACCGGATGTGGTCGCACCATTGGGGATCATATTTACGAAGCACGCCGCGTACTCGCACTTCTGTTCCAACAGAATAGGGTAGACGCACGTCATTCTCCAAGCTTCTATTGCACATGTACGTGAAATTCTTGCAGTTACGTTGGGTTCTTAGCTTAGCCTACTAATAATATGTACAAACCGATCAGATTTGTTTATGATCGAGCCGAACCCTTTCATTATTATAAGTGAGCGGCAAAAACACTTGAGTGAAACATAGAGGAAGCAGCGGAGCGTGCATGTAGAAGACACTAGCAGAATCAGGTGTATCCTCATGACTCGTCGCGATTGCAAAAGCAGTCGAAGTTTTGCTTGACATGCAATTTCAGACTCCGGTGTTCCTCATCAGTTGCTTATGAGCTCTTGGTTTGCTTACTCTAGATAAATTAGGAGCAACACAAACTAGTTACACGCCTCAAAAGAGTATTATTTACTCATATTAATGAGTTCAGGCCACAGTACAGGATCATGAATCATGATTCTCAACAATTACCTGAGAATGAAGCTGTAGGCCGGCCGTGCACCACTAAATATTCTTGGGCGACCCGTATAGTTACTGTTAATTGAGTAGCGCGCGCATCGTAGGAGCCGTTTGGGTCACAGATTCGGCTGGATCGGAGTTTGCGCGTTTTCGCGCGCTGTTTCTCGGATCGACGGTTTCTGCGCGCGCGGCCTCGCAACCCCAACCCCTAGCCTTTGTTCAGCTTGCGCGCCGGGGATGTCTGGGCTCTACCACGGCATCCGCGCGTTTCAAGTGTTTGGCGCAGGCACAAATGTCGGCAAGACGCTTGTTTCTGCTGCATTGGTGCGCGCGGCCGACGCCCAAAACCTCAAACCCATTTATATTAAGCCAATTGGAACCGGCCCTGCGGACGAATCCGATGAGCTGTGAGCATCCAAGCTATGTAAATAAGATGGGTGCTGACACAACGACGGTAGGCACGTGAGGCGGTATGGGTTACGCGGGCGGAATGTGGATCGCGCGCGTGTATTAGAGAGACTTGATATGCCCGTCAGTCCACCTCTGGCCGCAGTCTATAAGATGCAAGAGGTGTGTTTCGTCCCAGTCTCTCGTTTCTGGGTTTGACGAGAGCCGATGGCACACACAGCTCGCGGAAGCAGGTCACGATATCGACAACTGGGACCAGCCGACAGACTCAAAAATCCTCAAGCTACTAGAGGGTGCACTTCGCGGGACGGCTGATCAGTACGCTAAGGATCACGGTAGGCTAACGGCAATCGTTGAGACCGCGGGAGGTGAGCAATATGTGGATTGCTCGGGCCGCTGGGACTCATGCATTCAATCAGGTGTCCTCAGCCCAAGCTTTGAGGGTACACCTCAGGCAGACCTCTACCGGCATTTCAGGTTCCCCACTGTTCTAGTATGCGATCCGAATCTCGGCGGGATATCCAACTCGATCGCAGCCTTCGAGAGTCTCAAGATGCGCGGCTACGACGTTCACGGTACCATCGTTCTTCACAATCCGGAATACCAAAACGACGCGTTTCTTACCACCTACTTTGACGGCAAGGTTGACGTAAAGGCTGCTATCATCCCACCTCCGCCGCGAAACGAAGACCCGCAACAGGATGCTCTCCTGATGGAGACTTGGTACCGAAAGACTGCACCGGCTTTCAATAAGTTCATCGTCGCGCTCCTAGCCATGGAGGAGAGGCGCGAACGCAAAATGCACCTTATGCGAGCAGCCGCGCCTGTCATCTTCTGGTGGCCATTCACGCAGCACGGTCAGTTGCAAAAGGAGGACAGCATATCGGTAATCGACTCTGCGCGGAACGACTTCCTCAATGTGTATGATCCAAGCGTTCAGACACCAGGCATGCCGCAAATCCGCGGCATGTTTGACTCGAGTGCGAGCTGGTGGACGCAAGCGCTCGGTCATGGTGACCAATCCCTGGCACTCGAAGCGGCAGCAGCAGCATCGCGGTACGGTCACGTGCTCTACCCGCGGATGGTTCACGAACCGGCATTCAATCTGGCCGAGTCGCTTCTGCAAACAGTCGGGAAAGGCTGGGCAGAACGTGTCTTTTATTCGGACAACGGTTCCACGGGCATGGAGGTCGCAATCAAGATGGCCATGCGCGTCGCAGGCTACAACGTCCCGCGTGAAAGCCAGACCGACTCACACCAGTGGGGAGTCATTGGCCTGCGCGGTGCGTATCATGGGGACACGCTTGGAGCCATGGACGCGACGCAGAGCGACGTGTTCAAGTCTGAATGGCACAAGGAGCGCGGGGTGTGGCTCGACGCACCGACCATCGCGTTCAAGGACGGCGAGGTGGCCATCAGTGGCGGCATTCTTGGCACTGATTTCGCAGAGAAATTCGCCTCGCTCGACGATGTCTACAACCTCAAGGCACGCTTAGACTCGGACCTCGCACTTCGCTACCGTGAGGCTATCGAGACAACGCTGCGGCAGCATGTTGGCGATGGCCAGGTGTTTGGCGCAGTTCTTCTCGAGCCGCTGCTCATGGGTGCGGGTGGCATGAAGTTCGTCGACCCGCTCTTCCAAAACGTTCTTGCGCGGACTGCACGTTCCATGTCGAGCGTTCTACTGCCAAAGCCGACCCGCTCACGTATCACTATTCCGGTTATCTTCGATGAAGTCTTCGTCGGACTAGGCCGTCTCGGCTCGCTGAGCACGGCACAGGCGCTGGGCGTTTACCCGGACATTGCGGTATACGCCAAGATGCTCACAGGTGGACTGACACCACTCGCCGCGACACTCGCAACCGAGGACGTCTTCAACGCGTTCCTCAGCGAAAACAAGGAGGATGCGCTTAACCACGGTCACAGTTACACTGCCAACCCGGTCGCATGTGCCGTCGCGGCCAAGTCAATGGAGCTCATTCAAAATCATCTGTCGACGTCGGACGAACTGCGGATGGCCAAGACGATGTGGCTTGCGAGCGAGCTTGGAGATGGCCGGGACAAGAACGACACAGTGTGGAGTGTATGGAGTCCCGAGTTTGTCAAGAAGGCGAGCAACGCGGAAAATGTGGACGGCGTGATGACAATTGGAACAGTCCTGGCGGTGCGGTTGAAGGACCAAGAGGCTGCTGGTCAGTCGTTTTAACCACTCATTAGCTTCCCTGTGCTAACTGCTCCTTACGCAGGCTATACTTCTGCGACCGCCGAGGAATTCTTCGATCCTATCCGGCAGTACGATGAAGAGCTCGGCTTTGGCATTCATTTCCGCACTCTCGGTAACGTTGCATATTTCATGGCACCCAGCCTTACGACGCCACCGACCGTCTTGCGTGATATCGAGGGCAAGTTGTTGAAGCTTTGGGGCATGGCACAGCCTAAGACTGCTGACGCCTGGAGACACGGGATGGTCGAGCACATACCAGCTGAAGGTGGCATGGACGCAGCGGGTGTCAACATCCCGATGGGCCAGTTCTTGGTGCCGACGGTGGACCCGAAAGAGGCGGAGGCAGCGACAGCAGCAAATGAGGAGAGTGAAGAGGAAGATAGCGACGAGAGCGATGCGGAGAGTGATGACGAGGGGAGTGGCGCGGAGAACTCGTACCGCCGGCAGTTGGAGAAGCTCGAGCGGCAAGCGGGCAGCGACGGAGATGTTGAAGTTGACGAAACCGGCCAGCCGGACGAGTTGGAGCAAGACGATTCCAAACTCTCGCCGGAGGAAGCGTTCTTCAAAGCGCTGGGTTCAACAAGCGAGATGTCGGAGGAGGAGGTCATGGAGAAGCTCATGGAGGACTACCTACAGGAGAACCCCGATGCCTTCGAGGACGGCTCCGATGACGAGGACGGATCCGATGACGAGCAAGATCAGGAAAACGAAGATTCCGATGAAGACTCGGACGACGAAGACTCTGAGGAAGACTCTGATGATGAAGACTTCGAAGAGGACTCTGATGACGAAGACTTTGAGGACACGGAGAAAGCAGATCGGCAGCAGCTCCGCGAACAGCTCAACATCGTTGACTCTGATTCAAAATCTAAGCGATCGTGAGGGTTCGCAGGATGCTTTCGTCAGCCGGAGGCAGCTGCGAACAGATCTCGCTTTGCATCTTATTTCTCACGTCTAATCCATGTATCTGTATCCGTGTCACAAGTGACCCTAATTCGAACACCTTAGATTACAACAGCGATGCCAATGTCGCAGCCGCCACCGCGCGTCAGGATAACCCTCAGCCTCCGCTCACAGGTGGAATGACTGCAACGGTCTCGCCGCCTTGCAAGCGCGTCGATACCACGTCATCCGAAGTAACCATCTCTTCATCAACGCTCCACTGGCTTGTCAAAAGCACCGCGTCCAGACCAGTATGCGGGTGCCGAGCGATCAAAAGTGCGGCGAGTTCGGCGAGCGGGAAGCCCGTTTGAGCCGGAGATTCGGGGAGGGTGATAGTTTCACGTTGAAGTTTGACTGCACTCTGCGCCCCGGCGAAGTACAGCACGTTGATCGAGGTGGACGAGGCGGCCATTAGAAGACTAAGAGAACAAGCCCGATTCATTCGGCGCGCTCCGGTGAAGTAACGACCTTGGGCGGCGTCTCCTACCTCGGTGCATCATCTAACCCGTCGCGCAGCCATACTCGTGCACCGGCCATAATATTGTGCCTTGGTGCAGATATGAACAGAAGTGGTATTCGATACCGGCCCGACGGGCATATCCTCGAGCCAAGCATCGGCATGTCGCCCAACAAATCTAGTACTTCTCGTGAATGTGGAGGGCCAAAGCCTCGCGCGCGCCTACTCAACCTGCCAGCCGTCTCAAGCTCAACCAATTGCCCGCTCATGATGCTTATTTCCTCCTGACAAGCGCAAAGCATTGTTCTTCGTCAGGTCCATACCCTCCTAGTTTCTCACCCGGCCGAATTCTGGAACCATTCACCAACAAGTCAATAATTTGTGCCTTCGTGCTTGTTCTTGTCAGTTCCGGAGATTAATCAAAGCCCAACATCAGGAATGCTTCAGTCGTGCACTAAGCCACCTCGATTTGGGTGCCAATCCTGGCTGATTGTGTTGCTTCGCTGTCAGACAATGATAACGATACCATCGTATCCCAAAGATCCTGGCCAAGCCCATTAACAGAGCTGCTGATAAGTCCCTTCACGGTTCTGCCGCTTCCTCACCGGTCCTCGGCTTCGACTCCACGCGCCGACCTCTTAAGAAGCAACTGCTCCTTATCTGCGGTGGCATATCCATATCTCCGTTATCCCTGGGGTGCTCGAAACTCTCCCTGACACGATCATGAGCGTTCTTGGACTGCGTCGTACAGCGAGCGTCACGTCGAAGACGCATGACGGCGAGGCATCTTTCGATGAGAAGAAGGACGCTGATGGTTCTGCGCAAGACATCGAGGCGATCATCTCCAATGCCTCAGAGACGGACGTTTCTGTGATAAAAAAGGCGGAGGATGTTGCGCTTCATGTACGCTCTGACCATTGTTATGCTCCGCGTATGATCTGACCATTGTTGACGTGCAGGTCATCACCACTGATGATGATGAGGACGCTCCTGTCTGGACATTCCGCGCATTCTTTTTGGGCATTGGACTCTCTGCGTTCGGCTCGGTAGGTCCTCCTTGCTTTCTGGTGCACGTCCTCGGTACCAAGTTCCACAGGTGTTAGCCACCATCTATACTTTCAAGCCGCAAAATGCCAGCGTGTCGCAGCTGTTTTGTCTCATCATTGCCTATGTTCTTGGCACTGCAATGCATGGTGCATGTTTCTCTCACAATCTCTACTATAACTCTAACCCTTTGGCATCCAGTCGCTATTCCCTCGCATGGATTTTGGCGGTACCTGAACCCCGGCCCTTTCAATATCAAGGGTCAGCGGTCTTGATTGTGTTTTTTTATACTATCTACTGACCGTCTACTCAGAACATACAGCCATTGTTATCATGTCCTCAACGGCGAGCACCATTTCCATTGCGACAGAGATTATTGCTGCGATGGGCGAGTCTACATGCCTATCCATCTTACTTTGAACTGACACTGCTACAGATCTCTTCTACGGCATCAGGCTGAATGCAGCTGCGGCGATTTTCCAAACGTTCGCCACTCAAATGATTGGCTATGGCGTTGCTGGCATTCGCACGTACATTGCGCTTGCGGCTCTGCTGCATACTCATGCGTGTTGCAGTTCGCAGCTTACTAGTCTACCCGACGTACGCGTTCTTCCCAAGTCTCATGTCGACAGTTTCGCTCCTACAATCTCTGCACTTCGGCGGCCTGCTCAACCACAAGAAGCGCAGATATTTCTGGATAGTGTTTGCCGTCATCTTTCTCTGGGAGTGGATCCCGCAGTATCCATTCCCTCTCCTCACCGCCATCTCGATCATCTGCATGGTAGACAATGGCAGACACTCTTTCGTGAGGAACCTCTTTGGCGCAGGCAACAGCAATGAGGGTATCGGTCTGTTCTCGTTTTCGACCAGCTGGACATTGATCACCCAGGGCAACCCTCTTGTGTGGCCAATCCAAACACGTACGTTCTTCTCTACGACACACTTTCTGCTTACTAACATCATAGTGTGCAGAAATCAACTCTTACATGGGCATGTTCTTTGGTTACATCGTCCTCACGAGCGTGTACTACTCTGGCATCTTCGCCGGACGCGATTTGCCTTTCATGTCCACCGGACTTTTTGGTGCGGATGGAAAGCGGTACAACCAGTCGCTCATCATCACTGCGGATGCGAGGCTCAACACAACGGCGCTCGAGGAAGTCGGACTGCCACGGTATACACCTACTTATGTGGTCTCGCAATTGTGTTACAACCTCAGCCTCGGCGCGAGTGTTGTACATATCCTGCTATGGCATTGGAAGGAGCTTAAGAGCGGTACGCTGTCAGCTCGCCTGTGTCTCTAGCCCCAGATTTTCATGTCACTCCGCGACAGCGTTCGGCAACTTCAACTTCATGCGAAGCAAGCAAGAGATCGACGACCCCCATTATCAGGGTATGACCGTGCTGATACTAGCGAGATATAATTGTGCTAAAAGACGCTTCAGTTATGAAGAAGTATCGAGAGGTTCCACAATGGTGGTACCTCAGCCTCTATGTGATCTCGCTCGCAGTTGGCATCGGTTGCAGCTATTCTACAGACTTCGTGCTCATGCCGGCTTGGTCAATCATTCTTTTCTCCGTCATCAGCGCCTTCCTCTCTATCTTCCTCGGCTTCAGTGCGTCAACTTGTTCCAGTTCAAGTTATACACTGACAGTGACTCTCTGATTTGCGCGTAGTCACTGCAACGACTGGCTTCAATATCAGCATCAAGTATGCCATCCAACTCATTGCGGCATTCATCCACCCTGGCAAGCCAGTTGCGGTTATGTATGCCAGTTTATACGGCAGCAGTAGCTGTTTCCAAACGTTGTATATGGTGCAAGATCTCAAGCTGGGTCAGTATGTCAAGCTGCCGCCTCGCGCGACCTTTACGTTCCAGATGCTGGGTAGCCTGATCGGTAGCATCTTCAACTACACGGTTCGTTGTGTCCTCTCCCTGTCGGAGACTTGAACTCACTCCGGACGCTAGATGATGAGGACAATCGTCACGCAGAACAGGGAAATTCTGCTTGACCCGGTTGGCACACGCGTAGTACGTCTTCTCTCCATTGGTGGTATACTGCCACCTAGCTCATGTCCATCTGCAGTGGTCCGGGTGGATCATCCAGCAATACAACTCTGCGTCTGTGGCAATGGGAGCCCTTGCGCGTGAGCTGTTCGTCTACGGCAAGCCGTATTGGCTCGTGCCGTTTGCGATGTTCATGGGCCTCTTCATGCCTGTCCCATTCTTCCTCGTCAATTACATGTTGAAGAAGAAAGGGCTAGGCGACAATTGGATGGCACGCGCATCGGCGTTCGTCAACACGCCTGTTCTACTGCTGTACATCGGTTATCTTCCTTACTCGGTCAACGGGCAGTGGTGGTCATGTCTGGTGATTGGTTTAGCGTCACAGTGGTGGGCGAGAAAGTACCGTCCTGGCTGGTTTAAAAAGGTACGCCAAGGTTTTGGCTAATGAATCAACTAACACCAAACGCAGTACAACTACCTCACTAGTGCTGCACTAGACGGTGGGAGTCAAGTTATTCTGTTCATCCTCGTGCGTTTCTCCCCCAACGCGCCTCAGCCTAGCTGATTTCTCTGCAGAGCTTTGCCGTATTCGGTGCCGCCGGAAAAGCAGTCTCTTTCCCGACTTGGTGGGGCAACGCTGCACATGTGTCTGTTGACAGGTGCAAGCTCGCCTGAATCTTCTTCACTCGTCACTGTCCTAGGCAGCAGGACGAGTCTACGATTAATTACCGAATATATGGCCACTAGCAGCAACAAACTTCTGCAGTCGATGACTGCCTTGACTCTGAATGATTAGTTGTAAACGCGTGTAGAACTTACAGGCACTCTGGACGGAAGTTACAAACTGCTCAAGCGCGTGGCCGTGGAGGTCTTGGCCTAGCTTGAAGATCGCTTATGTCGACCAATGCAATCATTTATATCTGATATGCGGCGGTACTCGCAGATTGCGATGCGATTCGCCTCACCAAGCCAATGGTTGAGGTGCGGTTGGCTAGCGCTTCGGATGATACCGGCCCCCAACATGACCTCGTCCACGACCGCGTCCCAGGCAGAGTGCGCCAAAGCACAGTTGCCCATTGGCTACCGCGACCAGTGCTCGGCGTGCGCACGCTTTCTATCTCCTGCGCGCCCATTCAGAAGACTCTAACGCGCGGCATGGTGCTTCAGGCTTCTCATCCCGCTGAACAAGTGCCGTCGCGCACATTTTTCGCTGCCATGGGAGTGTGAACACGAGAAGTGCGTTAGATTTTGCATTTGTGGCGCGACTCAAGCTGACTCGAGGTTACAACGTGCAGGCATGCCTACGAGGCGTAAGTCACCGCGCCAGTGAAATCGAGCGACGCTAACCCAACTCTTCTTCTTTCTTCTGCTGCTCGCCTTAGGTGTCAATGGGATGAGTGCGTTTGCCTGCTTTACGAACAATTTCACAGGCTGACAGGTCACACAGCTACCAGCGCCGCATGAAGGAGCTCTCCAAAATGCGTGCCCAGAAGCTCGAGAATTCGGAATAGACAAGCTGCCTGGCTTATAACTATCCTATCTTTCAGCCGACCCACTGCGTGAAGTTACGTCGGTCTGAGCGACTATCTACATTCTACTGGCGCATTGCTCGTTCAAAACCCAGACGGCTACATATGCGTCCCTGTGTTGTCCATTTCACAGTCGATGTGTCCGTTGCATTGCACTCTCGCCAGCATACCGAGTTGCAGATCTAGCTGCCGTTATCTGGGGGCGAGCTTACCCTCTTCGGCATGAACGGCCTGAACCCGCTGTTCTCCAATGCCAGCCCTCGGAACAGCAGTTCATAATACACCCACGCCGACCAGAGATATGCTTCTTCGTCCCTGGGTTGCTTGCCAGGTACGGCGGCAGCGAATTTCATCGCGCGCTCGTCTCCAATGAGACAACGACCGCCTGGTCGTGACTCTATCTCCTGCCTCAGAAGTGCAGCATGTGACTCCTCTGGCAGATCATAAAACGACACGTCGCGCAGCTCTGGACGCGCGCGGACGAACTCGTCGAGTTTCAACGCCATTTCGTACCGTAGACGTGTGGCACGTTCGCCGGTCACGAAGGCGGGTTGGCCATCGGGTGGGCTGGTCCAGCGTCGTAAGAAGTCAGCGTTCTCGACACGCAATATTCGCAGTTTTGCCAAGACGTGCGCATCGGTGAGCCACGACGTCCTTATGAAATGTGCTGCCGGTTGGAGCGCGTTGCCTAAATCGCAGCGCACTCCAATTGCCAGCGCTTCGAGCGTTGGCGAATGAAGTTCAAAGAATAGTGCCAGTGCTTGGCTGTCTGGGCCGCGTATGACGAGTTTGTATGCCTGGAACGACTTGAGCGCGGGGAAGTGTGAGATACGTGCAGCAATACGCTGGTCCAGTTGTTCGGGGTGGAATGCAACGAGGGCTGCAAACCCGAGCACGCGGACGAGGCAGAGGTTTCGGAGCGTTGGCGTGCAGGCAGTGAGCACAGGTGTCCAGGCTGTTTCGCCGGGCGCTGTACCAGGCGCTCGACAGTCGATATCGTGCAAGGCCAGTGTCGTGAGCCTGCATAAAAGATTGGGTGACGGCATCCCAGCCGAACCCGAAGACAGTCCAGTGATGAACAGCTCTTCCAGGTGTGGTCTTGTCATTGGGTCGAATAACAGTTGCCACAGGTTTGGCTGCTGCGCCGGCATGTCCGGCACGCCGACAGCAGCGTTGACCCTCGCCTGCGCCGAATCGCCGCTGGAGGCAAACATAGTCTTCAACGCCTCCTTGCCTCTTCCTAGTCTCGCTGATCCGAAAAGCTTTCCCGCATTCGGAATGTGTACTGCGTCTAGTGGGAACTTGTCCGCTGGTCGTCGCATGTTGATCCTCCGCACGTTCACCAGCTGCGGCAGGAGTTCCTGCAGCAGGATATAGTTGGGATGTGGACCTGAATGCGACGCGTCCAAAACCTCCTCGTCCGCATACATCCTGAACTTGACATGGTCGAACCTACCCGGCTTAGGAACGATTGGGCGAAGCGGTTTGATGCTGTCGTCGAGAATTATGACCGTCACCGCCGCCCGAAGGTGGGCGGACTCGGCTCGTAGCAGGCGCTGGAGCCACGCACGCATGCGGTCCTGATGTGTGGCTGCAGCGGGGATGGGAAGGACACGAGCAAGGGCGAGAGCAGCGCATGAGGCAAACTGCTGCGAGACGAGGGACACGGCAGGGAGGTCATAAGGCCATTCAAGACGGGCGAATACTGCGTGTAAGAGTTCTGCTGGAAGCTGGGACATGGCGTGCAACGGCTAAGAAGATAAAGAATTTGTGCAGAAAGGAAAGGAACGCACGCGTCGTATTTGAATCCCAGCGCGGCGCGCATCGCGATTCCCGATCATCCGCTCGATTCGCGTGATTTGCGTCCGCGAACACTTGGTTTAATCTGGATCAAGCGTGAATGTGAACTGTGGAGCGCAA
>Ga0247815_10002697_pt1 | contig 13014 bp, 12 predicted proteins | sample UWRJL194509B1_FD_181014 | JGI IMG/M metagenome (GOLD analysis project Ga0247815, IMG submission 181014) | Plant litter microbial communities from Arlington Agricultural Research Station in Wisconsin, United States - UWRJ-L194-509B-1 | ecosystem: Environmental > Terrestrial > Plant litter >... | reverse complement strand
TATGCTTCATATTTGTCGTTCAAACTTTGCTTATATACGTGCTTTGCGTGCCCTGTGGTCAAGAACATGGGTGTCCGTTAACTTTTGGCCACCACTGTAATGAAAGGATGAAATTGTGCGCGTATAAGACCGTCGACGACGGGAAGTATTGTCAAAAAGGACGAAGGAGAATCGAGAGGGAAACACGTTCGGGGTCCCAACCAGAACGATGCCGCGTGCAGCAACAAGTTGAAAGGACATAGCTCTCCCGTGGCTCAGGAGGAAGACGAACATGGTGCATATATGGAACAGAGGGCACAAGGGGGGAGATTTGCGCTGACAACCAGAAGGTTCGGAACGGGAAGGGCGGGGCGGGGTGAGGAGGAAGGTACCGAAGAAGTAGGCACCAGGAGAAAACGTGCAAACAAACGACATACCCTTTGTCTCGGTTTCCCCAGTCTTCAGTAGCGAGATGTATTTCTCCGTCTTGGGGAAGTTCTGCGTGGGGCGAGGACAAGATGTCAGTGATTGGGCACTCATTCGGAGGTTACACACGGGGACATGAAGGCAACGGGATCAACATAGTCGCGGTCGGCTGCATGAAGCGGAGAGTTGCTAGACTGAGGAATGATGCGCCAGCGCAGATGGGAACTGTCTCACGCAAAGGTGTAGCAGTGACGCAGATCCACGTGCGTCTATCCCGGGCAAGAAGAACGCGTTCCTCCTACTACCAAAAGATGCGCGAGGAACAAGGAGGATGGAGAGCAGGCTGCATGGTACCAAAGAAGAGGGGAACTCACAAGGACGTATGCGAGGTCTACGCGACGCTCCCATAGCTCTTGGTCCTCGCCTGCGCGTTTGGCCTGTGCGATCTTGCGCACGATCTTTTGGCGCTCAAACAACTTGACCTGCCGAGGACAATTATCAGTAAGTGATATGATTGGGTGGCAAGTCGGTGAAGGGCAGGTTGGTAGAAGGGCGACTGGTACCGGTGACGAATGGCAGGAGAACCGACGACGCACCATGTGGTACTTTGCGCTCATGTCGCGCTCCTTCCTCGAGATCACGGCTTTGGATAGCTCGTCTGTCAGCGCTGCGAGTGGAAGTTCTGCCTAGACCCGTTTATCTGTCGCCAGCTTGTCCTGCGGCGCGGGTATCTGCCAACAGTCAGGCAGGTCCGCTCGCGACAAAAACAGCACCTTTGCGAGCAGCCGTTGACATTCATGCAACGCGCTCTTGACCTTTCGCACGCCCGCTACTCTTTCAGACTGACACTGGAGTTACGATCGACTCTTCCGTTGTGACTGCTTGCGCTCGTGACCAGACTTGGGTGCGTTATCGGCCCTGACGATGCGTTATGGTGGTAAACGTCGGTCGTCTGGTTAGTCATCTCCGCTCGCACCTGGGTTTTCGGGAAGCTTGGGCGCGATCGGATTTTGAAGGAACATAGTCAAGTCCAGCTTGTGCCCAAAATGGTGACCGGAATCCAGAAGACGAAGCGCCATTACGGCTTGCGCCGGGGCGCAACTGAGCTGCGTCAAAGGCGAGACGCCGGCTCCATTGTAAGCCGTTCTTCGACTTCGTCCTGTCCTTCTTTTCCGCCTCTTCCCCTAAATGTTTCCAGCAAGCTTTTTCGATAAAATGTAGCCACTCGCTCTCGGCTTCACTGTTACGATCATATACATGGCTGTGTTGCTCCTCACTGCGTTGCTGACGTGGCGATCGCGGTACCTGACACTGAGTCTCCTAACATCGAATTCAGTAGATTTTGAGCCAATTACGCGCCCGTAAGCTGATGCCAACGCAACTCTGCGGCAAATGTCTTGGCACATCTTCCGCAGCGTATTGCGCCTCAAATCCTAAAATGTTGACATAGCGGATATTCCCAGCGATGATAAATAAAATAAAAACTACCAATATACCAGTGCAGTAGGAAGAAGCGAACGTGTAATCAAATGCCATATTAAGGCCTGACCTGATTTCTCAGACACAGGTTTTCATCGCGGCTTGGTGATTATATTTCTTGTAACGGTCAGAATGATAGCAACAGTCGGCAAAACAGCGAAACTGCTCATGACCCCATTTAGTTTATCTTTGATTAATTTTTGTACAGCGGGCTTAGGGGTGACAGGAGCCACTCCATAGGGGAGTGATGGACTCCCATGCCTGCCAAATAAGTGTGTGCTACTCTTTACTCACGTCGTTCCAATACATAAATCAAGCTCCCGCATCACATTCACTTTGTTTTCGTCCTGTTGCTCTCGCGCCTCTCCGCATCCCACCTGCGTTGCCATGTCGCTGTCGCCCGTATTTTTGGACGTAAACTCCTGGGTACCAGCACCGATACTTGACGCCAAACCAACTCGCTTGTTATCGGAGGAGGAGATGAATACACTCACCCGTGATTTCTCGCGATGCTTCGAGGGCCAAACTCCAAGCTTTACCGATGTTGACGGTGTATTTCCTTACTGGATGGACAATGGCTGGTATAACTTGAGCCTTCCTCTGTCAGGTTTGCGTCGATCGAAATCGTCCAAAGCAAGAAACTCACTCTATGTGCAGATGCCCCATCTATCACCGAAAACGATGTATCCGACATTTTTGGGTTCTACTTCGAGGCCGTGCGTTTTTCGTATGGGGGACAACTCGACAACACCCCCGGTCGATTCCTGGGGCAGAACTTCAGCTCCGAGTTTGGTCAGCTGTTTACCATCTCGCCGGATAGGGTCGCCGCCGGCCTTAGCCCACAGAACTGCGACGTATATACAGCCTTAATGGGACAGCCGATGTTACCAATGGAGCAGAAGATTGCGCAAGACGGGGGCAAAACGGTCCTAGGGGATTTGTTAATTGCAGAAACCGCCCTCAGCGGTGGTATGGTGGTAATTTCAGCCTCTTTAGTAGTTTTGAAGCCGGGTAAGACATTCCAAGCATGCTCATGAACGTTGCCGGTCTGACTGTACCGTGTTTGAGATGTCGCGAGCAGCTCGACCACTAGTACTGGGTCGACATCGCCAAGTACAACATCGATATCAAGTCACTCTCACAAAATCAGCCGTAGCGGTATCATAGCAGCTTTAATCGGAGGAGTCCTCGCCCTCCTGTTCTCGCTCATTGGTATCTTCATATGGGCACGACGGCGACGCGCTCACCGACGATCTACTACGACGCCCGTACCTCCGCCAATTGCTCCGACTTCAGTCATACCGTCCAAGATTTCGTTGGCGTATTCTGCAATGACGAGCAAGTCGGGTTCAACTCAGTCGTCGCAGCCAATGAGACCGACATCGGCAACCAATAATGCGGATGCAGATGAGGAGGAACGCGTTCTGCGTGAACTCCGTGGAGCAATGGCGACATCGGGTTTCACGGTCAACACACTCTTTGCACGACTTGCGGGACCCACTGAGGCAAGTGGTTCGGGCGCACCCGGTCAATCTCCGGTGCCACCAGCGTACGATCATAGACAGTAAGGAGAAGCTGCGGAGACTCTCATACGGCATAGTGCATCAATGGTATTGACCGCAACTCTTCTTGTAATCTGGTTTGAATGTCAAAGCTCCAAAAATAACCATATACGACCACGCCACAACGCGTGATGCGGCCCTTTGTGGCTAAAACTGCGGCTTAAAGGACAAAGAGCATTTCAATAGTCAGTTAATTCCCCTTGCGCGTGTTCAATCTGCAAATATTTTTGACTCATTTAAAGATACGCGACCAGCCCGAGCCGATAAACAGCGAGGGAATACTCGGTAATGTACTCTCTATCCGCGCGTACATGCTCACAAGGAGCCGCAGACGCAACTGTATTTCATAAGTCACAAGCCTAACATGACACAATCGCAAATTTAATTGACTCTGCAAAGTATACTCCACATCTAAGAACTATTGACCGCGGTGCAATAAGCCCTAGATTTTTATGTTCCAACTGTAAGCACTGCGGGAGGACACATGTACGCGGCGGCTAATCTGAGTCGCTATCGATGTCTACAGCGTCGATCACCCTCTTGGAGTTCAGGACTGTTGTCTCCGTCTTCGCCAGTGTCCCTTCATCCTCACTCTCACCGGACCCATCGTCATCCACATCCCCTGCAACCCGTTCGTCCGAAGATGACTCGGCTTCGAAGAAATCGTCGTTTCGAAGGTCCGGCTTAGGCTTCCCCTGCACGCCGTCGTTCTGGTTCCTCCTTCCCCTCCTCGACATGGATGCCGAAACAACCGACACACTGCCGCCTGCGCCGGTCTTGCCGTACAGCGGTGAAGCGTCGTTTGCTTTTCCCTTCCGGTCCTTCAAATCCTTCGTCGTCACAATCTCCCGCTTTGTCGTGGACGAAGGTGTGACTTTGTGCCGGCGACCGCTGTCTTCTCCTGAGGCGTCCGGTTCAAATTCTTCCTCCGGTTTCACGCTCAGCTCGCCGGACCACATAAGAGCCTCGACGGAGGACCGGATCCGCACGCGTTCAGCTACTGTGCGAGATGCGGGATCTGTGTTGGAGAAGGTAGAAAAACGGTTAACATGACAGTATGGTTGATCGGTGCGGAGGAGGAACCAGAACAAGATGGGCGGATGCAGGGGAGCGGCGGCGAAAGGGAACCATTCGTTCACGGCACGGTCGCAATGAGGGGTATTATGAAGAATGTGCAAGCGAATGACATACCCTCAGTCTCTGTGTCAACAGTCTTCAGCAGCGAGATGTATTTCTCCGTCTTGGGGAAGTTCTGCGTGGGACGGGGACAGAATGTCAGCGACCGGTCATATACTAGGAAGTAAGATACGGAAACAGGAAGTCAAAGGCGTCAAACTGGGCCGTGATCGGCCCTATGAAGTAGGGAATTGCTGGGCCGAGAGATGACGCGCTAGCGCAAACGGAAACGGAAACGGTCTCGCGCGAAGGTGTGGCCGAGACGCAGGTCCACGTGCGTCTGTACCCAGGCAAGAAGAACGCGTTCCTCCTGCTCCCAAACGAGGCACGAGGAACAAGGAGGATGAAGAGCAGGCCGGATGGTACCAAATGAAGAGCGGAACTCATGAGGACGTATGCGAAATCGACGCGGCGCTCCCATCGCTGTTGGTCATTGCCTGCACGTTTGGCCTGCGCGATCTCGCGCAAGATCTTTTGGCGCTCGAAGAATTTGACCTGCCAAAGAAGTTAATTAGTAGGTGATATGATTGGGTGGCAAGTTGGTGAAGGGCAGGTTGGTAGAAGGGCGACTGGTACTGGTGCCGGGTGGCAGGACGAACCGACGACGCACCATGTGGTACTTTGCGCTCATGTCGCGCTCCTTCCTCGAAATAACTGCCCTAGATAGCTCTTCCGTCAACGCCACGAGCTGTCTTTTTTGCTTGAACCCGTTTATCTGCCGCCAGTTTATCCTGTGGCGCAGGTATCAGCCAACAGTCAGACAAGTCCGCTCGAGGACAAAAACAGTAACTTTGCAAGTAACCTTTTGCATTGGAGCAACTCCGTTTTGATAGTCTGCACGCCTGCAACTCGTTTAGTCTGTCCTTGTGATTGGGATCAACTGCTCCGTCGCGGGTGCCTGTGTTCGCAGTCGCAACCTGGCTTGGCCGCGCTGGCGTCATTGTCGACACGCGTACGGTTGTACGCGTGAGCAAGTTCTATGGGTTGCGCGGTTGATTCACAGCGCACACGTTTTTCAAGGAGGCGTGTAGGTACCAACGTCGCCGCGATCATGTTGCACTTCTGGATGCACATCGGCTGACGCGGCCATAAACGCGACGAACGAGAGAAAGTAGAATTAAGTTGGCGTGTTCACAGTTTGGACATGCGCCAAAGTGATGTTGGCAGCCCAAATTCAGGAGACGAAGCGCGTGTGCGGCTGACGCCGAGCATGGTCTCGCTCTCTGCCGTGAGGAGACACGCCAGTGCTGTGTGTAAGCGCCATTCTTCTTCCTCTGCTCCTCGCCCTAGATGGCCCAGCATGCGCCTTCCAAATGTCAGAATAACCTGATCACAGTTTCGCTGCTAAAACATGCATAGCTCTCAGGCGCTTGCGCTTACTCTGGCTGTCATCGACGACTTATTGTCGCGCGCACCAATCCCTGCGCGGAGTCAATAAGGCGGACCAATTCGCCGACATTGCTCGCTTCCCCTAACCGCGGGTCTACAACAGATGTCTTGGCACCCTGTCCACAGCAGTTCGTGTCCTAACGGACAAAAATTCGATTGAGCGGCTCAAACATCCCTACGTTGGCCAGCTCAGAAACGCCCAGCCGGACGCCAGTGTTGCAATCGGCCGATATCGTTGCGAGAAGCAAGTGTGCGCTCAACAGTCATAACAAGGTTATATGCACATGGACCTTATGTCTACTACGTGAGGCCATTCTCTGTCGTACGGATGCAACTCTACCGGTCGAAACCACAGCAATTGGCCACGCAGAATCAGGGCTTACATGCGCTTACATGTGATCCCGCAGAACGGCTTGCCTCTCATTGGCTTTTTACACTGACCTCAGGGGTCGTAGAAGCTACTCCGCCGAGGCATGATGGTCACTTGCCATCACTGTCAGGAAAATGTCTGTTACCCTTTGCCCCTGTCGTTGCAATCTATAAACCAAAGTCTAGTATCCTCTTCACATTTCTGAACCCTGTTGCGCTCGCAGTTTCTCCAGACCCCCCGCGTTGCCATGTCGCTATTGCCCGTACTTTTGGACGTGAACTCCTGGGTACCAGCACAGATTGGTGATACCAGAACACCGTATCTATTATCGGATATGGAGATTAACATCCTCGAGCGCGACTTCTCGCGATGTTTTGAGGGCGAAAATCTGAGCAGACCTAATTCTGACGGCATCGTGCCATACTTGATGGGCGATGGATGGTATAATCTGAGTTTTCCTCTGGGAGGTTCGCTTCGGTTTGAGCGGGAGGAAGCGTCCTACTCACTGTACCCTTCCCGCAGATGTCCCATCACTAGCAGCACAAGATACATCTGACATTTTTGAGTTTTATTTCAAAGCCGTGCGGTTCTCATATGGGGACCAGCTCGACAACACCCCCGGCAGATTCCTTGGGCAGAACTTTAGTTCAGACGTCGGTCAGATGTTCTCCATCTCTCCAGATGAGGCTACCTCGGATCTTCCTGCGTACTGTGATAGATATGTCGCGTTGACGGGGCGGCCAGTATTACCCATGGAGCAGAAGATCGCACAAGACGGGAACAAATTGATCCTAGGGGACTTGTTGATTACAGAGTCCTCATTCGACGGCGGCATATTGGTGTTTACAGCTAGGATAGTGGTCCTGAAGATGGACAGTCAGTCTTTTCAGACGTTCTTACGGACGTAACCAACCTTATTGAACCGTACCTCAGATCCCACGAGTAGTTCGACTACAGATTCCGGGTCAACCCTGCCAAGTACAACATCGATCTCAAATTACTCTGACGGAATCAACCGGAGCGGCGTTATAGCAGCATCCGTCGGCGGCGCCCTCGCCGTATTGTTCTCCACGATTGGTGTCTTTCTTTGGATGCGACGACGCCGCGCTCGCCGGCAAGCTACCACGACACCAATACCTCCGCCTATTGCTCCGACCTCCGTCCGACCCTCAAAAATAGCGATGGCATATTCCATATTGACGAGCAAGTCGTCTTTGACACAGTCTTCACCTCCAGCGGCCCCAATCTTGGCAACTAACAATACGAGCTTGGACGAGGAGGAACGCGTTCTACGAGAGCTCCGTGGAGCAATGGCGACCTCAGGTTTCACGGTCAACTCGCTCTTTGCGCGGCTCGCGGGTCCCAGTGAGACGAGCAGCTCAGGCGCGTCCGGCCAACCACCAGTTCCGCCAGCGTACGATCACAGACATTGAGAAGTAGCTACTGAGGCCATTACACGCCATACTCGCCGTGGCAATGATGAGAACTGTGGCTCATTCTGCCATCACAACTTTTTCATTTCGTTTGTACTTTGAAGTAGAACAAAATCACCCCATGAAATTCAGGAGATCCAGCCTGTGGTGAATCGTGCGAATATGCGAGCGGAGACCATCGCTCATGACATCTCTATTAGGGCATCATCGAATGCACAAGTTTGCCGAACGGCCAGATCTTAAACAGACGCGTCTAAAGCGTGCTGTGTTGTGGCTGATGGCCGCCCTGCGAGTGAGATGTAGATTACGAGTGATGGCAAGCCCATCATATTACAGGCACAACGACAGCACCTGCACCAGTATGCAGCGAATCCACGTCATAAACCATACTGATGCTCAAAGAGCCATCGACCATGAGCATCCGCGAGAAGCCCTAGTTAATTCATGTCCCATCAGCGAACGCTACAGGTGGCTATAGATACACGTCAACTACTCAGAATCACTATCCAAGTCGCTATCGACTTCAAAAGCGTTGATCGTCCTCTTGGCGCTCTCGACGACCTGAGCCGATGCTGCCTCCATCTCACTCTCGCTCGACCCATCGTCGTCCACATTCCCTACCACCTCCTCATCTGAAGACGAACCAGCGTCAAAGAACTCGTCTTTTCGAAGATCCAACTTGGCCTTCGCTGGTGCGTCCTTGTTCTGTTTCTTCCCACCGCTTCTCGACATAGACGCAGAAACGATCGATACACTGCCGCCTGCGCCGGTCTTGCCATACAGCGGTAGAGCCTCGTCTTCCTTGCTCCTCTGCCCCTTCGAGCTCTTCGTCGTCACCTTCCCCTGTGAAGGTATGGACGAAGTTGGGACATTGTGCCCGCGACTGCCGTCTTCGCCCGAGCTGTCCAGTTCCTTCTCCGGTTCCGCGTTAAGTTCGCCACATCGCATCAGCGCTTCGACGGAGGACCGGATGCGAGTGCGTTCGGTCGCAGTGCGCGATGAGGGGTCTGCCGAAGGGAAGACAAAAACGGTCAGCCTAACGTACGGGTGATGGCACTAATGGACAACTAAAGCCAGACAGAAGCAGTCAAAGAAGAACGGCGATGAGAGGCAACCATTTCTTTGGGAAGGCAGCAAGGACTGGAGAGGGGCAGGTGCAGATTTGCTACCAAGACAAGGGATGATGGTCAAATGCAAGAGAACCAACGGTAACGAGGAAGCCGGAGTGCAGGCCACGCTGGGCAGGCACCAAGACGAGCGAGATGTCCGCAGCTGGTGGTATGGAAAGTCACGGTCGCCACGATGCGCTCAGGCAAGAGCGAAGACAGGTCCCGGCTAGGAGCACGTAACGACGCCGAGGGAGGGGAGAGGCAGCAGGCGGTTTCGTGGCGCGCAAACAGGTCGTACCAGAGAGCGAAGTGACTCGACCGAGGAGCTGGGAGCAGGCGTGCGTGCGGACGGTATTGTAAAGAGCGAACATTGCGCTTGCAAGCGAAAGCATGTGCAAATGAAAGGCATTGTCAAGAGGGTACGACAAATGAGGAAGAAACACACTCGGGGGTCTTAGCAAAGGTAATACCGCGTGTAGCAAGAAGTCAAGGGAACCAAGCACGCCCGCGGCTCAGGTGGAGAACCATGTCACATATCTCGAACTGAGGACACGATGCAGAGTTCGACGATGACAAAACGACGAGTTGAACAGAAAGTGGACGAAGGAACGGACCGGAAGAGCACCAGAATGAACGTGAAAAGAGATAACGCACCCTCTACTTCGGCATCCCCGGCCTTGAGCAGCGAAATGTACTTCTCCGTCTTCGGGAAGTTCTGAACGAGGTAAAAGTAGGATGTTAGCGATCGGTACAAGCTGGGACACAGGGAAATAAAGGTAGTGGCGCTGAGCCATGATTGGCTGAGTGAAGTATGGCACTTGTAGAGCGGGGACTGCTAGGCTAGCGCAAATGGAATCTGAAGGTTCTCGCGTGGAGGTGTGACCGCAACCCAGGTTGCCATGCAGCTTTTCCAGGCGAAAAGAACGTAGTCGTTCCAGTCCCAAAACATGCATGAAAAACGTGGCCGACGAAGAGGGTACTGGGGGATGACCAACAGGAGAACAAGACTCACAAGGACGTATGCGAGATCGACGCGACGTTCCCACAACTCCTGGTCATTGCCTGCGCGTTTGGCCTGTGCGATCTTGCGCAAGATCTTTTGGCGCTCAAAGAATTTGACCTGCCGAGGATAGTAATTAGTAGGTGATATGATTGGGTGGCAGGTTGGTAAGAGGGCGACTGGTACTAGTGACGGATGGCAGGACGAACCGACGACGCACCATATGGTACTTTGCACTCATATCGCGCTCCTTCCTCGATATCACGGCTCTGGATAGCTCGTCCGTTAACGCCGCGAGTTGTCGTTCTGCCTGGACCCGTTTATCTGCCGCCAGTTTATCCTGTGGTGCAGGTATCAGCTGACGCTCAGGCACGCCCCTGCGAGACAGAAATGGTACCTTTGCGAGCAGCCGTTTACATTGACGCAGGGCACTCTTGATCTTTTGCACGCCCGCCACCCGTTCATGCTGTCCCTGCGATTGAGAACCTTTCCGTTGCGACTGCTTGCGCTCGAGGCCTGAGTTGGATGGGACATCAGCGCTGTCGATGCGCACACGCTTGCTATGGTGGTTGGCGTCCATTGTCTGAGTTGTCGATTCTTCGCGCGCGCGTTTTTTTCGGGAAGCTTGGGCTGGTCCGGATGTCGAAGGACCTGCACGAGCGGACCAGAAGGCAATGCTCGTTAAAACACATTCCAGTGAGAAGGGACACTGGGTTGGCCATGTTCAAGACATGGTGACCTGGCTCGTGATCATTTGGAAACGGACCTGCTGCTAAATCGTCTACAGACGCCGCGGCAGGCGGGTTACGCCTTTTTTGATGCGTATCAATTGAAGCGGCCATGAACGAAACAAAGAAGTAGAAGTGGGATCAAGTCCGGCGTTTGTTGTGAGGGGGCACACGCGAAAGCGATGTCGGTGGCGCCGAGGCAGGAGACAGAGCGCGTTGACGGCTTGCGCCGGGATCGGTCGAGCTCGCCGTTTGCCTTCGACCCTGTCCTTCTCCTCCGGCCTCATTATTGTCCAACCTGCGCAAGCAGCCTCCTTGGGGTAGACTTGCCTTTCAGGCCTCTGCCTAAATGTTACAGCATGCTTACGGCTTTTGTTACTCCTCACTCCGTTCTCGGCGCGGCGACCGGCGTTCTGCATGTTCTTCGACGGCAACGCATCTTCCACTGAGGTGGCCCTCACCGATCACACCCCCTTTGGTGCTTGTTTGAAGACCAAGGTTTCATACCGTTCAATGCTCGAAGTTCCGGCGCTTCGACTTGAGTGGGCATACGACTCGTCGACATCGCTCGGTTCCCCTAGCCGCGATTCTACGGGAGAGCTCTGACAGCTTCGCATTTGCGCTTTGGGTCGCATGAGGCATTGCCATAACGTTGATTGCGCGTCCTGAACATGCATGCGGTGGGCATCGCTGTGTGTACCTCAGCTCACCAGTATGCCAACATGCTGTGTATGGTATGTGCTCGTGGGCCATCATTTACTTTCAAGTCACGACTTCGTATTCAAAACAAGATCGGTGCTTTTCGGCGGTGCAGCCTCGGGCGAAAGTCACCGTGGGCGGCATCACCGCTTGCATGCGGCCCCGCATAGCAGCTTTCTTTGATTGGCTGGCAAGCAAAGCTCAGGGGTTGCAGTTGCAACTAGCCACGCCTCTTTGCCCTCGGCTCTCAGCCAAGTGACCGGGAGGGTTGGAAGCTGCTGCTATAAGCTGTGGCCCCCAAAGAAATTAAACAGTACGAAGCTCAATAGCTGCGCCTCCGAATCCCCGACTTTTGCATTTCTTTTTCCTTTCTACTCGCGCTACGATGACACATTGGAGTCTAGCTTTATCATCCAGATCTTGGGTTTCGTCAGGGGCAGGGCGTAGCGATCCTACGAGGTTATTGTCGCAAGGAGAGGTCGACACGCTCATACAGGACTTTCCGAAGTGCTTCGAGAATCTCACTTTCGATGCGTCCACGGTTTACTGGATGGCTCCCGGCTGGTACAACTTCAGCACTCCGTTCGCAAGTTCGTTCCGAGCTGCGTGGAATCGCCCACCAAGCTAACCTCGCCTCTAGATTTTCCATGGCTCGAGCGGGACGACTTGGAACTGGCCCTTACATTCCAACTCAAAGCCTTGCGCTATTCGTACAACGCGAAGCTCGACAAGTCCGCCGGGAAATACCTCGGGTATACATACCTGTCTCAGTTCGGCGAATTCGCAGTCACTGGTCCTGAAACCGACGGTGGCGCAGCATCGCGCGACTGCGATATTGTGGATGTGTTAATGACACGGCCGCCTACTGGCGAGGACCGCATTCGAGAAGACCAAGGGGCTCTGGGTGACTTTTTGCTATCGACAACATCGTCCGCTGGAGGAGTGCTTGTCCTAGGGTCTCAGCTATCCGTACGCCAGGGAGGAAGTAAGCATCCCATCGCCTGCCTACGAGAGATCTTACTAAGAGCTGTCCAATTAGACCATCCAGGCATTCCAACGACCCCGTCCGAATCGTCCCTGCCAGGCACGACCTCATCTACGCCGACAGCATCAGAGACAGTTTTGCACCCATCATCAGACTCATCTGGCAGGAGTAGTCAAACAGTTGCCATAGCGGCGTCTGTAGCTGGTACCCTTGCTGTGGTGTTCATCCTGATTGGCATGTGTCTTGGTCTACGTCGATACCGCGCGCGGCGCCAAAAGTCCCTGACACCACTGCCTGTTGCTTCGACTGGCATCGCATCCTCGACTGGTTTCAGATCCGCATCCGGAGTCGGATCTTCGTCCGGCGTCGGATCCTCCTCTGGTGTGGGACCACCAGTCGTGGTTGTAGGTCCGACTGGCGCCGTACCCTCCAAGCGTGATCGGATGTACGCTGTGTTGGCGGGCAAGCCGACAACTTCACCGTTTATGCACTCGGTCCAGTCTGTGCCGGCGACCAGCAGTGCACATATGCATGCGGATCCGAACGAGGAGGAGAGTGTGTTACGAGAGCTTCGTGGAGCAATGGCAACCTCGGGTCACACGGTCAACACACTCTTTGCGCAACTTGCAGGTTCCAATGAGGCGGGCGGCTCAGGTAGCCCCTCGGTGCCGCCTGCTTA
>Ga0247815_10002696_pt1 | contig 13015 bp, 10 predicted proteins | sample UWRJL194509B1_FD_181014 | JGI IMG/M metagenome (GOLD analysis project Ga0247815, IMG submission 181014) | Plant litter microbial communities from Arlington Agricultural Research Station in Wisconsin, United States - UWRJ-L194-509B-1 | ecosystem: Environmental > Terrestrial > Plant litter >... | reverse complement strand
AGACGGTGCACGAACACCAGCGCAGCGCAACGCTTCTCAGCACACCCTACTATCCGTTACAATCGTTCCTGCCCTGGGACCCGCCCGCCTTCACCGCCCAGTCAAAAGACACCTCTTAATCCCACCCGCATACGATGCGAACGCTCAAGTAGTACGTGTCGCCGGACTCGAGCTGGTGCTGGATGAGCCAAGCGTGGATGGTCGACATGCGTCGAGAGTCTGGCGACGACACAGTGTAATACGGCACAACGCCGCCTTCCAGGCATGACATTGGCGTCCGCGTATCGCCATACTCAGTGCTGGCGGCTGAGTTCGTCGAAGGCGATGGGTATGGTCGATGGTGCGGCCTGCAGAAGACGCGGTGTCTCATCCAGGCCCACATCTGACGGTTCGGGCGTGGACGACGTGTGGCTAGGCGATACAGACGGCCGGAAGCTGGTCTGGTGCTGCAATGCGCCTGTGTGTGTGCGACGGCAATAAGCTCGAACTGTGGCGCGCTTGACTAGGTGCATCCGTCCCACGCGACCGCCGCACACGCTGGACAAAATATCTAGGGCCCTCTCCACCCTCCGAACTCATATCTCCGTTTGCTGATACAATTAGCGGGCCGGTTCGGAAAGCATGGTTGCTCGACGTACTCTGCGCACATGGTCGCGACATTCTGCACGGCTTCATCTTTTCCGATAGCCGCACCGAATTCCTCGACCTCATCTTCCGCGCAGGTATGCGTGAAGATCTAGCGAATAGCGGTTCTGAAGGGGTCGATTTTTATTCAAGGTCGCCTGAGATGTGAGCCGCGCCGAGTGTACCAGCCGACACCCGGAGGCCACTCGCGGTCATGCCCGGTGATGCACCAGAAACAGAGCGGTATGAGATCGAGTATCCTGAAGCTGAGGTCGACGCTCAATTTCCACGTCCGGCTTGCGTTCTTCACGGGCGAACGGCGGCGGAAGTCCGCTCGCAATACGATGTGGAGGCGGAGCTCGACGCAATCGACGCAATCGAGGTGGGCCGCAAGGGCGACGGCAGCATCGCAAACGTACTCGACAAAGGCGAACACGAGGTGTAGGCTGGTATCTTCACTGAACGTCATCGGGTGTTCTTGTTCTCGTTCTCCTTGATCTGGGATATGGCATGATCGTCATGTGGTTTATCTGTCACTATATCTGCACTCTCACTCTCTCCGGTCCGCCCCGGTTCCCTTCCCACCTCGCATATCCCCCGTTCAATCACGACCATCGCTTCACTTTACCTCATGCAGCCCGTACTCTATTCCATTGCCTCGTCGTCGCGTCTCCTGCTGACCCCTTTACCCTAACTTTGGCGGTTCTGCCTCGCTGCTACCCACAGAACGCACTTCATCTGACAGTTACCCCATTGGATCTCTTTGTTGAACTCTTGACTCCCTGGTCTAGCATCCCTGTTGTATTTATATCCCTCGTCCTCCATGTATATTTCAGCTAACGTTACCACCCTCGACGATGTGATCTGGGATTAATATGCACAGTCGCTTCCAGAGACTGCATCTGCGTATCGCAGACACCTGAACCAGACGACGGGTACTGGGGTTCCGGCTGGATGTAAAGTGGGACGGTGCATGTCGGTAGGTCTGATCAAATTACGTGGCAGTATCTCCACTGAGCATGCTTTAACAGGCACGAGTAATCGCATGCATTTTTCGTTCGATTTGCCTAAGCCTTCCGCGCGTGACAGGGTTCACCCTCCGAGGAAGGCCGAATTTCTGTAGCTACTGAGGCTGGCAAATCCGACCAACTAGACGCGCCAACAGTTCGAGAGCGATCGTTATCGAGTTTCGATCTTTATAGACGCTGAGATTCCCTCGCGCGAATGATCGGAGCGCCTGCGATGTTCGCGCTGGTAGCCTCAGGCCTAGGTGTAACCGGGGGACAGTCTGACGGATCAACCACACAGCCCATTCCAGCACACTCCGGCACACTCCAACACATTACTCTTTATTCCCAAGCTACCTAGAGTATTTAAAGTAGACTTGTAAGCAAATGCATGGGAAGAGAGGAACGCTAGCATTCGCTAGCTCTGATCCTTATACGCTCAAAGTCACTCTCCTGCCCCTTACATCTTTACGCTGAGTTAGCTTGCCACAGAGTTGCGCACGGAATTGGAAACCAATTGGTCACGCGCCCCCGACGTCTTCACCTCGGTTTAGCTTGCCACAGAGCTGCTCCGTGACCGCCGCCGATAAACGTGCAACGCGCTCCTCGAAGCGCAGGCTCCTGCGGGCACCATGTCGGCAGACCCCAAACCTGCATGATTTAAAACCATCTACGGGCCAAATGAAGGGTCGCAAGTATCGCGAAACGAGGGATGGCGAACAGGGTGACCTTCTTGCCGGAACCTTGTTTGGCATCTACCTCGCGGCAATGAGATGTTGGTGAACACGAGGTGGCGGTATTCAGACCAGCATGTATCCTCGCACAAGCACGACATTTGCTGACCTTTCTGGCGTCGGGATGATCTGTGAAACAATGAGTGATGGTATCAACTTGCGTGCTGAGGGAACACGAATGAACTTATTGCGCAATGTAGAACGAAGCACAACGGAAGTCGTATGTGATGCGAGGCAGAACGCGGTGGGGTGCAGGAAGTCGGGAGGAAAACAGGTGGAGACCCGCCGCCTTGTGTTCGCCTGGATGAGGTTTATCACGCCACGGAGTTCTGGTACGGAAGCCGCGCCGCCCGATTCACCATCTGCCATTTCATTATCTTGACAACCCTGCGTCTTAGTTTGCGAGTGCCTCCCGACCAGGCGCGCACAGGGTTCTGTCGCAAGACCTGGCACTGTGGACAGCGGGTCGCACGTGCCAGTGCAGGGCTAGTACTTTAGTAGGTTGTGTGTTGCACTCGTGGTCCTCGCGATGCTCGACGCACCAAAGAGGTTGGCATCGAGGTCATAAAAGGTGGACAACCACTTCGGCTGCTACTATCAGCCCAATCCTACTACTATCAGACTGTATCGAGGTCTGTGTCCCGTTTAAATGTGCCACAGAGTTTATGATCCAGAGACTAACCAGTGGTCAAGTAAATGCCTTCCGCTCAAGGCTATATAAAGTTTGCCAACAGCAGGCTCGTCGGCACTTTCGATGTCGATGGTAGCCCGCGATACCTTTCCGTTGAAGTCAAACCGCTCAACCAGCCGTTCGAATGTATCAAGGCGGTTCTAACATATGGTAGCATCGAGCAGCTGGTCGGAGGCTGCAAGTGGATGGGCACGGCTGGTACAGAGGATCTCCAGATGTTCTTAGGCCCGGACATCACCATCGCCGGACCGCTTGTCACACCACGGTTAGCGGCATTGTCCATCCGTGGAGCAGGCACATGGGACACAGTCGAGGGAACTTTTTCTCCCCAGGACAACGTCAGCAATGTGTTGGCCAACCCGTCCCTACCTCCGAACGCCGCGGTCAAAGATCCTGCCAGGGCCGCGCGGGTCAAGCAGCTGTTGGAATCGAACACTCCAATCATAGTGTGAGCTGCTGCCCGCGCATTGCCAAACTGCAGCTCACTGATCCGCCTGTAGTGTCTTCGGACAGTCTGGTGCTGGGAAATCAACAGTATGTAGTTGCAGAGCCAGTGTTGCGCTTTTCACGGCTGACATACAGATTATTCCGAATAGTTTATCAATCATGTCGCGTCAGAGAAACAACACGTCGGCAGGGGTCTCCTGTCGTGTACCAGCGAAATCAGCGTCGTTGAGGCTCAGATTGGCGGAAAGTCTATTCTAATCATCGACACGCCGGGTATTGACGACACTGGCGCCGGCGTGAAAGAGGCAGATGTCATAAAACGCATTTTCGATCAGCTTGAACTCATGTGAGTCCGTGCTAGGCCATGTTTTGGATGCCGGACGAGTTCACTGAACGGTACGCATTCTAGCCGTAAGGATAGTGGTCATATTCGTGTCACCGGAGTGCTTTTGCTGCACCGCATCAGTGAGAACAGGTTCTCGCAGACCGCGACCCGCATCTCCATGATGCTCAAGAACCTCTGCGGCGACGCTGCGATGAACAAGCTCATGCTCTGCACTACGATGTGGGACAAGGTGGATGAGGAGGAAGGCTGTACTCGTCTCGATGAGCTCTACCAGAACTCTTCGTGGAAGGAGATGATGTCGAAGGGTGCCAGCACGGCTGCGATCTCCAACGTCGAATCGGACGCAAAATTGGAGGCGGAGAGGATCGTAGGCCAGCTCATCAAGAATGCGCAGCCAATACAGCTCGTCATCAAGGACGAGTTGGTGAACAAGATCCGGAATATGGAGGAGACCAACGCGGCGCCGAATTTCGGCAAGCTTCGAGGGGTGCAACCGAGGCATAGTCTTGACGGGCCACTTTTGAGACGGCGTAAAGTGAGCGAGACCAGACTCGGAGCAGCAAAAGAGGAGAAGGCAATACGCGTGCAAGGACTGGAAGTCGAGAGGCTGAAGGCGCAGGCAGAAGAGCAAACTATTGAACTGCAGAGGCAGGCTAAGCAGTTCCTGCAAGAGCGGCAGCAGGCAAAGCGGCAGATAAAGACGCTTCGCGAACAGATGCACAAGACTGGGCAGACCATCGCGGAACATCCTGAGCGGTCCCAGCGCGAGGACGAGGCAGCAGATGGTGAGATGAAGCGGTTACGGGAGCTCATGCGCAAGCAGAGTGAGGAGAAGCGTACTCGTCTGCGCGAAGCTCAGGAGAGGAAGAAACGACAGAGTGAGCAAGCGCAAGTGCAGAAGGCGCGCGTCAAGCAGCTCCGACTGGAGCTCAAGAAAGCAGAACGAGCATTGAAGGAGCTGCGCAAACCGTCGCAAGGATTATTCTGGAGCTGGTTATACTAATAAGCTCCTTGGAACTGTGTTCATTTGACATGTACACTATTACTAGCAACGTATGTACCGTTCGTGCGATTCCTGAGGACTCCTGAGCTGCACGTTTGCACGGATGGATTGGACGTCATCACCGCCACTCCGCTCCTTGTCCTCCTCCTGTTCCCATCGTACTCTTCCCCACTTTCATCCCATCTCCTTCGCTACCCCTCGCTTCATTGTGCGTGCGGGCATGGCAACAACATCTTCCAACAACGACGCATCAACCTCGTCGCGCCCGCTACCTCCTCTGCGCTCTGCTACAGAAACAGAACGCACCTCTGCCGCAGTGCTCGCCAAACTCGGTGCACAATCTAAGCGCGGCCTGTTCTCACGGCTCAAGAGCAAGAAGACCCGCAAACACTCATTTTCGGGTGATAGCAGCGCGTCTGAGCGTGCGAGTCTAGCCGAGACGGACGAGCCCGTGACCGAAGTCGCTGCAACCGTCATCACGCTCGGCGCATCGGACGAACCAGACACAAGTCTCGGTGCACTCAGCGTACAGAGCGAACCACCTGCGCGGCCACGAGGAGGTGACGAGTATGCGTGGGTGACGGTGTACGAGCACCAGCGCGGCGCTACGCTTCTCAGCACGCCCTACTACTCGTCACAATCGCTCTTGCCCTGGGACCCACCCGCATTCACCGCCCAATCAAAAGCAACTTCCCCATTGCATCCACATACCATGCAAGCGCTCAAGGATTACGTCCTACCGGACCCGAGCTGGCGCTGGGTGAGCCGAGCTTGGATGGTCGACATGCGTAGCGATGGCGCAGTGCAGTATGACGGCTTCGAATACAACTGGGCCTTCCGGACTCGACACTGGCGTCCTCGTGTAGGCGTTCTCAGTGCTGGCGGCTGGGTTCGACGAAGACGTTGGGTGCGGCTCATGGTGCGGCCTGCAGAAGACGCAATGCTTCCTGGCGGTGCGAGTGCAGGTAGCAAGCGAAGTGTCACGTCCAGTCCCACGTCGGATGGTTCGGGTTTGGACGACGTATGGCTAGGCGATGAAGACGATTGGAGGCGGGTCAGTGCTGCCCTGCGCCGGTGTGTGCGCGACGGCAACAAGCTCGAACTGTGGCGTGCCTGGCTCGGTGTATCCGTCCCGCGCGACCGCCGCAAACGCTGGACAGAAGACCTCGGACCCTCTCCACCTTCTGAAATCATCTCCCCGTTCGCAGATACGAACAGCGAACCAGTTCGAAAGGCATGGCTGCTCGACGTACTTTGCGCACACGGCCGCGACATACTGCACGGCTTCATCTTTCCAGACAGCCGCGCCCAGTTCCTCGACCTCGTCTTTCGCGCAGGGATGCGCGACGATCTGGCGAATAGTGGTATTCTCGAAGGCGTCGATTTTTATTCCAGATCGCCTGAGATGCGAGCGGCGCCGAGTTTGCCAGCCGATACAGGAAGGCCGCTCGCAGTCATACTCGATGCACCAGAAATGGAGGGATACGAGGTCGCTTCACCTGAAGCCGAGGTTGACGCTCGATTGTTCACGTCCGACTCGCGTTCGTTACGGGCGAACGGCGGCAAAGTCCACTCGCAAGACGATGCGGCGGCAGAGCTCGACGCTATCGAGGTGGGCCGCAAGGGCGACGGCAGCATCGCAAACGTACTCGACAAAGGCGAGCACAAGGTATAGGTTGGCATCATTAGGGACGCCCTCGTCCTCGTCCTCGCTCTCGTTCTCCTTGGTTTGGGATATGGTCATGATTGTCGTCTGGTTTATCTGTCTCCATATCTTCGCTCTTAGTCTCTTTGGTTTACCCAGGTTCCCTCCTCATTTCGCATTACCCACCCAAACACAACTATCACTTCAACTCAACCCGGCCGTACTCTATTCCATTGTCTCGTCCTCGCATCTTCTGTTGTCCCATTCACCCTGACTTTGGCAGCTCTGTCTCGCTTTTACGCTCAGAACGCATGTCCTCCTGATCATTTACCCCATTGGATTCCGCCCATCGAACTCTTAGCTCCCTGGCCTGGTGTCCCCTGTCGGATTTATGTCCCTCGCCCCTCGTGTATATTTACAGCTACCGCTACGACCTTGACGACGCTAAGTCGTCAATCATGGATACTTAGGTGCTTCTTCGCTATTTTCACACGACACGAGCTTGAGTGGTCACGTCCAGAGGGTGTATCCGTGAATTAGATATGCTAGGCGGAATAACCGCAACCTTGCGCCAACGGTTCCGTTTTGAGCCAGTGATCCTCAATGACTGTTCACCCTGCAGGCCGATCGGGCTCCCCTTGCCAGCTGCAGTCAACGAGGACCGTGAACACGTTTAAATCAAGCGCAGAGACGGAGATTCGTTCGGAGTCGAGCGGACTTCATGCATGGAGGGAGGCAGGGTCGTGGCAACACAGGATCGGCGTGTCGCGCTGCAGGTAGCCTCGCGACCGCCAACACGCGGCCATGATCTTCAGTCCTCGATGATGCAGGGCTGGAAAGCGTGCAGATTGGCATGCATGCACGCCTAGCCTGGTCGTTTCAAACAACGGGAGTGCCGCACCCTCAACGGCGTTGTACACAAGGCAGCCACCATCAGCACCGCCAATCTGAAGAGTCCTGAACACAAACGAGCACGTCAATCCAGAAAAGCTCGCAGAGGGAGAGAGCAGGCATATCGGTCCGCGTCAATCGCTGAGGTTGAACCGGCCTTCTGTAGCAGTCTTGAGGTCATGAGGTGATGTCGGTTGGTTGACGAGTGTCTACGCGCGAACCCCTGATGAATCATGCTGAACCCACATGACGGCATTTAACGAACATTTTGAGCCTTTGAGGCGTATTCTCATGTCTTGATGGCCCGAACCGAATAGCATTGAAAGCATGCATCGCGCAAGTAAGTAAATGACCGGTTATCTCCGACTGAGCCCAACGTTCAGCTGAACTCGAATGCGAAGTAGACTGAATATCACATTGAACACTATGAGCTTACTATACCGTTATTTTGGCTAGTCAACTCTAAAAAGATTGGTATGCATTGCTACTCGCCCTCTGGGGATTCCGGTGCTTCATTCCGAGTCGAACTGAAGGTCGAACCAGAATGGAAGCTTCACGAGGGAACGTCGTTCACATGTAAATTTAAGTGATGAGGTTTTGACAGAGTTTTATTTAACTTGTAGTAGCTCGTGGCTCATGAGATAGCAACTCATCAGGTGTGCTTTGACACCTCAGCGGTGACACTTCATGACAGACGCGGTTGCTGGATTACTGGTGTGACACGAGCTAATAGTCTACGAACCACGGCAGCATCTAGGCAACAAATAATCATTGCTCGCCAGAATTATGGGTAATCCCAGTAGTAGCCTGCAACAGCAGTACAGGTACCGGGCCTTCCATCTCGTCAGAAATCGATCGTGAAGGTTATGTCGAGATCTCATGCGACAGTTTCCTGGAAGCGGAACCACAACAGTGGTAGTGTTATTATCGTCTTATCCCTACCGTTGCGTGAATTAACCTGTAGAGAATTGTAAGTTTGGCTCGACTACCCCCTGACGATAGGCGATTACTCAAAGTGAGAAAACTGGCGAGCTTGGACACGCTACTTTACCGGAAGGTTCTAGATCAACCGAATTCGGAGATGCCTCCATTAGCAATCCGTATTGCGGATTGCGCGTGGATCGATGCAGGGCTACTAGCGCTAAAGCGAGCCTGCCGCCGTGGGTGAGGTCACGCGTGATGAGATCAACTGGTGCGCCGCGATATTTGGGCATGATGCTCCTCTGCAAGTGCATCCAGCGGTCGGACTTGGTCGTAGACACACCATGATTGACAGCGCACTGCAGAATTCAAACGCATTAAAGCAGTGTTGGTGCGCGACCAGCTCATACGTTATACTCGAGGCTGCCGCGATGTCGAGCGCGTGGAATGATCGAGGCTGGATAAAGGACAATGAGTGACCTCACAAGGACGAACAACCTCGCTCTCACCACCATCATAATTGCCTAAGGTCTGCTTTCTCCTTATCCGCTTGAGGCAGTGCGGTGGCTTGGAACTAACTGGCAGCCTGACAGATGCCCAACGCTCGCGGCTTCATCAAGTCTGACAATAACCGACTCGTCGGCACCTTCGACATCGATGGTATTCTACACCACATCTCTGTCGCTATCAAGCCGCTCAGTCAGGAGTTCAAGTGTAGCAACGCGACGCTCACCTACAGCAACGTCGTGAAACTCGTCGAGCAGGGCATCTGGTCAGACACAATCGGCAAGACAGATCTCCGGATGGTTCGCGGAGAAGATGCTACTATCACCGGGCCCCTTGACGCGCCACGGATGGCATCTGTTTGTGTGCGAGGAGTGGGCAGGTGGAAGACCGGCGCGGAGCCCTGGCCAGATCAGTCTCGCTCAGCCAACGATAAAGATGAGAGCGGCAGCGACAGCGACAGTCGCTTCCAGTCGGCGATGCCTGGCGCGTACGATCCTATCTCCGCCGGAGACCCTAACAAGCTCCTGCGTGAGCGCCAGCTCTTGGAATCGGGAAATCCGATCATAGCGTACGCCAGTGCTACTTGCCAGACTTCGCCTTGAAACTCGCTGATTTGCCCACAGTGTCTTCGGGCAGTCCGGCTCTGGAAAATCAACAGTGAGTTACTACGGAATGACTTCATGATCATCTCCAGTCATGGCTGACATGGGCACATTACAAACAGTTCATCAACCTTCTCACTTCGGAGCAGCAGAAAGTCGGGAGGAGCCTCCAATCATGCACTACTGAGATCAGTGTCATCGAGTGCAAAATTGGCGGAAAACCTGTCGTGGTCATCGATACTCCAGGCATTGACGACACTCGTGCCGGCTTAAAAGAGGCCGACGTCCTTGCAGCCATCGCCAGTCGCCTTGAAGCAATGTACGTTCATGTGCATCCCCGCTTCAGCCGCGGGATAAGGTGACTGAACAGTACGCACGTCTTCCACAGGGGAGAGCGTCAAATCTGGGTCACTGGCGTGCTCTTCTTGCACCGCATCAGCGACAACAAGTTTTCGCAAACCGCCAGCCGCATCTCGACTATGTTGAAGTGCCTTTGCGGGGACACAGCAATGAGCCACCTCATGCTTTGTACCACGATGTGGGACAAAGTCTCTCAAGACGAGGGCTACGAACGGCTGGAGGAGCTCGGCGAGACTGCCTGGAAGGAGATGATCTCGTTGGGTGCGAGCACCGATATGATCTCCAGCGTTCACACCAACGCGAAAGGGGAGGCGGAGAGAATCCTGAATGAGCTCATCACGAACGCGTCACCGGTGGAGCTCGCCATTCAAGACGAGATGGTCAACCAGAAACTGACGGTGGCGGAAACTGGTGCGGGTCAGATTATCACTGAGTACATCCGAGAGGCGCGTGAGCAGGTGCAGCGCGAGATGCACGCGATGCGCGAGGCCATACTCAAGGAAAGTGCGGCCGCCGAAGCAAAGGCAAAAGCGGCATTACAGGCGCAAGAGCTTGAGGTTGAGAGGTTGAGGAAGGAAGCGGAGGAGATGGCCCTCGCACAGCAGAGCAGCGCTGAACGCCTTGCGCAAGAACAAGAGAGGGCAGCACGCGAAATGGAGACGCTGCGCGAGAAAGTGGGTAGAGAGAACGCGGCTGACAAAGCAAAGTTGGCGGAGGCGGTACGTGAGAAAGAGCTTGAGGTCCAGCGTTTGAAGCAGCAGGCGGAGAAGATGGCTCGCGAGCAGGAGCTCAACATCGAGCGCCACCGGCAGGAGCGAGAGAAAGCAGAGCGCGAGACAGAGAAACTGCGCGAGACAATGCGCAAAGAGAGTGAGGCCAGTGCAGTTCAGATGAAGGACAAGCTATCTGCGCAAGAAATCGAGCTCGCGGAGTTGAAGAGACAGAATGAGACGCTCGGGCGGCGCCGAAGCTCGTTCCCTTGGTGGAAGCCGGTGGTTGACATAGTACGTACGTTTTTGGGACTCCCTCGGGCGGTGACAAAAGTCGCTCCCATCGCGCAAGATACTTGACATTTTACATACAATTTCGGACTCCCAGGATTCTGCACTCGTTAGTAGTTGTCGGTACTTTTATGCCCGTGACTGTTGATCTGAAATGTTTCCGTGTGCCAGGGAGCCCATATTGTGATGCACTCTTTGAATTGTACCAATGTGGTGGGCCAGCTGGTTAACGCTAATGAAGTCTCAGCTAGGAGACCCAGATTGAGCATGGATGATATAGCGATGGGAGTACGAACCTCGCGAAACAATACTCTTTCAAATGACATCGCCATGGCGAGGCGATGACCAGCTGAGGCGTTCGAGTCTGAAGATAAAGGTGGAAAATAAGTTCAGCAGTGCACGGTGCGGTACGCCTACTAAACCACCTACAGTGTAAGAACTTTCGTATTACGTTGGCAATTGTTTGGTGCCCGCTTCCATGCCCTCAAATGTCTCGATCAGTAGCCGGCCAACCTCCGTGAGTGACAAGTGGTCTTTGACCCAGGGGTCTTTGCACTGTTGCACAACATCAAGGGGTGCTGCTTCCAGCCGCTCGACAACCCGAGCGAACTGATAAAGGGACGTTCCTTCTTGGTCCCCTTCGACGGTGACTCTGCCGAGGGTGAGAGTGTTGAGGATGCGATTATGTGACCCGGTGCGATCGAGAAGCCGACCCAGCAAGTCGTGAAGGTCGTCCACCGGTATGACACAATCTCCTCCACATTTGCATGAGCCGTCGGCCGTTCGCCAATAGACGACACACGGCACGGTATCTTCATTTGTGTACCTCTCCCCCGCATAGAGTCGGAGGTGTTGCAACGTAGGCACCCGAAGCGCCGGCTTGCCGCGTCCAAACATTGGCAGCGCCCTGCTGCGGCCAGGCATACCCAAAGAGAACCCCGTGCGACGTTCGCAGTAGGTGCTCAGCACGATAGTAAGGTCTGTTAGCCCGATGAGTGCAGGGAGTGCGTGGACCGCGTCCGGCCATTGCGATTGGTGCAACGTGAGCGATCGCAAGCGATGTACGTGCTGCCCTGGGATCTCCAGTGCCACCCCAACCACACCTGGTAGACGGACAGGATCTCGAGTCCAGGCAAATCGTCGGACGAGTCCAGGTACTTCCTCGCTCGCGCCAACTGCGCAGATCATATGCAAACCCATCGTCAAGTGAATTGGGCCATCCGGCCAGACATGGTATAGAGATGCTGGAAGCGCGCCGTTGCTGTGAGCACAGAAGTTCTCGACAGATGGTAGGAGTCGTGCAAGCAGCGCCGCGTCGCTAAACGACATTCGATTGAGAAGAACCCGCCGAAGATTGTGCGCCAGCAGGACCAGCCCGTGCACGAACTCAAGGCGAGTGTGTTCAACAGCGAGCTCTTCAAGCACAGGCATAATGCTCAAGATCGTGGTCAATTCAGTCATTCGTAGCTCGTGGAACCCCGGGGCATATACCAAGGAAGTGACGTTACGAAATGCTGCATATCGCACGCCGTTCGCGAAACACACGTCAGTAAGCCAGCACATTCGCAGCGCTTGTCTCTGTGACGAGTTGATGAGAAAGCTTTCCGGGAGGACCATGACCTCGCGAAATATCCACAGGCCGTTGGTACTGAACACTTCGAGCTCTGGCGCTGCATCAGTCGCGCAGAGCACATCCAACAGATCATCGCAACCTGTCTCGAAATATCGCATGCGTTCCCTCCGAAAAACACGAGAAAGACTTGATTTGCGTCGAAATCTGGCAATCGAAGCGAGTTCCAGCGTCTGCGCGGACCGCAGCCAAGTGCGAAGAATGTTCCATTGCCCATCGCCATTCGGTTTGATGCATTGGATGTGTACGGGCGTTGGACGGGCGAGATTGAGAAAGAAGTTGACTCTCTCCCATAGGAGGATTGAGTCACACGATCGACTGATAGCCGAGAGGCCCGAGACACGGTTCCAGAGCGTGCGTGTTGCGAAAAGATCTTCCCGGAGTGATCGGCAAGTCTGCGCGAGTCGGAGACGGTCGAGTAGATCAAGGCAGTGAGCTATCTGGATCAAAGGCAGCAATGGAAGCGAATCAAGTGACAGGCAGACAGGTGGCAAGCCAGCGCGAACAAGGGGCGACGAAGCGGCCATCAGGCGACACCAAGCTTCTTCACTGGCGTGTGTATGACAGGCCAGCTGGAGGTGAATGCCGTGGGAAGCGTCATATGGT
>Ga0247815_10002695_pt1 | contig 13021 bp, 14 predicted proteins | sample UWRJL194509B1_FD_181014 | JGI IMG/M metagenome (GOLD analysis project Ga0247815, IMG submission 181014) | Plant litter microbial communities from Arlington Agricultural Research Station in Wisconsin, United States - UWRJ-L194-509B-1 | ecosystem: Environmental > Terrestrial > Plant litter >... | reverse complement strand
TATCACCTTAACCCGAATACTTAATGGTGTCACCTATACTTTACCAGCAAATGATCCCAGATATGTATATCCAATACCGGATGACGAAATTGCTTTTAGTGGTTTACTACAAAATATTAGATAAAATATGATAAATATGAGAAAAGTACAAGCCTTGATATTAATTCTATCCCTGTCTGCTACCGCTGCTTTGGGGAGTGAAAGTTTAACTAAAAAACCAATAAAAATATCTGGATATATTTCAGATGCCGCTATTAAAAAATTTATTGGCGCACCAGAACTATGGGTTTACGGGACATTTGATAGGAGGATTGCTATTGAGGCAGATGTTACGCCAGTGGTTATCAAAGATAATACATTTAGTGTAACATTAAATCTTAATAAAGACTTTGCATATATGCGTCTTAGAGGCCCTTATATTAATTCGCTTTATCTGGACTTATTTCTTGTAGAAGCTGGTGACAGCATTGTACTTGATTTAAAAACGGATACATCCGCTTTTTTTACCGGTCGTGGCTCTGATAAATTGAATTACCAGCTATTTGCGGGAAAAATGAAGGGACACAACTTGAAAGGTTTTAAGCCTGGAGAATTAGCGAAAATTAACTATTTCCACAACATGGTAGGTGAGAATTTAAAACTGTGTCAGGATTCGTTAGATAAAATCAAACCTCTGTTAAAAGAAGAGATATATGAATTATTAAAGGTAAATACGACTAGCAGTATTAATGGCACCTTTTTATCTGGTATTAGCACAAACGAAGTGATTAATAGCGATAGTATATTTCACGCAGCAGTACTAAAAGAGTTCACTGCAATCAAAATGCAATTGACAGGGCTTGCAATTGATAATCCGTTCATAATAAACAATGCCTACATCTATACTCAGTACCTATATGACTTTGAAAAGGCTTATCTAACTGTACGAACACGAAAACGAAAAGCTGAATTCTCATTGTTGTATAATCAGATAAAAACTAGTTATACTGGTTTCTTAAGAGATAAGCTGATTGCCCTAAGTTTCTTTTATGACGCCAGAACACCTAAAATATTGAATTATTCAGCTGATGCTCTCTCTATCGTCCGTGATTCTTCAATTAAAGAACTGCTCAAAACCTTTTTCGATAAAAAACAGCCTGGCGCCAAGGCTTACAATTTCTCATTGGTGGATCCCAATGGTAAAATAGTGACATTACAGGACTTGAAAGGTAAGGTTATCATTATGGATACCTGGTACAATGGATGCCCTGGCTGCGTCATTCTTGCTAAAAGGCTAGCACCAATTATGTATCGTTATCGGAACAATAAGGATGTGGTTTTATTGAGCGTTAATGTAGATAAGGAGAAGCAAAGATTTATAGCGGGAATCAAGACAGGACTATATGGTGGCAAAAATAGTTTATTTGTATACACGGGAGGAAATGGAGGTCAAGATCCATTGCTCTTATATTACAGCTACACTAGTTATCCTAACGTGTTGATCATCGATAAAAAAGGTGACGTATTATCTGCTAATCCGCCCATATTGGTTGATGAGGCAAGCCAAAAGGCTTTTATAGAACTTATTGACAAGGCGCTTTAATTTAAAAGCTGTGGTTGAAACCACAGCCTTTAATAAACGATTGTAGTTTACGGTTCGTACCAAAGACCAAAGTTAGTTGATTGATAACTTGGCGTACTTGGCAGCGAATTGGCTGGATAAGTATCCATTGGGAGTCTTGAATCAAAACCAATAACGCATTTATTCGGTTGCTCTCGCTCACAAGCAATTTCTGAAGGCGCCGAGGTACCATAGTAATTATAAGTACCAGGTGTGTCAAGAACATAATAGGCGTTAGCCAAATTTGCTTTTTTTGGTGCACTTTTAAACGCACTGCCACAGATTGCAACTATTGCAACCACGAGGCCTAAAATGAGTCTACTCATAACTATAGAAATTATAGATGATCAAATAGATAAATATTACGCTATTTTTCTTTTAACAGGCCATAGCGTTTTCCCTGTGTGACGTGTGAAACTTTTTTATGCGATTTTAACTCCAGTGCACCTATCCCAAGCAAAATGAAAATCGAGTTAAAAATAATGTGCTGTGTCCATGTGAGTTCACTTACCACTCCTCCACAGGAACATGGTATGTGACCAGGTTGTGAAATCATATATATTAAATAAATGGTAAAGACCGTGATGAGAATGACCGAGGTTATAAGGGCTTTCCTTCTTGTGGAAGGAATAATCAGGAACAGGCTAATAAGAAGTTCTACTGTTGGAATAATATATGCAAAGATGGTTTTGTATTTCCCGATTAATGGAGATCTGCCCAACACCTTTTGAAAAGACTCAAACTCGATAAGTTTGCTAGCCGCTGTATAAACAAACAGTAATATAAATACATAAACAACCACATCATTTATTGAATCCCGAGTTGTCTTACCAAAAAGATGGTTTGGGGCATATTTGAGTATCGTTTTCATTCTCTTAATATTGAAATACTAAGATACCTAAGACAGAACTTAAGGGAATAGACAAACGGCTCGAATGCTGGGAATCGAGATTCAGAATTTGAATGTTATTTCTTAAATTTAAAATACACGTTCAGTATGGACAGGACGAATTCCAAAAACGATATTAGTGAGATTGCATTCTAAAATCTTCTAAAATGATCCTGCTGAGATGCTGATGGGTAATATTCAAAATGAATTGCTCGTTCATTATTGGCTAATCTCGCCATGTTCTGTCCAAACCAGATCTTCAATACTATAACCCAATTCTTTAGCAATAGAGAGGTATCCGCTTTTTACCGTTTCTGGTATGGCGGGTGTTCTTGACAGGATCCACAAGTAATCTAAATCATTACCGGCAATCAAGACATACTGATAATCTGAGTCAATAGCAATAACATTATATCCAGCATAAAAAGGTCCGAAGAAAGATACTTTAAGACGCCCTTCATCAAAGCTGTTTACTGGCTTTGCAGTGCCGATGCTTTCTTTCCACTTTTTTTCAATTGTGTGATATCCCCGGTTTTTCACCTTGATAGATCCTAGTTTTTCCTGCGAATAAGTGGCAGTAACATTACTCAGGTTTTTCTCAAATTTGAAATCCATACGGGCAATCTCATACCATTTACCAAGATATTGTTTGGCATCAAATGGTTTAACCGCCTTGGCGTTTCTCGGTATTTTTACCCTGCAAGCACTCCATAAGATAGCGCAGGCACTTATAGCAAGTGTGATAAATAACTTATTTCTTTCGGCTTTCTTCATTGTGTATTTTAACATTCATTTATACCCAATTGTTTCTATATAATGCTAATTTCTGTTCTTCTTTCTACAACATGACATGCAATAACTATTGCACGACTAATGTCAGGCTGATAATTGATTTAACCACGAGCCAACCGTTTATTTAATCATTTGAATATTGTAAACCTTTTAGAAATATTAGGGTTATAGCATAGGTTCCGGGGCCCTAAAAATATTATATGAAGGTGTTAATAGTAGATGATAACAGAGAAATTTTGGAGATACTGGCATTGATTGTCGAAACGGATGGACATGATGTGAAAGCTATTAATAATGGGGACGATTTTTTTCAATCAGTCGAACATTTTCAACCAGACCTGATATTGCTGGACATTATGCTTGGCAGGCACGATGGCCGTAGGCTGTGCGCCACCCTCAAAGCCAACGAAAAAACCAGACACCTTCCTATTGTGATGATTTCTGCAAGTCACGCACCCCACACTTTTAAAGAAGTTGAATGCGAAGCAGATGGGTTTATTGCCAAACCATTCGATATTGACCATGTAAGCAACATTGTAAATACCTTTGTAAAAACACTTTAAACTTCATTGCGATATTCTGGCATCATGCAACTAAAGGCATTTACCAGACAATATGCAATTACACAACTAATATGTGTAGATTAGGGCATAACATTACTGTCGCAACCGAATATAACATGCAGAATAAAGACCAAAAGATTGATTCGCTAATACAGCTCAATGACGAGCTTGAAAACTATTTTCGGAATACCATTATTCCACAGCTTTTTGTTGATGCCAATCTTGTGTTGCGCAAATTTACGCCACCCGCGATGAAGCAATTTAGCCTCAAACTGGATGATGTGGGAAGACATATTGATGAAATTAAAGACAATTTCCGTTTCCCCAGCGTAGTGGAAAATATTGAACATGTTATAGCTCACGGCGATATCCTGGAAAAAGAAATCCAGACGACCGATATGCGTTGGTACCAAATGAATATCCTCCCATATATTGTTGCAAAGGGAAAAAAGAACGACGGAGTGATTATCACTTTTATCGAAATTACTCCAAGGATCAGAGACCTGAAAGAACAGGAAAAGCTCATTTCTGAGCACGAGCTGCTATTAGATACCATTTCGCATGATATTAAAACCCCGCTAACGAGCCTGGGCCTTACCATAGAAATGCTAAAAAAAATTCCCGAAAAGGGAATGGATAGATTTCCGGTTTTAATGGAGAAGGTTGAAAACAGCGTTCTAAAAATGCAGGAGATTATCCGCGACCTCACAGATGCCCGTCAGTTTGACACCCGCTACAAAGCAGGAGAAGAACTTCTGGATTTTGAGCATATCATGGAAGACGTACGGTTGACCCTGGCGCAGCAAATTTTAGAGTCGGGTGCGGAAATTGAGTGCGAAATAAATCATTCCCAAATATTATTTGTGCGCCGTAAGCTGCGCAGTATCGTATACAATCTAATTAACAATTCTATTAAATACCGTTCAGTTGACCGCCCGCTTCGCATCAACATTAATGTTGATCAGGAAGACGATTTCACCATTTTGAGCATAACCGATAATGCAAGAGGGATTGCCGCCGACGATCTGCAGAAAATTTTCACCAAATATGAACGCATCTCGCGTGATATTGAGGGCACAGGCATCGGCCTTTACCTTGTCAATGAAATTATGAAACTTGCAGGGGGTAGAATTACTGTTGACAGCGAACCTGGGAAAGGATCTACCTTCAAACTATATATTCATAACCCAGGTTAGTTCTGGCAAAGCTGGCTATTCAGCTTTGTCGGCATCGCTACCTTTAAGTTCTTCGCCGGTTTTCTCAGCACTGCTTTGATCATCAAATCCAACATTTTTATCAACGTCTGCATCACTGCCTTTTAGCTGTTCAGATGTTTCTTCTGCCGTTGATAGTTCGCTTGTTGCTGCATTATTTTCGGAAGTGGGTTTATCCTGGGCATCCTGATAAACTTCTTTTAAAACCTCTGCTGCTTTTTGCTCTTTTGATTGACTATTGTCCTGATTCATAATCTGTGGTTTTAAAAGTTACTACACGCAGGTACGCAAAAGGTTTTAAAAGGTAAATAATGCTAATTGTAATTTAATATGCAAAATAGCCTCAATTCCGTGAGGCTATTACAATAATAAGGCCCTTTGCTATTAAAGGGCCTTGTGGCGTGTATCACTACAGGCCTACTGTCATTATTACCTTTTGCCCTCCAGATAAACGGAGGTTGTTTACGTTACCAAATAACCGTAAACAGCAACTTAATATATTATTTAAAATAAGTACATCCGTAACTTACTTTAAAAACCGACGCAAAATTATCTAAAAGAATTTATAAAACACAATAGAAATACAAATTTTTAGTATTAATCACTTACTCATCTTTAAAGTTACCAACCTTAGCCTTATCTGATGTATTATCTTCGAAGCTGGAATTTGCTGTCTTACTGAGACATAGAGATATCGACATCAACCAGCAATGATTGACCATTTTCTTAATAAGATAAAATAAGAATAACCAGTTACACTTTACAAAATTGTGGTCCTCTTTAAATATAAAGAATAAACAATACCCAATTAAATAATAGATTTAGGTAACACATATTTTAAACCGCAATAAAAGAAATAATAGCTTCGCCGAAATCGTATAAATATTTATTTATCACTATGTTGTGAAATTAAGTTAGTTTATTAGTAAGTTTAAGTATTGATAGTAAAACATCAAACCAAATATGATTACACAAAAGGTCTTTACAGAAAACAGCAATCATAAATACTAATAATAAAGTCGTTGTTGTAACAACCTACTGGTGCACTGGCAACGCTAACCTCTCATAATTGTATGATAACTTTTAAAGAACTAAAGCGTAACTTAAAAAAGGACCAGGCGGGGCTCCCTATAAAGAAAGTAGCACTTATAGGTGATACGGCTACTCAACTATTGGCAATAGCCATTACAGGAATGGGAGTAGAAAAGAACTTCTCTATTGATTTATTCGATGCCGATTTTAATCAGGTAGAGCGGCAGGTATTAGACCCCAGCTCCGAACTGCACGAATTTGCAGCCGATTATACAATCATTTTCCAGTCTACCCACAAGTTGTTGGAAAAATACTGTCTAACCTCTACTTCCGAACAAACCGTATTGGCGGAAGAACGTCTTAAATTTATCAGGACGCTTTGTAGCTCAGTTAAAGGGCGTATCATATATTATAATTACCCGGAAATTGATGATACCGTATTTGGTAGTTATGCGAATAAAGTAACATCTTCATTTACTTACCAGGTGCGAAAACTCAATTATGAGCTGATGAACCTGGCCCAGGAATATACTAACCTGTACATCTGTGATATCGCAGCGTTGCAAAATAAGTTTGGACGCGACACCATGTTTGACACCAATATCTATGTGAGCACTGAAATGGTGCTTAGTCTTGACACTTTGCCTTATGTAGCATCACGTACGCTTGACATCATTTGTGCCCTTGAAGGAAAATTCAAAAAATGCCTCGTACTGGATCTCGATAATACAATCTGGGGTGGTGTAGTGGGTGATGATGGATGGGAAAATGTTCATATTGGCCATGGTCTAGGTATTGGCAAAGCGTTTACAGAATTTCAGCACTGGATTAAAATGCTCAAGAACCGCGGTATAATTATAGCGGTCTGTAGTAAAAACGACGAAGAAAAGGCCAGAGGCCCCTTTGAGAAAAATCCAGAGATGGTGCTGAAAATAGATGACATTGCAGTTTTTGTAGCCAATTGGGACAATAAGGCAGACAACATTCGTCTCATCCAGGGCATCCTCAACATTGGGTTTGACTCGATGGTCTTTCTTGACGATAATCCATTTGAAAGAAATATGGTAAGGGAGAATGTACCAGAGGTAACAATTCCCGAACTGCCTGATGACCCGGGTGAATACCTGGAATATTTGTATTCCCTTAACCTTTTCGAAACTGCATCTTATTCTAATGCCGATGCCGAAAGGACACTGCAGTACCAGGTTGAAGGTAAACGCGCAACGCTGTTGAAAACCTTTACCAATGAAGCCGATTTCCTCAAATCCTTAGATATGGTGTCTGAAGTAAGCGGCTTCGAACCAGTAAATAAGTTGCGCGTGGCACAGCTGTCACAGCGCAGTAACCAGTTCAACTTACGTACGGTACGTTATACTGAAACTGAAATAGAAGCGCTGGCAGATGATGAACGCTACGCAAATTTTTCGTTTACCCTCTCAGATAAATTTGGCGACAATGGTTTGATCTGTGTAATTATTCTGAAAGCACTGGATGAAGACAGCCTGTTTATTGATACCTGGTTTATGAGTTGCCGCGTGCTGAAACGGGGAATGGAAGATTTTACACTGAATACCATTGTAAATTATGCAAAAGAGCATGGTATTAAACGCCTGATAGGCGAATATATACCAACGGCAAAAAACCAGATGGTGGCCGGACACTATTCCAAACTGGGATTTACCAAAATTGGAAGCACAGACAGCACTCGCTTTGAAATGGATGTAAACGACTACGAAAGCAAAGAAAATCATATTAAACTCAAATAGAACAATGGGAATGGACAAAAATGAAATTTTAACAGAAGTACAGGATATTTTTCGCGACGTACTGGATAATGAAGAAATCGTATTAACCCCTGAAACTACTGCTAATGACGTCGAAGATTGGGACTCGCTGTCACACATTCAGCTGATTGTTGCCATCGAAAAGAAATTGAAAGTGAAGTTCACGTCTAAAGAGATTCTTTCATGGAGCGATATTTCTGAAATGATTGACTGTATTGCAAGTAAATAAGGATGCTGGCCAATTTTAGATTTCATCACATCGGATATGTAACAGATAGCATTGACAGCACTTCTGAGATATATATAAATGCTGGCTATCAGGCTACTTCAACTATAGAAGATACGATACAAAATGTTAACATCTGTTTTCTTTCAAAAGAGGGTTTTCCGACAATAGAGCTGATTGAGCCGGCAGACGAAAAATCATCTGTAAACAAGTTATTAAAGAAAAACGGGGTCTCCCCCTATCATATATGCTATGAAGTAGATGATATCAATGTTGCATTTGACGAGTTGGTAGATATACAGGGGTACACGCCACTTTTTAGGCCGGTAGAAGCAATAGCACTGGAAAACAGGTTAATCAGCTACTTATATCATAAAACAATTGGCTTGATAGAACTGGTAAATAAAGATTAAACAATGGTAGTAAACTCTCTCAACTTTTTATATTTCTTTCTGCTGGTATTTAGCATTTATTATTTAGTTCTGAATGGTAAAAGTAAAGCCCAGAATGCCTGGTTGCTGCTGGCGAGTTACTTTTTTTATGGCTTTGCGGAATGGAAAATGATCCCGCTACTATTAACAGCTACTCTGGTTTTTTATGGTTTAGGGTTGGCCATTGGAAAAAACGCGGAGGTTAATGAAAAAAAAGCCTCCTGGCTTGCCACTTTTGGCGTAATCCTGGGTATTGGGCTCCTCTTATACTTTAAATACCTCAATTTCTTCATCAGTTCGTTCAGCGATTTCTTCACAGCCATTGGGCTGCAAACGCACTGGGGGATGTTAAATATACTGATGCCTATCGGAATTAGTTTCTTCACTTTCAAACTGATCAGTTATGTGATTGAAGTAAACCGTGGCAATATGGAGCCCTGCCGCAGCCTGATAGATTTTGCACTTTATATATCATTTTTCCCTACAATTCTTGCTGGGCCTATAGATCGGCCAAAACCGTTTTTGGCACAGTTGTCCATCGGTAGGGTACTAGATTATGATCTGGCATCGGAAGGCCTGAAACGGATATTCTGGGGTATGTTTATGAAAATGTGTGTAGCAGACCGGCTTTCAATCTACGTAGACGCGGTATTTGAAAACGCAGAACACCACAATGGTACCTCCCTTGCTTTTGCCTCTCTGCTTTACCCCGTTCAAATGTACGCCGATTTTGCAGGGTATTCAGAAATGGCTATAGGCGTAGGATGCCTGCTGGGCCTGAAGATTGCAGAGAACTTTAAACGACCGTTCTTTTCACAAAATATATCTGAATATTGGCGTAAATGGCATATCTCTTTAACTGGCTGGTTAACCGACTATGTGTTTATGCCATTAAACATAAGATTCAGGAATATCGAAAAGTGGGGGTCAATTCTCGCTATCATTATCACATTTGTGTTGATTGGCTTATGGCACGGGTCCGCATGGACATTCGCAGTTTTCGGATTATACCATGGCTTGTTGTATATCCCCCTCATGTTATCTGGGGCTTTCTTCAAAAAAAGTAAAATAAAGAAAAACGGTATGGGCCTTCCAACGCTCAGCGTTGTGCTGAAAATGGTTGGAACGTACTTCCTCGTAGCATTTGGATTAATCATATTCAGATCTGCGTCAATCGCGGAAGCGGGGATGATTATGAAAAAGATTGCTACTGAACCTGGTGGACTTTTCTTTGACCCCAGCACGCTGATTAACGGAATACTTTGCATGCTTGTTTTATTCTTCAAAGACTTCAGAGATGAATTCCTGCCAAGCAAACATATATTTTCTGCAGGTCTCGTGGCGCGCTACCGGTACGAGCTGACTGTATCTACTTATATCATTCTGGTTATATTTTTCGGCGTATTTGACGGCGGACAGTTCATCTATTTTAAATTCTAATGGAGATGAAAAAGTTCATGCTGCGCATTTTTATAATTTCTGCAATCACTTTAACCGCAGACAGGGCATTGTCTTATGCCGCTAAGTATTTTTATAGTACCACCACCACCACAGACGAATACAAATTGAACGCGGTGATCAACAGGATGAATGAGGAGATCATCTTTATGGGTAGTTCGAGGTGCCACCATCATTATATTCCGTCAATAATAAGTGATTCACTACACAAACGTGTTTATAACGCTGGCTTATGGGGAATGCGCAACATCTATTTTCAATATGGATTATTGAGTGATGTAGTGGAGCGCTATACCCCTAACACTATTTGTCTGGAATTACATCCAACAGACTATCTGGCAACTCCTTTTTCGAATGCAGAAGCCGCAGGTGTACTAGCCCCTTTTATTGGTACAAGCACAGGCAACGACGAGGTGATGAAAAAAACAGGTTACTATTACAAAGACCAGGTTTCATACCTGTACCGTTATAATAGCTCTTTTGCAAACCTGTTAGCTGGCAACTTAACTGAACGTTCAAGCGCTGCTGATAGAGGATACAAATCCCTGGGAGGCGAGTTGGATACAACAAGCAACGCAATTGTGCCCGAAAAATTCCCTTTTAAAATTGACAAGGATAAAGTGCATTATTTACAGGCTTTTATTGATAAGTGCAAAGAGAAAAAGATCAACCTCATTTTTCTTTTTTCACCAATGTATGCTACTGAAGATACGGGCCTGTTTGATATACCAGACAGCCTGGCAAAGAAAAACGGCATCCCGTTTATTAATCATTATAACCTTCCTGGCATTACCGGACATGGAGAATACTTTCATGATTTCGGCCATTTGAACAATGCAGGAGCAAAAAAATATACCTGCTACATCTCTCATGAACTGAAAAACTATATCCATTAACGTATGAAACGCCTCTCCTCGTTTATAATCTTAATCGTCATTATGTCATTGTTTAGCTGCTCAAAGAAAAGTGTAAAACAAATAACAGTGATGGCCATCCCTGTTTACGGACAAAGTTTGGCACTTGGTGAACAAGCCGCGAGGATTACCGACTTTGATTCTTTAGCTAAATACACACATCATCTCGTAATGACAGAAAACCTGGACGAGAATTTCGGTTACCTGTCTGATACGCACTTTAAGCAATGGATGAAAAAGATTATGCACGACAGACACCGGGCTTTTGAACTATCAGTATATGGGATGTCTGAAGAACTGGTAAAGTACCTTCAAAAAAAAGGCAAAGGGGATAGCATCATCATATCTATATTTCCAGGGGGACAGGGTGCCACAAGCATCGTTGACATGGGCAAAGGAAGTGTCCCCTACATAAAGTTTATGGACGAGATTGCATCTGCTTATGAAAAAGCAAAGGGGAAAGGCTGGAATTTTGTAGTGCCTGCCTTTTGCTGGATGCAGGGTGAAGACGATATGTTGTGGAAAAAATCCGCTGACTATAAAAAGGACCTAAAGAAATTTGAAACAGATTTGAACATAGATGTGAAGGCAATTACAAAACAACAACAAGACGTCGTTTGCATCTCTTACCAAACCAATTGTTTAACACTTGCAAAGGACTACGAGGCGGATAATTTTAATGGAAGAGGAACTTACGTTTCTCAGGCACAGCTGGAGCTAATAGCAGAAGACCCTCTATTTATGGGTAGCGGGCCAACATATCCTTATAATTTCTTAGATAATGGCCCCCACATTGATGGATTGTCGCAGAAAATATTAGGACACCTGCAAGGGCTCTCAGCCATCAGGCTGCTGGAATCAAAAAAAAGTAAAGGACTGGTTCCCGAAAAATATATGGTCTCCGGAAATAGTGCAATTATTACTTATGATGTACCCAGCCTGCCATTGGTAATTGATACCATATTAGTAAGAAAAGCCGACAATTACGGGTTCAGTGTTATCAATAGAAAAAATAGAAATATAATTGAAAACGTAAGCATAAAGCATGATCAGGTGGAATTGCAATGCAAGGAATCGCCCCTGGGATGTAAGGTAAGGTATGCAGTGAACGGTGTGCGTGGCGAAACCGGAATGGAACGCGCCAGAGGGAATCTGCGTGACTCACAGGGCATCCAACTTACCGCAGCTATAGGTAGAAAGGTTTACCCACTACATAACTGGTCTTACCAGTTCGATGTACTGATGAAATAATTCTGACTCAGTACTTTCCGGCTTTCAGTAAATTCCAGCCTTTGGTACATTCCGGCTTTCGGTTGTCCTTTCATTTTTTACCTTCCCTGCCTGCCTTTATCTTTGTCTTCAGGGGTTGGTTGATCCATACGCTTTACACTATCTTCAACTACAGCAACACTATCATGGTTTTTGCTTTCAGAAGCTCTTTTGGTCTCACCATTATTATTGTCCCAACTGCATGATGCAAGAACTAACCCTGTGAATGCAAATAAAATGAATAAATTTTTCATAGATAATTGGTTTATGGTTGATACTTAAGCCTATAACCGACCGCTATAAAAATTGTTTAGGAAACTTGCCTAAGACCGGAGGATATTCTACTATGCCCGACTATTGCTTATTGCCTACTCAATTATTGATAACTGATTTCAATTATCGTCATAGATTCACAATTCAAAATAAATTATAATAATTTTTTACTTTTGGTAATTATACCCCATATTCGCCCACAGCAACATTAGCTGATAACAATCGTTTAGGCATAGGAAGATATTAAAAGGTATAAAGCTTTATGACAAAGACTAAGAAGGAACTGAACACTTTCTTTGAATGTATTGCCCAACAATAATGATCAGCAGACAATTCAGTAACTTTCTGGCTGTATTGATAATCATACTGCTAAGCTATCAATCTGGTAATGCACAAGAACAGCAAATACTTGAAAGAAAAGTGAACGTTATCTGCGAACATTGTTCTGTTAAATCAATCTTAACTGATATCGCAAAAACAGCGGGATTCACCTTCTCTTACAATAGTAACATTATTCCTGGCGATAGTCTAGTCTCCTTGAAAGCTCAGGGAGCAAACGTTAGCTTCCTCATGCAA
>Ga0247815_10002694_pt1 | contig 13021 bp, 19 predicted proteins | sample UWRJL194509B1_FD_181014 | JGI IMG/M metagenome (GOLD analysis project Ga0247815, IMG submission 181014) | Plant litter microbial communities from Arlington Agricultural Research Station in Wisconsin, United States - UWRJ-L194-509B-1 | ecosystem: Environmental > Terrestrial > Plant litter >... | reverse complement strand
AACATAAGTGTCACGATTGAGAAACCCAATCGCTCCCGCTTCAGCGAATGCGGAAGCTGCTTCGAGATCTTGTCTTCAAGATCGTCGAAGTAATCAGAAAAGTCGGGGAAAACAACATTTCCCTTGGATGGAATGGGGTCAGGCTGCTGAGGCGCTGACGAGTTCTTGATCGCGTGTGGGTCCGGTATAGGCGCCGCGTGCTTTACCGTCGAAGGAACTTCCTTGCTCGCCTCGAGGACCATCTTGCCGAGAGTCCAGCTGATCGCCACGTCACCGATAGAATCCATCGTCTGAAACCTGGGCTTGCCTCGCCCCAGGCCAAGCTTGTCGGCGTTCGAGGCGACGTGGTCGGCTTCCGTCGTACGGTTCCCTCCTGGGTCAGTAATTCGAGGAAGACCAATGCCATTGTGAAGGACGTTGGTGACCCATGCAGCTTTGAAGCATTGCATCTCGAGTCGCTGTCGTTCGATGGATTTGCCCCACTTGCCGACTTCGACAACTTTGCCGTCCTTGAGAACCTCGCCGTCACCACCGACGTGCCCCGGGTCTGGTTGCTTGTCGTGCTTTGCAACAATACTCTCCCAATCTTCGCCGCAGAATTCTGAAGCCGCGCGCTCGTATTGCACAAAATCGTATGCGCCGCCAAGTCCAAATATGTGCTCCGAGGAGTACCAGTACTCTGAGACCCCAATGAAATGCGATACGTCGAAGTCGATGGGCGGGACATGGACGCCGTTGAAGAGGCATGGCAACTCGCTACATGGCAACGTCTTGTTCAGCAATGGTTCCATTGTAGACATGCACTTGGTGAAGGAACCGGTGCCGACCAGTTTGTGCTGCTTCCGCGCGTGGCCGTTGGGTTCGTCACCATCGTCGTGAATGGGTGTTTCGAGAAGCGTGAGATCTCGAGGTAGACATGGATCATACACGATGTCGTCAGCGCCAGCTTGACGCGTAAGTTCGAATTGGTTGATGGCGTGGCCGACATAGCGTTCGCGCGCTTGATTCGTGCCATAGCCGAGCCAGGTTGTGACGAAAACCTGGTGGTGGATCTCGGTGCCGCCGAGGAAGCGAAGGGTGACGTTAACGAGGCCCTTGGCAGCCTTTCGGTGCTCGGGCTTGGGTTCGAAAGCGATCTGGGTGCTTGCACCGCCCATGTCGAGGAAGCCGTAAGTGGTGCGGTCGGCGTCAGTCCTGCCGTTGAAGCCGTCCATGAGATAGTTGACGGCGATCCAGCCAAATAGACCCTCCTCCTCGCCGGTAATAATGCGCACGCTCGCACCACAAGGACCGAGTTTTGAAGGACCGTCTATCTTGAAGAGAGAATGGAACCGCAGAAACTTGCAGGTCGCTTCGATGAGCTTGGTTTGCTGTTCCTCTGGAAGTAGCCGCATGCCTGCGGTTGCGAGCAGAAATAACGGGGTTTCTGGCTGCAATGATGGGGTGACAATCTCTTGTGCGCGTTGGAGGAGTGGGCGGAGGTGGTCCGCAACACTATCTGGCTTGCTGCCAAAGGTCGAGATACCTGGACACGCGACGCGTGAGCGCGATGAAACGCAGGATTCATGGCAGATGCAGCAAACCTGGTTCGACCTTCTTGACCCAGTCGTCGCCTGTCTCGACGCCCTTTTCGACCTTTGGAAGTCTGTGGGCGAACTCACTGGCATGGTGGTAGTTGATTGAGCGCGCGTCTTTCCATGAATATACCTGCAGTCGCGAGCCTGACGAGCCAGCGTCGATGACTATGCCGAAGCGACGTGACGCCAGCCACGGATCGATTACATTCGGCGGAGGCATAGTCCGCCAATGCGACGTGGACAGAGTCTAAGGTGCACGATGCTCCGCTCGGACTATCTTTGCCAGCAACCACCTAGTCCAATCTATTCCCGACATTCATTACTCGACCCCGCGCGGCTCATCTCCTCGTTCCCATTCGTCCAATGCCTTCTCGACGTCCGATGCAGTCCATCGCCCTTTGAGCACCTCTTTCGCATCTATGCTTAGAGCTGGAATCCAGTAGCGGTACTTGTTCGACCATTTTTCGTTCCCCGGCGCATGAATGTCGAGTACATCTAGCTGGAAAGGCCGCTTTGGCCCGGTCACGACGTGTCAGCGGTGCGGGCGCGGTCCCACTCAATTGCAGACACTCACGGACTGTCTAACCTTGGCCAGCTCCGCTTTGGCAACCTGGCGAAACCCAACGACTCAGTTCCAATTGACAACACAACCCCAAGATGAAACTGACTAACATCGCACAGCGAGCAGTTTGCGCCACTAAACAGGCGGAGCAGGGGCAGACGCGGCGGCATGTTTTGTTGAGAGTTGATGTTCACCAGTAACTCCGATGTTCTACGTTCAACTGCTACATCCGCGAGGCACCCCGTCTGATGGTCGCAGCCTGTTTCGTCGTACTTGGCCAACCCTTGGCTTTCGTATTTCATCATCATTCACAATGCGATGCGCTCGTCGGAGCGGTCAGAAACGGCCGCTCAGGCTGCTGGCGCGTGCTCAACGTGCATCATCTCCACGCTGTTGATGGGTTCGACTCGCGAATCCGGTGCAAGATTCTTCCCGCTGTCCTCTTGGAACGTTGTCTTTGCGGTTCGGAGCGGCACCGCGACCGGTCAATGACCATTGAACGTGTTGGGCGAGCCCCTTTCGCGGAGGCTTGCCGCACCAGCGAGTATGCGGCTCGCGCCGTTGGTCCGGTTGCGCATGGTTCGCGCTCACCCCAGCCTCCGATCCCCGCACGTCCATGTGGCCGTCCACCACCTGACCCTTCTCCCGCATTCGTCATTCAAAAACTCGTCTTGTGATTTCCATGGCTTTGTCGCAAATCAGTTTAAAGCTCGGGCAAGTCGCGTTGCTTCATCTCCAGTCCTGCGACATCATGCGTTTCTCTGCTGCGTTCTCGAGCTTGCTCAGCCTCGCACTCTGCGCGAGTGCCCTGGTTACTGACTCTCCCCGTTCCTCGCTCGAGAAGCGTGCCACCCTCGACGAGTACATTGCCACCGAGGCCCCAATCGCGCTCAATGGTATTCTCGCCAACATCGGGCCCTCAGGAAGCAAGTCACAAGGCGCCAAGGCAGGCGTCGTCCTTGCCAGCCCAACAAAAGTCGACCCCGACTACGTTTTCTTCTGGCTGCGCGACGGAGCCTTGGTGAGGATCGAGCACAACGCCGAACTGCTGCCGTCGCTGATCACGTTTGTGGCAGACATTCAAAGACCTGATCGACCGCTACATTGACGGCCGTGACCCGGGCCGTCTGCCTCTCCTTGAACAATTCGTCGCGTCGCAATCGCGTCTGCAGAATATCGACAACCCCAGTGGCCCAGCCCGTGGTTCTGGCCTTGGCGAGCCGAAATTCAACATTGACGAGAGTGAGTTTATACCCTACCACAGTAAGTAGCTTGTTCTGATGGCCTACGCATTAGCTCCCTTCACTGGCTCATGGGGCAGGCCGCAGCGTGATGGACCGGCTCTCCGTGCGACCGCTCTCATCACCCTCGCCAACCATTTCATCTCGAAGGGAAACACGACCTTCGCTCAGGGCACACTGTGGCCCATGATTACGCTTGACCTCAACTACGTTGCTCAGTACTGGAATCAAACTGGCTTCGATCTCTGGGAAGAGGTGTCTTCTTCGTCGTTCTTCACCACTGCTGTCCAGCACCGCTCGTTGCGCGAGGGTATCGCGCTCGCCCAGAAGCTCAGCAACACGACCAATGTTGCTACTTGGACGACGCAAGCTTCCAACGTTCTATGCTTCCTGCAGTCATACTGGACCGGCAGCTCGATCAAGGCGAACACTGGCGGCGGTCGTTCAGGCATTGACGTCAACACCATTCTCGGCTCGGTCCACTCGTTCTCGTCCAACGCTGGATGCGATGCCAAGACGTTCCAACCATGCTCTGACAAGGCGCTCGCTGGCCACAAAGTGCTCGTCGACTCGTTCCGTGGCAGCCTGTACCCAATCAATGCTGGCATTGCAGCGAACGCTGCTGTGGCGATCGGCCGTTACAAGGAGGACGTATACTACAGTGAGCCTCTTCTTAACATGCTCGTGGCTAAGTAACTAACGCATGTCGATTTGTAGACGGTAACCCGTGGTATCTTGCAACCTTTGCCGCAGCCGAGCAGCTTTACCTCGCGCTCCAGACTTGGAAGACTCAAGGCTCTATTGCGGTCACCTCCATCTCGCAGCCCTTCTTCGCGCAGTTTATCTCCGGTATCGCTACTGGCACCTACGCATCATCGACGTCGCAGTACACCACTCTCACCACCGCCATCCGCAACTACGCCGACGGCTTCATCGCCATCAACCAGAAGTACACCCCTGCAGATGGGTCCCTCGCCGAGCAGTTCACGCGCCAGAACGGCTCGCCGCTCAGCGCTAAAGATTTGACATGGTCGTACGCATCTGCATTGACCGCGTTTGACCGTCGTGCTGGCCGACTCCCTCCCGCATGGCCTGCTACTGGCCTCACTGTCCCTACCACCTGTGCCTCCGGCCCTGCACTTCCGACCAGCAGTGTCACTTTCATTGTCAACGCTACGACCGTTCTCGGCGAGAACATTTACCTGACGGGAAGTGTCGAACAGCTCAGCAACTGGTCGCCAGAGAATGCCATCGGCCCTCTGTCGAACCCCAACTACCCGCTGTGGCAGGTCACCGTCAATGTGCCCGCTAGCATCACAATTTCTTACAAGTTTATTCGCAAGAACAACGGCGCCATTACCTGGGAAAGTGATCCCAACCGCTCCTTCACGTCGCCCGCACAAGGCGGCTCTGTCACGCTCAGGGATACCTGGCGGTGATTACACGCATACTCCTGCATACATACCACCTTCCTCCGTGTCTATACGACATCAATCATCTGTACGCTAGATACCACCAACATGGACCCTACCCTTTCCTTGTACCCGGTCTTGAATTGTTGAGTGAGGCACAGGTTTGGGGTCAGCTCTGAATCATTTGAACTGAACTTGCAAGGCGAGACACATCTCAGTACGAGAAGATGAAACATCGAGTACATTGACCGATTGACCAAGGAAAAAAACAAAACACGCCAGAACCCAACAACTAAGGGCTCGATATACAAGACTACAGCAAAGATACGGAGCTCAATACATCCCAGACGTGCGCACGCCACCGTACAGGCTGCTGTGGCGCTGGGACGTTCTCCAATTGGCGCCATCCTGCTGCTGCTGGTCGCCAAGTGCTTGGTTACGCTGTGGGCGTGACATGCTCTGCAGACACTCGAGCGGCACGACGCCACTCTGACCACTGCTGTTAGAGCAGGACGCCCATCCATCGGTGAACGCTTCGATGATGAAGACCACGTCGCCGAGCGTAACAGGTAGCTCGTCCGACAGTGTGGGCACGAACGTGCGGACGACCATGGCGGCTTCTCGCCGAGCACCAGCTGCTGGCGAGGTGGGTGTTGCAGTGACCGGAGACTGTGCGGCGACCGTTGGCGACGTCACGCTAAAGACAGGCACGACGAGGGTCGGTGATCCGATTGTGGCAGGAGGAGATGTGGCAGATTTGGTTGCGGCGGCGGTTGCAACGAGAGATGGCGCGACACTTGCGGGACGCAGGGATTCTGGGATGCCAGCTGGCTCGGGCAGGGATGGCATCGAGGGAGTGATTGGCGTGTCAAGTCCCTTCTCGTCCGACATAAGTGGACGCAGCGAGCCTGCATCCTTGTCCCTGGCATCCGCGGAGGCATCAACGACAGTGTTGCGCTTGCCATCGAGTTGGTCGTGCAGGCTTGCCCTCCAGGCACCATGCTTCGCTGCATGTCTCTTGAGGAACCACTTGCGAAGGAACCAAAGACCAACTGCAACTGCGAGAACAGCTGCGACTGAAGCGCCGACGCCAATGATGGCCCGAGTCGAGCTTGATTCGGACTCGCCTGACGATGCAGGTAGTGTCGGGGTTGCAGTTGATGAGACAGATTGTGTACGCGTGCCTGACCCCCGAGCCCTAGTTGACGATGAACGCCGTGTAGATGTAGACCTACGCGTGGTTGACGAGCGAGTTGATGATGTGCGGGTTGGACGCGCAGGTTCATCATCCTCGTCCTCGTCGTCAGCACTCGGTGTAGGTTGCTGGGTGCGAGTGCGAGTGCGAGTCCGCGTGGGCCGCACAGGCTCCTCCTCCTGATCTTCATCGTCCTCCGGGTCGTCGTCGGGACGCTGGCGGGGACGCACAAAACGATGGTGCGGCGTGATATGCATGCTCAAGGAGCGGGTGTGCGGGGGCAATGAGTGGCAATAAAAAGAGTGGCGTTGCCGAGAATGACAGTCAGGCTACAGTCAGGGGACAGAGAGCCAGCCTGTCGTCTGCGGCGCGAGTGGGTAGGTACAGGAAACACAAGGAGAACAACAACGATGAACTGAGCTTGAAACGTTCGGCGCTTCCACAAAAACCCATCTCCTGATCCTCTGGGCTCAATCTGCGAATCTAACTACACGAACCCGTTTGGGCGATGGCTGCCCCCGATCCTCATCACCTTCATCATCTGTAGGTCCGGCAGGGGGAAGCAAAGGGATGCTCAGCTCCTGCTGCCCGAGCCTTACATCGTGCAATGGAAGGAACACCGGATTCTTGAGACAAATCATTGGCTCCCAGTAACACACATGATCTCAAATAAAACGGCTCACCTGCACGTATGATCGCATCCCAGTCTCGTCGACCATATCCTTTGGTGCAACACTTCCCGCACCATGCAGCAGCTGTTTCCGTTGCACCATTGCCTCCTCAACCGTCCCGTTGATTGCAAGCGTTGTCACAGTAATCCCCCTTGTCTGGCCAATACGGTGAGCACGTTTTATAGCCTGACTCTCTTCATCCGCCCGCCAAACTGGTTCGAGGAAGATGATCCGGTTTGCACTTGTCAGATTCCTGATAGAACATCGACGATCAGCAGGCAAACCAGCAGGAGATTGTGAGAAGATACGCACAACCCACGAGCTCCGTATTGGAGCTCCATAAGCAGACAACGACAGCCTTCGGACGACTGGAATGTCGTGGCGTTCAACGACCACCTGGTACGATCAACTTCGCTCGTGATCTTGAGATGTGACACTCGTGCGACGAGCAGCGCCTCGCCCAAATGGGCAAGAGACAGCGGCGAATTGGAAAAGATCAAGAACTTGTCATCGCGGTGATGGAGCACCTGTTGTTTCATATTCGTCAGTGTCATGTGGAGGCCGCAGCGGCAAGACCGGCACACCTCTCGCAACACGTAGTTGAGCTTGGACGACATGCTTTCGCCAATGCGAACTGATGATAGAGGGTGGTCACGTAGCAAGGACGATGAGCACGATTCGCTCCCACCGAAGTCGGTCATCGAGTCCTCGCGGGTGGGACTCGGCTGTGTCTTCATGCCCAGCGCCCGCTTCTGCTTGTCCTTCGCATCAACCAGACGTTTGCGCTTGCGTGGACTTTTGGCCAGTTCGATGCGCTCCTGAGCAATCCTCACGCGTTCCTCGTCGCGGTCATCCAACGCCTGGCCATATGCGGCGATGCTGGCGAAGCCCGAAAGTGGATGGCCTTGAATCCACTTGCGTAGTGCTAGCAGCCTATCAGGACCTATGACAGTGTCGCGTTCCTGTCCTTCACATAAAGGACCCTCTGCTTGATGAATAGTCCATGTCCCATGAAGTTGGTCTGGAAGGAAGTGGATGCGAAATGGGACGAAGATCTGCTCTCGCTTCATCACCGGCGTCCATACAAGGTGGCTGGCTGCGGTCTCACTGGGGTGGACTTAGTGTCGTCTCAACAGAACGGATCAACGGGGACGTACAGTTGCTCCAAAGCCACTCGAGAGAGTTCGATATCCTCTGGCGTGTTACCCCGCTGAATAGCCCTGTGATGCGTTGATTTGGCTCGGGCGACATGTACCGCCATGTCTTCGTGCAGCGCCTCCGCATCTGCATGCCAGAACAAGCACTGTGACAAGTTCTGCATCACGTTGTTCAACGCGCCTCGGTTCGCAGCATGAAAGAACCAATCCTGCATAACGTGTTAACACCTGCTTTGTTGAATAAATGCAAATCGCAGTCGTACCTGGTCCCGACGCTCCGAATCTACAGCATTACCGGCGACAAGGGCCAGAATGACATTGTACGTGATCGCTCCCAGCGGATGCAGGTCTAGCCGCACCGTCTCTTTGACGAGTGGCGGTAAGTCGACATCAACCTCGATGTCTGACATCCGGTGCCGGATCATGCATTGCTGCATGACCTGCTGCATGACCTGGACGGCCCCAAATGGCCGCGCCAGCGAACCGTCGGAGCGTAGCTGCCTTTTGAGGAACGGTGCAGCGATATGTTGGCGGAAGTGATGCGAGCCAAGCTTGCCGGTGACCTGCGGCAGGTGAAGGAACGAGACGACAAGCGACTCGAGCTTTGCCAGGTCCGCTCGGTCTTCTCGTGTAGATGTGTTTGCGGAGGTGCTAACCCCAGACATAGGCACGTCCGCGTCCTCTTTAGAGTAAAACTCGGGCACGGATAGAGTCTGCGCGAGCCCGAAACCAACTAGGTTCGTCGTGGGAGTACCTGTAATAATCCACATCGAGTCGCGAATGAGCATGTCCGCAAGTTCAACGAGATGGGAGTTTGTATAGCTGAGCGAATGACCTGACAATAAGAGGGTGAGCTCGACGAAATGCCAGTTTCAGCACCAGAATGCATCACACCTTCGTCGATCGCTACACGCTGCCAGTGGATCTGAACGAGGGGCGACACTTCCTTGCCACAGACGCAATTTGGCACATCGTAGGCGCCAAACGCCGACGGACAGTTGCATTCGTTCCATGTTGCAAGAGAGGACCAGTTTTTCGCACTATCGATCTCGCGTGTGAAGCGATCGTGAGTTAGAATAACAACCTGCAACCAGATCATCAGTCCCAGTCATGGAGTCTATGCATAGCGGCATACGTCGTAATGAGACGCAAGCATGGCTGCAGTTGGTAAGGTACCCGCTGCCTTTTCAGCGAAATAGCAACGCAAGGCGCCGTCTTCACAGTGCTTCTCGATCTCTGACTGCCACTGGCGAAACAGCGTGCCCGGCACGACGATCAGTGTTGCAGATGTCGCATAGATCTTCCGCGGAAACACTAAATTGGGTTTGGACGAATTCAGCCGCTTGCGCGGTGAACGACGCGACTCCTCGACCGGGGTGGCGAGCGGTGCGCGTAAGTAAAAAGGTGAATTGTAGACCAAGGCTTTCGCGAGCTCGGATCCTCCGACCCCCATTTCATACATCCTATGAATTGTTGCGCTGGACTCGATCCGGAGAGAGTGGAGGAGGAGGTCGGTGAGGTTTGGCAGAGGCCGTTGGTGTTGAGGGAACATATCTGCAGACACACCAGCCTGTCTCGCGAACGCTGCAAGAGAGCTTCGCACTGTAGGAAGCCTGCGCACGCCGATAGATGTTAGGAGTGGGCTGTGGATAGCGTCGACGACAGGTTCTGGGCGGGGAAGCTCGTTCTTGCTGGATAAGATCAGGGCTAATATCATGATTGTTTTGCCTGCGAGAACGTCAATTATCGTTACTAAACTTCATAGAGCATTAAACACACCGAGACCCATCTCTTCGCAAAGGATACCTCCCCGTCTAAGCTCGAAAGTAGGGAGCTGAAGCCGTACCCTCATCGTACTAGGTTGGAACCAGAACTCGGCGCGTGTTTCAACACTCTTGACAGCGACATAGGTTGGATCGGAGATAAGGGCGTTGCGTTCCTCCTGGCGCTTCATCTGTGCGATGCTGTTCAATTGGTATCGGTACAGGTCGGTGCTGAGACCGGGTGGCGCTGCAAATTCCGGGGAATCATTAGAGGGGGGCGAAGGAAGCTGCGAGTAGAGTTCTGCCAGTGTCCTATCGTCGTAGTCGTCGCGAACAAAGTATTCGACAGGTTGTACAGGGTCCTCTTGTGCGTGCCAGCTGTGTGCCGAAGTGTGGGTGCATGAAAGGATGAGGCGCATATGCTCTGAAGCGTGATCGAAGACGACTTGGTCACGCTGCATAAGCGCGCCGCCTGTGTTTGGAAGATCCTCTGGGATGAGGTATACACGAAGGAGCAGTTGCGCGCGGATTGGAACATATAACCAAGTGGCGGCAGCGAACGACGCGTTGACGAGCCAGGCCAATGCCGTTGCGGTTTCTATCGCAGATTTCGACGCGCTGGGCAGTTCAGCGATATCAGCGAGCCATTCAGGCGACGCGGTGTGCCAGCCGTCGGGGGCATGCTCGTGTGAGCAGCTCGGTGGCACAGTACAGGGTAAAGAGACGGTGCCCGCTTGCAGAAAGTCGTCGAGCACAAATGGCAATACAGAGACAATAGTATCAGCGTATGGCGTGCATTGAGAGCAGCACGCAGGACACGGAGATGGGATCATGGAACGGCGGAGAGGCCAACAGGACAAGGAGGCGTCGGACTCGGCACGGTTCGCTCCGCGCGTCAAAGTCATTGCTCTCTTTCATTGACTCTGCGATGAGGCCAATTTTGCGGCGCTTCATTGCGCCCTTGCGCGCGTCCATGTCCACTACAGCAGCCCCAGCCCAGCCAGAAATGTCCTGGTCTGAGTTCCTCGCTATCCGCAAGGCCCGTCATCGCTGGGAAATGGCGACTACCATCCCCTCGACTATCATTTGTGGCATTGCAGGCGGCGCATATTTCTTCTCGCTTGAGGGTCAAGCTGGCAGCACCATCATGTCTATTGATCCGCTCTACGTATACGCTGCTGCTGGGATAGGCAGCACTGGTCAGTTTCGATGGCTATTACAGCTCATGCGCCGATATTCTGACCCCTCCACGCGTCACTACAGCCTTTGGCTATCTTATCGGCCCGACAATTGGCTCGACTGCATGGAGGATGACACACAGAGCCCGCCTCGCGGCAATCGACATGCGCGAACGCGACCTGCACAAACGCATTCTCAAGCACCGAGTACCGCCAGAGCTCACTCCAGCAAACAACCCGCGTCTACCAGGTCCGTTCCTGTTCTTATATGTAAAGCACTCCGCACTGACGCCTCTGTGCAGACTTTTACGGCGAGAAGATCGGTTCCCTCCGTGACTTCCGCCACTGGTTGCGCGCGCAAAACCGTTACAAACGCAAAGCCATCTGGAACGAAGGCAATGCCTAGTATCTTATAGTGAAACTAGCGGTGTGCATTAGTATCTGAGAGTCGAATACATCCCTCTCCCATCTCGAGGCGAATGCATGGGAGCGAGACGAGGGTCCGTTAAATGCTACTCCGAATGAACCGAAATAAATACGACGCGCACGGGGGCGCAATGCGAAGGGAATGATGCAAAGGAGAGTATGGTTCAAAGGAATGGAGGAGATAGAGACAGCCCTTGGTAAAGGTGACTGCATCCTCTATGAGCCCTCGCGCATGAGCGTCGAGAACCGTGTGTTGGCACGCAGACTGCCCTTCTCGGCAACGACAATCTGGGGCAAGATGCCACGGCCCTTCTTCCTGCCGACGCGCTCAGCCAGACACCTGCCCAAGATTCGTTAGCGCAAGGAACGGTGCATGTCACAAGAGGTCACTTGCCAGTCATCATCGTACGCCTCAATAACGCGCAGTGTCTCGCCAGGAGTTACGCCCAGCTCATCAGGCATACTAAGAAGGAGATCAGAATACGCAAAATGAAGACGGGGAATAGATGAAACGTACGTTGCGTCGTACTGATCGACAACGGTGACAAGCTTGCCTTCTAACGGGTGTGCCGGTGCCTTCGAGTCCTCGAGCGGACTGTCTGTGTCGGTGATCCGTAGCGAGGGTATGATGGGAGCATCCGCTTCTGACGCTGCAGCTGGTGCCGTGTCCTGACGCTGTGGCTTTCGCCTGGTGGACATACGCGAAGAAAGCAGTGACGCCGAGCGTTTCATGGGCTGCACGCGCGGAGCCTCTTGTGCCTGGAAGCTAGGAGGCAGTTTGCTCGCATCTTTGAGGAAGGAGAAGCGGTTGGTCGCTGCAACAGGTGGTGGGGAGATAGGGCTTGCAGCGCTCATGTTGAATGCCGTTTTCTCGCTTGGCGTTGGGCCTGGCGAGACAGGCGAGAGCGGTCCGGCAGATGCACTGGGCGTTGTAGAAGTTGTTGGCTTGGAAGCGCTGGGCTTGTTCTTGGAGTCGCCATTAGCTTGATTGCGGAGCGGGGATGGTGCCGGCGGACCCGATCTCGGGGTTGCACGCGGGGCTGCAGAGACCTTGCGCGGCGGGTATGCAGTCACCGCTGGCTTGTCAGTCGTTGAGGTCGACGTTGGTGCAGGCTCAATAGACAGTGGTGCCTTGTTGTTGAACTTGGACGGGTCATACCAAGTGTTGCGCTTGTTGACCTCCTTCGCGCGGCGTTGCTTGCGGTACCAGAAGAAGAACACTCCAGCACCTGGGAAGAGCAAAGACTCATTAGTGGGCAATGCCAGAGCGAGATTTGGAAGGGTTTAATACACACAAACGACGAAGGTGCCGACAATAGCACAGGTCACGGGGATGATAGAGACCGTGCTGCTAGGAATATTGACCGGCGGCGGCGGTGGTGTTGGCGTGGGTTTAGTGGTCGGCACGGAAGGCGGCAGCGGGATACCAGATGCTGGATCCGCTCGTGCAAGCAAGCCCACTGCGGCGTCGTTGCCGTCCGCTCGCCGGGCAGCAACGCCTTCATGACCATTCACAAGCCGCCGTTCATGATCGGGAACGAGAGCGAGCCTGCGCCTCGTCGCACGAGATCCCGCCATTAACGAGTGGGTGTTACAGCGCCGAGCTGGGAGGAGTAGGAGGATGAGTCTTGATGGCAACTTCCAAGTCCGCTTGCGGGGCAGATGGACAACAACAGGGCCTCCAGGAGCATCGAGCGTCAATACTGTCACACTTCTCACATCGCCATTAACTCTATGCAAGCCGCGCGCCCAAGACAGACAGAGTAGGAATCACAAGCATCAATCAGTCCGGCGTCGCTTGACTCGTGGCGGTGAGGGGATCACGACCTCCTTGATGAC
>Ga0247815_10002692_pt1 | contig 13038 bp, 10 predicted proteins | sample UWRJL194509B1_FD_181014 | JGI IMG/M metagenome (GOLD analysis project Ga0247815, IMG submission 181014) | Plant litter microbial communities from Arlington Agricultural Research Station in Wisconsin, United States - UWRJ-L194-509B-1 | ecosystem: Environmental > Terrestrial > Plant litter >... | reverse complement strand
CGTATCCTTGGTGATGTAGCAAATCGCCAGCAAGGCTTCCGAAGCTTCCGAGATCTGTGATAAGGGAACCATCTAGTACAACCGCCGGAGAGCAATACTCTCCGGCATCCCCTAAAGTTTTGAGCTACTCAGTTATGCCAGCTAAAGATTTTAGAGGATAAACCAACGTCAACAAAAACCAAAGTAAGCAAGTTCAGCATGTATTGATATTTTATGCCAATTATGCTATAATAGAAGTATATCAAAACGCTCATGTTGCCTTAAAGCATCAGAGGTGCGAGAATAGAAACAACCATGGAATTCATCGGATTCATTTTTAACTTATTACTACAATGGTACATCTGGATACCAATTGTTTTAGTGCTCGCGTATCTAACCTGGCGCAACAACCGAAAAGCCGAAGTTATCGCCAATATGGATGGTGTTTTATTGATTTTGGAAATTCCAAAAACTAACGACAAAAGCGAGCTTGCAGCCGAGCAAATGTTTGCCAGCCTTCACGGTATCTTGCGCGATCGCCAAGAGCTCAAAGAAAACGGGGGAGTGCAAGAGCACCTCAGCTTCGAATTTGCTTCAGTGAACGGACAAATCCGCTTCTACGTATGGGTGCCTAAAAACCTCCGCAGTTTTGTTGAAGGCCAAATTTATTCACAGTATCCAACCGTTCAAATTCGCCCAGCCGACGAAGATTACACTGCGCACGAACGTCAGCATAACGTCGTTTACACTACGGATATCGTACTCTCCGAAACCGACTTTTTGCCAATTAAATCATTCCAAAACTTTGAAGTCGACCCGCTAGCTGGTATTACCGGAACGTTGGCCAAACTTGAAGCAACTGGCGAAGAAATTTGGGTGCAAATTCTGGCACGGCCTCTGGCTGATGAATGGCACAAACAAACCAGCAAATGGGTGAGTGGCGTTCGTGACGGCAAAAGTAGCTCACTAAAACTGGGCTTTACTTGGTTGCCGCAAATGCTCGAAGCGCTCTGGAAACCACCTGAAGCTGGTGCCGGCGGAACGGTCACCGTCAAAGAACTCAGCGACCGCGACAAAACTCGTATCTCTGAAGCTGAAACCAAAGCTACGAAGCTTGGTTATGAAGTCAAAATTCGCATCGCCTACCTAGGCGATAGCACCGTTAACGCCCGTCAACAAATGCAGGCGATTGTTGGTACGTTTAAACAATTCAACAGTACTAACTTGAATGGGTTTAAATCGAGCAACGCCAGTTACCGAAAAGAGGATTTAATTGCATACAACCAGCGCTCATTCGGTGGCAGCAGTTACATCCTCAACATCGAAGAGCTTGCCAGTGTCTACCACTTACCACACACTAACGTTGAAACTCCAAACATCGTTTGGGCTACCTCCAAGACTGCCGAACCTCCCGCAAAATTACCTATAATTACCGGTGACAGCGCTGTTGATGAAAATATCAGCGCCTTTGGCCTTACAAACTTCCGCGGTATCAACCACCAATTTGGTATGTTGCGGACCGACCGTTCACGCCACGTATATATTATTGGGCAAACCGGTGCTGGTAAATCTGGTTTGCTTGAGCTATTCGCCCTTAGTGATATCTTCCATGGCCATGGCTATGCCATCATCGACCCGCACGGTGACTTTGCCGTCGACAACATGCGCTTCATTCCAGGCAGTCGCCTAAAAGACGTTGTGTACTTTAATCCTGCCGACACGGCATATCCACTTGGGTTTAACCCACTGGAAGTCACCAACCCAGAGCAAAAGAGCAATATTAGCTCGGAAGTGATTGGTGTTCTTAAACGTATGTTTGGCGAAAGCTGGGGACCGCGTCTGGAATACATTTTGCGTTACACCATCCTAGCACTGCTTGACCGCCCAACCACCACTATGCTTGATATTACCCGCATGCTTACCGATAAAAAGTTCCGTAAAGAAACCTTGGCATATTGTAACGACACCGTCGTGCTACAGTTCTGGAACGTCGAGTTTGCCAGCTGGAACGACAAGTTCCAGGCCGAAGCAATCGCTCCGGTATTGAACAAGGTCGGTGCTTTTACCGCTAACCCGACTATCCGTAACATTATTGGTCAGCCAAAATCTACCTTTAATATTCGTGAGATTATGGACGAAGGTAAGATTCTTATCGTGAACCTTTCAAAGGGTCTGATTGGTGAAGACAACGCCGCCATTCTTGGTGCGTTCTTGGTAACAAAAATTCAGCTAGCCGCGATGAGCCGTAGCGACATTCCAAACATTGCCGACCGTCGTCCTTTTTACCTATATGTAGACGAATTCCAAAACTTCGCCACCGATTCGTTCGCGACAATTCTTTCTGAAGCCCGTAAGTACGCGTTGAACCTTACCGTTGCCAACCAGTATATTTCACAGATGACCGACACTGTTCGTGATGCCGTGTTCGGTAACGTCGGTACAATGATTTCCTTCCGTGTTTCGGCCGACGATGCCCCAATCCTTTCAAAGCAATTCGAACCGCAATTTGAAGCTGGCGACTTGCTGCAAATGCACAACCGTCACTTCATCGTGAACATGGTTGTTGGGGGAGAGAAGACCCCAGCCTTTAGTGCAACTACTTTAACATTGCCTCCAGAACAAATTGATAACACCGGCCGGATTATCGAAAACACGCGTCGCCTTTATAGCCGTAGCCGTGCTGAGGTTGAACAAGAAATTAGTGCTGATGTTAAAGCCCAAATGGCCGAGCAAGCAAATGCAAGTAATGGCGGAGGCCAATCGAACAACCGACCGCAACAGCAACGACCACAATCGCAAAGCCAAGCAAAGCAATGGCCAGTAGATGCCGGCGCACGGGCCGTAAGTAACATCGTACGCCCTCCAGAAGCCCCACAAGGCCCAAGCCAGAGCCAAGGCCCACAACTAAGTGTCAGCACGAATAATAGCGGACCAGTGCCCGATACAGCCTTTGGCAGCGATGGCGATGCGCCAGTAAAGAAAAAGCGCAAACGTACTCGCAAGCGAAAGCCAGCCGGCGAGGGTAGCGCTGCCCCTTCGGAACAAATAAATATCCCGCATAGCGAATAATCGCTCAGCGACCACCTTTCAATCTAGTGATATAATAATACTCATGGATATCGAAGGTCCAAATTCAGACAAAGAAAAGAATTTGACTCGTCGTTCGTTCTTGCGATGGGGCTTAGTTGGAGCCGGCGCAATTTTAGCGACCACCGTGACTTACTCGGCTATTAGCCACTTCCAGTCACCAGAGTTCTCATCTGAGCGCTCGAACGAATTTAATAAAACCCCCGATTGGCAGCAAAACTTTGCTGAATTACAAACCGACACCCTCGACACGTCAATTTGGCACTACGAAACATCACCAGACATTCCGAGCTATAACGATGAGGTGCAAGGTTACACCGATTGGCGTGAGAACGTCAGAATAGAAGAGGGGGTTGGGCTTGTCATCGAGGCGCATAAACGTGACTACCAGTATCCAAACGACCCGCAGCAGCGCCAGTTTGAATACACCTCTGGGCGAATTGATACCCGAAATTCATTAAGCTTCGAGTACGGAAAGGTCGAGGCCAGGATGCGACTTCCCGAGGGCGAAGGTGTCTGGCCGGCTTTTTGGTTATTATCTGGCAACGAAGTACACACGATCGACAAGGAGTTCTCTCAACAGCAAGAAAATGATGAAAATTTCTATCTCCGTAACGGCGAAATAGATATTATGGAATATTACGGTAACAACCCCGGCCAAGTTGAAGCAACCGTCCATACGTACAATGATAAAACTTCGAACAGTGTTACTGTCGAGGACGCTACTCGCGAATTCCACACATACGGCGTCGAGGTCACACCCGACAATATCACCTGGACCGTCGATGACGTACCGTACCATACGTTCGTCAAGAAATCGAACGACCCCAACGATTGGCCATTCGGCAACAATAATCAGCTGTACGTCATTCTCAACCTTGCCATGGGTGGGCCAGCTGGCAACGTTAACAACTCGCAGGAGCCCTGGCGACTAGAAGTTGCCGACGTAGCGTTTTACAATTTTACCGGCAAACGGCCGTAGCAAAACCCCAGCGGAAAGCTGGGGTTTTATTTGCGTACATGATAGAAACTACGGGAGCTGTGGGGTCAATTCATCAAGCGCGGCATCGTACGTTTTCACTGTAATTCCGCTCGCTATTAGCGCCTCCATTTGCGGAGTGAAGTCTGCCAGTGGCGTGTCGAATTCATCGACTTCTTCACCTGCAATTGGAACGCGGTGGTATACAAGTACCAACCAGGTATTAGTGGCCTTTGCCTGGTCAAGCCAGGATTGGTACTGAGCAAGGGTTGTTGTTTTAGTCATATTTTGGACCCGGACCCTGTAAGCGTCGAAATTATCTTTCGAGTTGAAGCCTTCGTCAACCGTTCGGTGCGAACGATAATACTTTTTGAGTTCGGTATTAACCGCTTGGTTATAATCACCATATGGCGAGGCGAAGTTCTTAACCGGCTCACCAGTTAACGTCTTCAGATACGTCTGAGAGTTCTTAACCTCAGTCGTCAACTGAGCAGCAGTAAGCGATGTCAAGAACGGGTGAGTAATCGTGTGTGAACAAATTTCATGGCCACTATTTTTAAAATTCGTTACCGCTTGCTGAGCAGCAGTATTATCTTGAATATACTGCGTTGCAAAACATTGTGTCGACTTTAATGAACGCGCATTCATAATAGGTAGCGCAGTTGTGGCATTATCTTCGTGGCCATCGTCGAACGTCAGGCTGACGAGCGGGCGAGTAAAGCCAGTTGGTGCATATGCATCAATACTCACGTCATCGATACTCAAGAACCCATTCGCCGCAATAAACAAGAACGGCGATACACTTACCGTACCTGCAGGGACAGTGAAGGTTTCAGTATATTTTTGCCAGACGGTTGAAGCGTTGCTTGCAGGGAGCGGTTGTGGCATACCGAAGTACGACACCGAGCCATCTGCCTTCGTAAACATCACTACAGCCTGCGCCTTTGTATTCGTCTTATACCAAGCAGTGTAGCGGTATTGCTTACCAACGGTCAACGAGAATGGTTGTGGATACCATTTAGCATCACCATCGGTGTAGTTGGAAACGGTCACCTTGGCACTCTTCGTACCTGCGTGGCCATCGTTCGTGACGTATTTGAAGTTAGCGGTGTTCGTGCCCCATTTACTACTGACCCAATTTGATGGTGTCGTAGACGTGCCGGCTATTTCTAGCGAAGGGTTAGCGATTGGATTTGCCGGGGCGGTTGTAGCCATGACACTCATGTCGTCAATTTGCAGCGTACCCACCGCTTCAAGAATATGGTACACGGTTAATTTAACGGCGTTTGCTGGCGTCGTAACCGTATTTGTGGTCAGTGCCCACGCAGAACCACTAGCGGGCACTGACGTCGTTAAATCGGTGTAGGTTGGGTTATTGGCGCTATCGTACGTTACCATCACAGTACGGGTTGGTACCGTTGATTTATAGTAGTTACTTATTTCGTATAACTTATTACCCTGGACGGAAACTGGCTCGAAGTACCATTTCGCATCACCACTAGTGCGAGCTGTGGTTTGAATTTTAACACTTCGGGCACCTGTCTTTCCGTTCGATGGATAACTAAAGGTCGTGGTGTTCGTGCCCCATTTATTATTTGCCCAGCTAACTGGAGCAGTAGGGGAGCCTGTCGCCGTTTCTAACGATGGGTTCGGCACCAAGTTTCCCGTTGCCGGCGGAGTTGTTTGCTCGTAGGTTAAACTAGCATCGTCAATTTGCAATGTTCCCACTGCAGAAATTAAGTGAAAAACGCGCGCCTTTGAGGTTCCCGCAGGCGGAGTAAATACCCTAGAGGCTTGCGTCCAGGCAGTAGCAGCTGGCGCGGTTGTTAGCTCAGAATACGACAATGCACCGCCTGTTGATTCGTACTCGACAACTATACGAGTTGCGACAGTTGCTTTGTAATAATCAGAGTAGGTATACTGCGTTCCGGGCGTCACTGTGACGGCGTCTGCCATCCATTTTGCATCGCCGTCGGTATAGGCTGTTGTTTGAACCTGGACACTTCTAGTGCCAGTTCGACCATTGGTCGAATAGGTAAATGTAGTCGTATTGGCGCCCCACTTATTGTTTGCCCAGTTTGCCGGGGTAGCAGGGGAACCAGTCGCCGTTTCAAGCGATGGATTTACGATAAGGTTCGCTGATGGCGCAGCCGATGCCGTATGGGCGCCGAAAAGAAGACCCGTAGCCGCAACAACAGCCATGACGATAGCCATGACCATGCCAGAAGCCAAAAAGCCTCCTCCTAATAATTTTCTTTTCATAAATTTCATATTAATTACCTCCCTTATTATTGCGATCAATCTTTCATCAAGTATTCATAAAGTAGTAATGGGCGTGCTTTAGTGGGATTCACTAAAGCACGCCCGCGCGGGTCAAGCGCCAGCACTGCGCCCAAAAGGGAGTGCTGACCCACGTGCCTCGCGTGCCTCTTTGCGTCGCTTCATCACCACGTGCACCAGGAAAAAGAAACCTAGTACGACACAGAAAATTGCGAACCAAACGAGGATAGGCGATCCGTTCAAGAAAAACATGAACACACCAGCCAGAGTTAATGTACCACTGCTCGAGCCCTGCACTTTAGCACCTTCCTACCAGGTTGGTTTTGATTGAATAGCCGATTTCGGGTGGTGTACCATCGTGTACGATTTCACAAACGACACTATAATCCATGCGTGACGGATTAAGGCGAACAATATTTCAGGCAGTAGCGTTGCTGCCAGTAACATCATCCTCCAACCCAGTCGCTGAACGCTGAGCGCTTGGAAGAACATCACGAAACCGATGAACCAAAAGCCCCACAACGTCGGATGCCCGTACACTGCTTGGATTCCAAGCAACACTACCCAAAGGTAGTAGATCGGCATACTGATATAGGCGTACCACATCGTCACGATGCTATGCCACGTTTCCTTCTGCCAACCGCGGCGGCGCAGTTCATTAATTGTGCCATGAACCCACCGAACCCGCTGCTTCATCAGCTCTGGAACCGTCGTCATCAGGTCGGTCTGGACATGACAATAATAGTTATTAATGCACGTCCATCCCATCCGTTTGATTTCGAGTGTTGCTTCGAAGTCCTCAACCAGGTTATCCGCCCGTTCGGCAAACAGAACCCCTCGAGAACCCAAAACATCCAGCACCGCACGCATGCGAATCATACTGCCAGCACCTGACATAGTGTGGATGTTCACACGAAGCCGGGTAAACCCAGCTCGGGCGTACTCCAGTTGTTGCACCAGCGCGAGGGCCTTGCCAAACCGAGTTGCACCAAGGTTCTTTTTGCCATCACACACCGTCGAAACGCCGCCAACCTCGGGTCGGCTATTTAAGACGTTCACGGTGTTTTCCAGAAAATCTGCATCTGGAATCGTGTCAGCGTCCATCGTCAGGATGAACTCGGGCAGCTCGTCACTCGCCGCTAAAACGCGCACTCCTTCATTCAGAGCGCCCGCTTTAAGAAACGGGTTGTTCGTCATTTCGAAAACTTCTACGTCCCGGAATGAACGTGCCATATCGGCAGTAGCGCCTCCGTCGGTGCAATTGTTGACCACGACAATAATTCGCCGCGGCAACTTTGTTTGTTCGAATAAAGCTTTGATTGTTGCACCAATCTGCTCGGCTTCATTCCGAGCAGGCAGGATAACAGCAACACCTCTTGGCTTAATCCGCAAAGCCAGATCCGCTGCATTGGGCAGCGACTCAGGCGTTGACGCAACGATTGCGTCATCGGTCTCAATCAGCACAGTCGCACCCTGACGACCGGAAGAGGGGATCATGCTGTTCTCCTTTCTTTAGTGTAGACAGCGACATAGATACATCCAATAAAGAAGAAATATCTATGTCGCTGCCTGCTCAACAAAAGAGAACGGCAATCTAATTGTCAAAGGACACTTGGTAGGATAAAAAAACTATAGCATCTGAGTCTATGGGACGTATGCGAAATATCTAACATACTTAAGGTTTCTTTAAATTGAATGTCATCAAAATTGTGATATACTACTCTTCACGTTGTTCATCTACAGAGAGAGATACAATGAAAAACGATGATGAGTTATTGTTACGTGAGCTTGAGTTTATTGTCGAAGAGGCAACAGACGAAACGGCCCGCCAAATTACCGACAGCATTCTCCAAGTCTCAAACCGCCTCAACGTTCTTCGGCCGGCCGTAAGAATTCGCGCAGCAACAGACAAAGAAGGGTCCTACCTACACCGAGAGGTCGACCGGCTTCAGACCTACCTACAGGAACTCAACAGCCAGTACATGCAGCTTCACAACATGCAGCTTGATGCTGCTTCGCAGTACTCCCGACCGACCGGAAACACTCCCGACTAACCCCGCACCAATAGAGAGCCCCGCGCCCTCTTGGCAGCGGGGTTTCCTCTTTATAATGGTTTATACCGGCTGTGCTTGAGTTACTTGAAGCACCCCAGTACAATTACCTCTATGTCCGCTGAATTTGTCTCTGAATATAACGAAACTGCCATTTGCGCAGCTGTCGGGTTCATGGAAGGCAATATGCGCAGCTTTGATTATGTTGGCGAATATATACAAGATCTCCAAGACATATATTCAAAATATCCTGACGGCGACGTCGAAATTATGCGGATGATCCGCGCCGCTCAACTTATTAGTAACCGCAGGGCGGGTGATATGGGCGAAGAAGTCCAAGCGGTGTACCACGGCGAATTGCTTGGCCTTGAACTCATCAATAACCTCGAGCCGCATGTTGGTAAATTTTTCAAAACCGGGTACGCCCAGTCGTTTATGAAATTTAACCTTGAAAAAGATAAACCGAGGAGTCCTGAAGAAGCCATGACGAATCTTCTGGCCAACGACCAAGAGCGACTCTATCAACTTGCCCAGTCGTTACAAATTGACCTCTCATTTCCGATCTATCAGCATGACTTAAACCCAATATATGAAGAATTTGGCAAGAATGCGACTTCAAAACTATACGACGAAAGTCAGCATCAAGACCTCGCAATGATTGGTTTTCGGATGATTGTTATTGAGGCGCTTAAACCAGCAGGCACTAGTGAGACTAACGAGTTGCTAGATCGAATACCAACTCCTGTTGGGCTGGCGCCACAGCCACCGGTATCAATTGCAGACATTGCAAGGAATATGGGTGCCGCCAAGGAGACATCTGACGAACAGGGAGCCGCAAATTTCATGAATTGGCAGGATATATCAAATATTCCAGACATCCTACACAAAAAGCTCCTCAAATTAACCGCGCCAGAGCAAGATGCTGCATTTTCTGACAAATTGACACTTGCCGAAATTGACCGTCATATCGAACAAGGCCTTATGAAATACGCGACAGATAATGAACTACTTGGCAGCAACGACATACTCAGCTTCCAGGGGGAGTTCTACAGCATCGCATCCGACGAAAAGGGTTTTTCGCTTTACGACCGCTCCACCGAAATACAGGGAGATTTCGATAGTATTCAAATTGTCGATGTCCCCACGAATAGCCAGATGCTCGAAGACCTCAACAAAGATATCGACGCCGACGAAGAAGCGGACGACCTGATGTGCGCCATAGCTATCCGAATTTCGAACCCGGTATTTATTATCACAACCACCGAAGGCGAGCCTGTCATCGAACCTACCGAAGAGGAAACAATCGACATCCCACTCAACTACGAAGACATCACTATCAAGCGCATTAAAGCCAAAGAGCTTGAGATCGAAGCCTAATCTTGCTATAGTAACCAAGTAATTAACAAATCGTATATCCAGAGTGCAACGAGAGAACTAGCTCTATGACTTGCCGGCAACCAGCCATTTAATCTTTTTAAATGGAAAAGGTGCCCCTTCTAGCCGAGTAATTTATTCATGTAGTATGAATCAATTTTCGGAAAGATAATAAGTATCCAAAATACTCCTTATCTTTCTGCGCAGGCGAAAAGATATACAAAAGGAGTATTTTTTTATGTCAAAATTAACCATTTTCCGAACAGCCGAAAGCGTCTCACCTAAACACCCAGACAAACTGTGTGACCAAATTTCTGATGCAATTTTAGATGCGCATCTGCGCGAAGATCCATTCGCCCGTGTTGCTGTTGATGTCGCAGGTGGCCACGGAACCATTTTCGTTACTGGCGAAGTCAGCTCAAGCGCACTCGAGGTTGATATTCCAGCAATCGTAAAGCGCCTCGCGGGCGACGTTGAGCTCATTGAACGAATATCCGCCCAAAGCCCTGAAATCGCCTCAGGCGTCGACACCGGTGGGGCAGGGGACCAAGGAATCATGGTTGGATATGCCACCAATGAAACCCCAGAACTTTTACCTCTCGAATATGTGCTAGCCCGAAAGTTAAACCAATACCTCTATAAACAATGGCCGTTCGACGGCAAAACCCAAGTTACGACCGCCGATGGAGCAATTTCGGTGATTGTCGCCAGTTTTCAACACGCTCCGCACAATGAATTGCACACTGCGATTATTGACTGGGTCAAACAAGAGCCGCTAGCTCTCGTCACCCCTGGCGCGACCCCTGAAACTATCACCATCCACGCCAACCCCGCCGGCGACTGGGATATCGGTGGTTTTGATGCCGACGCTGGCTTAACTGGTCGCAAACTAGCCGTCGATAATTACGGTCCACGCGTACCCCTCGGCGGGGGAGCGTTCAGCGGAAAGGATGCCTCTAAAGTAGACCGTTCAGGTGCCTACATCGCTCGCAAAATCGCCGTCGATTACCTCAAACAACGAAATGCCAAAGAAGTATACGTCTATTTAGCCTACGCCATCGGCTACCCAGAGCCAGTCGAGACCACTGTTATTATTGATGGCGTCCAGGAGAGGGTAGTAGGCTACGATCTCACCCCTAATGGAATTATTCAAACACTCGATCTGCGCCAGCCTAACTTTGAAGCCCGCGCAACCTATGGCCATTACTAAACACCAGCCATTGATTTATAGTGGTTTTTGTATTATAATTTCCCCACAGATTTAGCTCATAGACCACCGCTAGGGGAGACCCGCGCGCGCCTGCTAGAAAAGCGTCCCTTGACCAAAGCATATCCCGCTATCTAAAAATACGAGACCGCCACCTTCCTGCGTCAAACGCAGCCAACCGACGTCGAAAGGCATCAATCATGGATCCATACCTAGAACAAAAGGTTGCCGAGCTGACGCGAGCGCAATCTCAATGTATTTTTCTGGAGGCTGAGTACTTGCGATCCCGAAAAGCCTACGACAGATACGGCGAAGACAGCGATTTCGAGTACACAATGGAAACTGGGAACCTACTTCTCGCTGCTATTGAAGACAGGGAAGAGCTTGAAGGTGTCGTCAAAGACTTTCAAGACGAACTCGAGGAAACCCAATACGGCCAGCAGGATGGTGCTCCGTACTTGCCGTACAGCGAGTTCTCGTTTACTACCTTCAATCGCTACTCGGTCTACGTCTACCTCGTCGTTTTCGGCATTATGGCGTTCATAGCACTGTGTGTCGCAATCGGATGGTAGGGGAGCCAGAAAAACCCAGTCAACACCCCGCACTCGCGGTAGAAGAGCCTCGCTCTCCCGCATGAGTGTGGGGTTCTTTTATTTTAAAAAGTCTTGCGCAGATTATTTCGTGGGCGTATAATCCTCACAAATGCCTATTCCGGAATTCAGACGAACCGAAGTATTTCAGCAAGTGACCGACAGTATTGATTTAGCGCGGGAACTTTCTATCGAGCTGGAAACCCGAAACGTTCCTCCAACCGAAGCAGATATCTACGCTGCAGTCTATGTAATGAATCAGCATCTACGTGGTGTAAAAGGGAACATACCTGCACTCATTAAGGCCGATGAAGCCTATCTCAACCTCCCCTATGACGAAATGGACGTCGCATTCCTCACTGATAACGAGATAGAAAAAGCTCGTGTAGAAAAAGCCATCATGAGAGGCCGTATTGAAAGCTTCCATTGGCTTGGCTCGACAGCCATGACTGGCTTTGGTGTGCATTTATACGGTGTCGACCTTATTGCGCCGCACAAACAGTTTTCAGCCACCGCATTCGTGCCAGTAGAAGCTATTAGCCTGCGACTTGCATCTTAGGGGAGTGCTATTTTTTCATTTTTTCGACACCGATACAATATAGAACAAAAATAGAACATTTAACATAAAAGCCCTTAAGTCGGCATAAATACTAAATAAGTACATAAATACGAATAAATCTAAATAAACCCACAGCCGTACCAAAAATAGCCCAACCAGCCATAAATAGGTAAGTAGACAAGCAAATAGAGAATTGTACAAAATATTTTTTTAAATTGGGTGGATAGAGTGGCATTACAAAGCCTAATCCAAACATAAACTTAACGTCGCACAATATATCTTTTGCGCAACACATATAGGCCTAATAAGATGATTACTTATACGTCTTATATACTGCTCCAAAAGGGTAGATAGTACCAATTCATACTAGTTACACCATTTCTTTAAGTACTTAGTGTTTATGTTGGTACGCATGTATTCTCAGCTTTATACGTATATACCCATATGCTCGCCATTAAGCCTTTGTTGTCATTTACGTCACGTTGACGTCGTATTTGCATAGTTATCCACAACATGGCCTTGCTATTTGCTTTTATCTCAAAATCATTTCCTACTACGCTACTTCTGCTTCTCCACTGCTCTACCCCATTATTTGACTTTGTAATGTTTTGATATTAAAATATGTTTTTTTCGTATCAAATAAAAATAGAACATAAATAGAACATCTGATATACAAAGGGTAGGGGGATGGAGTACTGCTTTAGTTAGCAAGCTAAACGGCTGGCTGCCAGCTGGTACTTATGCGCCCTACTTGTAAGCTGCGCGTCCACTCACGCGTACGTCAATATATTCCGGAGACATGTTTTTATTTTTTAAATATATTAAGGCTCGGGACATATCTTCAACCTGCTCCCCCGCTCCCCTGTCAGTTGAAAGTTTTACACGAGTAGGAACATTCTGCAACTGAATATCAAGTTCACGAGTCATGCCAG